>Ga0209121_10000217_pt1 | contig 60408 bp, 59 predicted proteins | sample Cruoilmetagenom3_FD_187292 | JGI IMG/M metagenome (GOLD analysis project Ga0209121, IMG submission 187292) | Oil polluted marine microbial communities from Coal Oil Point, Santa Barbara, California, USA - Sample 3 (SPAdes) (version 2) | ecosystem: Environmental > Aquatic > Marine > Oil seeps ...
TCCCAGTTCATAATAGAATTAATATAGAAAATTAATATGTTTAAGTCAATTTTCGTCATAGAGCCTTTTTGAAAAAAATGAAAGAATAATGTCGTAAATTAAAGGAGCAATAAGGAAATAATAAAAAAATAGCGTCTTATTCTTTTTTGAATTATAATACCGGAGGAGTAATAAGAGATAATTATGTAATTTTAAAAGGATAGATTTTTCGAGAAAATAGAATGAAATCTTCGTTTATTCATCTTCATAACCATTCTGATTTTAGCATATTGGATGGTGCTTTGAAGACCTCTGCTCTGGTCAATGCTGCCTACGAAAATAACATGCCAGCCGTAGCACTTACTGATCATGGCAATATCTTTGGAGCCGTTACTTTTTTCAGACAGGCAAGAGAGAAAGGTATTAAGCCCATATTGGGCTGTGAAGTCTATATTACTCCTCGTAGCCGGTTCGAGAAGAGGCCCGAAGCACAAGGGCTCAACCGTTATCATTTGATTTTGCTCGTTAAAAATGAGAAAGGTTATAAAAATCTTTGCCAGCTTATTACTAAAAGCTATCTCGAGGGATTTTATTACAGGCCTCGTATCGACAAAGAACTTCTTGCTCAATGCAGTGAAGGCTTGATTTGTTTATCTGGATGTTTAAAAGGAGAATTAAGCTATTATTTGAGCTTGGGCCTCGAAGATAAAGCAGAAAAAGCCGCATTAGAATATTCTTCTATTTTTTCAAAGGGCGATTATTATTTCGAGATTCAGGATCATGGTCTTGTTGAAGAAAAGGAGGTTAATCCCAGATTAATCAGGATTGCCAGAAAATTTGGTTTTCCTTTAATTGCAACAAACGACGTACATTATCTGCGTAAAGAAGATGCAGAAAGCCATGATGTGCTCCTCTGTGTTCAGACAAACAAGAAAGTAACCGATCAGGATAGAATCAAGTTCAGTACAGATGAATTCTATTTCAAATCGAATGAAGAGATGGCAGAAATATTCAAGGATATCCCGGATGCTCTGGAGAATACGGTAAAAATTGCGGCTGAATGTAATTTTGATTTCCCATCATCCGGGTATTTTTTGCCGAAATTTAAAGCACCCGAAGGAACTTCCTTAAGTGAATATTTTTGTCATATCGCCAAAGATGGATTCAGGAAACAGATGCAGAGTCTCAAGGGACGGATGGAAAGAAATGAGATTCCGAGCCTGCATGAGCATGAAACACGGCTTGAGAAAGAATTAAAGCTTGTGCAGGAAATGGGTTTTGAAGGTTATTTCCTGATCGTATGGGATCTTATTAGAGAAGCAAAAGCGAGAAAGATCCCTGTCGGCCCCGGTAGAGGTTCTGCAGCGGGGAGTCTTCTTGCATACAGCCTTGGGATTACAGATATTGATCCTCTCGAATATGATCTTTTGTTTGAAAGGTTTTTAAACCCGGAGAGAATAAGTCTTCCTGATATAGATATCGATTTTTGCGGAAGACGGAGGGATGAGGTTATTTCTTATGTTACAAACAAATACGGTCAGGAAAATGTCTGCCAGATTATTACTTTTGGAACAATGGCAGCTCGGCAGGCTGTTAGAGATGTGGGGAGAGCTCTTGAAGTGCCTCTTCCTGAAGTGGATAAAATAGCAAAGATGATCCCTCCTTTTGGCCCTGATGCTACGATAGCAGGCGCCATAAAAAACGTTTCCCAATTAAAGGAATTGAGTGATAAAAATATTAAGATTGCCAAGTTTCTTTCTGTAGCCCAAACATTAGAAGGTTTTGTCCGTCATCCTTCAATCCATGCTGCTGGTATTGTTATTGCTCCAAAGCCTCTCGTGGAATTTATGCCTCTTTACCAATCCATAAAGGGAGAAGTAACCACTCAATTCCCCATGCAGGATATCGAAGCAATAGGTCTGCTTAAGATGGATTTACTGGGATTGCGTAACTTGACGGTGATTCAGGATACCATTGAGCTTGTTGAGAAGGACTCGGGAGAAAAGGTCGACATCAAGAGTATCCCTCTGGACGATAAAAAGACTTTTGAGGTATTTCAATCAGGCAATACGGATGGAGTATTCCAGTTTGAAAGCAAAGGAATGAAAGATCTTCTTCGAAATTTCAGACCAGAGAGATTCCAGGATTTAATTGCACTGAATGCCCTATACAGACCTGGCCCCTTGAAAAGCGGAATGACGGATGATTTCATAAAGTGCAAGAATCACCCCGAGCGAATCCGATATGAGTTTCCTGAATTGGAAGCCATTCTTAAAGAGACCAAAGGTCTCATCATTTACCAGGAACAGGTGATGAGAATCGCTACAGAGCTCGCCGGATTTTCGATGGGAGAAGCTGATTTATTGCGGAAGGCGATGGGAAAGAAAAAAACTGCGGTAATGAAGGCCCAGAAGCAACGCTTTGTTGAGGGCGCCAGGAAGAAGGGTATAAGCCATAGCAAAGCCGATAAGATATTTGAACAGATAAAATATTTTGCTGGATACGGTTTTAATAAATCTCATAGTACAGCTTATGCTTATCTTGCTTACCGTACAGCCTATTTAAAGGCCCATTATCCCGTATATTTTATGGCAGCCCTGCTGACTTCTGAGGCAGAGAGGGGGAATACTTCTCAGGTAGTCAAGTACATTAATGAAAGCAAAGAAATGGGAATAAAGGTTCTTCCGCCCGACATAAATGAGAGTGATCTGAGATTCACAGTTGTTAAAGGCGATATTCCCTTTGGACTATCAGCGGTAAAGAATGTGGGTGAAGGTGCTGTTCGTGATATACTCAAAGCAAGAGAAAAAAGAGGAAAATTTAAGTCCCCTTTTGATCTTTTTCAAGAAGTTGATCCAAGAACTGTAAACAGAAAAGTAATCGAGAGTCTGATAAAAGTCGGGGCTTTTGATTCTTTAGGATGGAAGCGTTCTCAGCTTTTTCACCTTGTCGACAAGATGATTGAATATTGTCATGAGGTACAGAAGATTAAGTCATCAAAGCAGAGCCTGCTCTTCGGTAGGAGCCAGACGCTTCTTCCTTCGATACCAGAAGAGGTGAAGGGAATGCGGGAGTGGGATGAATCTCTTTTTCTTTCATATGAAAAGGATGCACTGGGCTTTTACATAACAGGACACCCTCTTGAAAGATTCGGGGAGCAGTTGAATCATCTTGTTTCTCATTCTATCAGTCAATTGGATGAGGAAAAGGATTTTTACTCGGAAATTAAGATAGCAGGCATTATATCTTCCTTGAAGCTCATTAAAACAAGAAAAGAAGAGAGGATGGCTACTTTTACCCTCGAAGACCTTACAGGTCGAATAGAGATTGTTGTTTTTGCAGATAATTATAAAAAATATTATAACTATTTAAGAGAAGATGCTCTTGTCTGGATAAAAGGAAAATTCATGGGGGCAGGAGAAGGCAGAAGAGTTCATCTTCTCCAGATCATGCCTTTAAACGAAGCCTTCCAGAAGCAGGCCAAAAAGATGGTTCTTAGAATTTTTCTTCCAGGGATAGAAAAGGCATTATTCGAGGAATTAAAAGATCTTCTGGAGAAGAACCGGGGAGAATGCCCCGTGTTTTTTGAACTCGAAATCCCTCATTCCTACCGTATGACAGCTCAATCTGTAGAAATTCAGGGAGTTTCTCCCTCTGAAAAGCTTAAAAAAAACATTGAGAATCTTCTTGGAGAAAAGTCTGTATTTATTCAGTATTGATTCCTGACTTCGGGTGTTTTTATGATAGTATTTATTTATAACTGTGAGTAATAAAATTTGCATTTTTTCACTTTTTTATTACCTAAAGTTATAAAGAAACAAGTCTGCTTGTGATGATTAAATTAAGGAGCTAAAGAGTCTGTGTTCATCTTCTTCTCTATTTGAACTTTTCAGTCTTCTATTATATTATCCTCTTGTCTTAAAATCAGGAAAGAATATGAAGCATAAATTTTTCTTCATTTGGCGAGTCATAAATGGCTTATAAGATAATTGTTGCTGACAGCAGCCCTTCTTTGTTGGAAACTGTCAGGATTGTTTTTAAAGATTCATCTTATGAATTATACTCTTTTAGTGATGGAGAAGAGCTCTTGAAGCAGATTGATAAGATTAATCCCGATGTGATTGTTATTGGCCTTTCACTTCCCAAGAAGGATGGTTATGATGTTGCAGGTCGCTTAAAGGCTCGAGAAAAATTTAAGAGTACTCCTTTAATTCTGCTTCAAGGAGCATTTGAAGATTTGAATAGAGAAAAAATTTCTAATTTAAGTTACGAAGAAATAATAAAGAAGCCCGTTGATTCCGAGAAATTGGCAAGTATGATTAAGGGTTTTCTCGAAAAAAGCTCAGAACCTCAGACTCTTCCTGAGGAACCTTTGCTGGATGGAAGCTTGCCAGCGGAATGGAATCCTGAGCTTGAAAGAAAGGTTGAAGAGGTAGTAAGGCGGGAGATACTGGATGTTGAGAGAGAGCTGGAAAAAAGAGTACGGGCTCGTATCATTGCAGATATTAAAGGTAAGTTTATAGAACATCAGAAGCCTGAAAAAAGTGATGAAGACTCAAAACATAATCCTTAAGGCTTACTCTATGATGGAAATTAAGGCGAATGAGCTATGTAGTAGAATAAGATAGGATTTGCTTTTTATCGAAGGGATCAATCATGAAAAAAGAATTAATTCTAAAAAAAGTTTATGATCCAAAGCCAGTTGAAGAAAAATGGTCTCAATTCTGGATTAATGAAGGCCTGTTTAAGGCAGAAAGATGCTCTACAAAGGAAAAATATTCGATGGTCCTTCCTCCTCCGAATGTCACCGGTTCCCTTCATATGGGTCATGCTCTCTGTTTCACACTTCCTGATATTATTGTCCGCTGGAGGAAAATGCAGGGATATAACACACTTTGGCTTCCTGGCACTGACCACGCAAGTATCGCTGTTCACAATGTAATTGAGCAGAATCTGCTTAAGAAAGGCCTGACAAGAGACAAAATCGGCAGAGAGGAATTTCTAAAACTTGCATGGGATTGGAAAACAAAATATGGCAGTGTGATCACACACCAGTTGAAAAAGCTCGGTCTTTCTCTCGACTGGTCGAGAGAAAGATTTACTATGGATGAAGGCTTTTCAAAGGCAGTAAAACATGTTTTTGTTGAACTCCATAAAGAGGGTCTCATATACAGAGATTATTATTTGGTAAACAGGTGTCCTAATTGTGGAACGGTGCTGTCAGATATTGAAATCGAGCATAAGGAGCTAAAATCCAGTCTTTATTATATAAGCTATCCAATTATTGATTCGAAAGAAAGCATAGTTGTAGCAACTACCCGTCCAGAAACCATGCTTGGAGATACTGCTGTAGCTGTTCATCCTGAAGACGATCGTTACGCTGAGTTTCATGGGAAAAGAGTGCTTCTCCCGTTGGTAAACAGAGCTATTCCTATTATTGTGGATGAGAGAGTCGATAAAGAATTTGGGACAGGAGTGGTCAAGGTAACACCGGCACATGACGCTGTCGATTTTGATTTAGGAAAAAATCACGGACTCGAGCAGATAATCGTTATAGATGGTTCGGGGAGAATGACAGGGAAAGCCGGTGAGGAATTTAAGGGGCTGGATAGGTTTGAAGCCCGAGAGAAAATACTATCAAGACTCAAAGAGGATGGCTTTCTTGTGAAGACAGAGGATTATCGGCATTCAGTTGGACATTGTTATCGTTGTAAGAATATCATAGAACCTTACCTTTCATGGCAGTGGTTTGTTAGAGTTGCCCCTCTTGCCAGAGAGGCTATCAAGGTTGTTAAAGAGGGAAGAGTTCAATTCATTCCTTCGAACTGGACGAAAACATATTTTGAGTGGATGTATAATATTCATGATTGGTGTATTTCCCGCCAGTTATGGTGGGGGCATAGAATTCCTGCTTGGTATTGTCAGCAATGCCATCATATGATGGTTGTTGAGGATACTCCACAGAAATGCGAGAAATGCGGGAGTGAAAAGCTCGCTCAAGATAAGGATGTTCTTGATACCTGGTTCAGTTCCGCTCTCTGGCCTTTTGCAACGATGGGATGGCCTGAAGAAACTGAAGATTTAAAAAAATTTTATCCCACAGACCTCATGGCCACGGGTTTTGACATAATATTTTTCTGGGTGGCAAGGATGATCATGATGGGGGTAAAATTTATGGGAGATATCCCTTTTCGGCACGTTTTTATCAATGGATTGGTTAGAGATTTTAAGAGGAGAAAGATGAGTAAGTCAGAAGGGAATATCATTGACCCTCTTGAAATGATAGATAAGTATGGTACAGATGCCTTGAGGTTTACCCTCGCTTCATTGGCCATACCAGGAATGGATATTTCTCTCTCTGAAGAGAGAATGGCAGGTTACAGGGCTTTTGTAAATAAAATTTGGAATGCAAGTCGGTTTGTTTTGATGAACCTAAATGAATGTAAATTAGAAATAAAGGAAGAAGAGCTGACCCTTGCTGATAGATGGGTGAGAAGCAGGATGGCTCTGATTATAGGAGAATTGAACGAAGCATTAGAGAATTACAGGTTTTACGATGCAGCGGATAAAATCTATCATTTTATCTGGCATGAATTCTGCGATTGGTACGTAGAGTTTGTTAAGCCAAGTCTGAAGGAGCAAAACAGAACAAGCCAGACTGTATTGGTGGAGACTTTAGGAGACATATTAAAACTTCTTCATCCTTTTATGCCCTTTGTTACTGAAGAGATATGGCAGCATCTCCCTTTTTCAAGGAAGTCTCTCACGGTGATGCCTTACCCCTGCGTGAAGGAGGAACTGAGGAATGAAGAAGTGGAGAGAGCGATGGCTTTTCTTCAGGATATGATTGTTGAAGTTAGAACCATAAGGGCAGAAAACAGAATCCCTCCAAGGAAAAAAATTATACTCTGGGTGAAGACAAAAAGAGAAAATGAACTAAAGATGATTAATTTATATCATTCCTTCATAAAAACTTTGGCCAATGTTCGGGAAATTAAAATTCAAGAGGAATTTCCTTCAGATGTGAAGCTTTTGAAAGGAGTAGTGAGCTCATTGGAATTGGCCATACCTGTTGAAGAAGGCTTGATAAATTTCAACCAGGAAAGACAGCGTCTGGAAAGAGAGATAGAAAAGGTAAATCTGGAAATAAAAAAGATTGAAGGCAGGCTTACAAATGGAGACTTCCTTGATAAGGCTCCGAAAGAGCTTGTTAACAAAACCCGGCAGAGGCTTAATGAACTCGACATCAAAAGGACGAAATTAAGAGAAAACTTACGCCGTGTCCTTTCTTTTATTGATTAGCTGATGCTTTCATTTTTTTAAAGAAAATAATTTTTTATTTCATGCTTTAGTGGGAAAATAAGTGAAAATCGGCAAAAAGATTATCAAGGTAAAATCCTGCCCTTCCACAAATGATACGGCGAAAAAAATGGCAGTTGAAGAAGCAGAAGAAGGAACGGTTGTTCTCTCAGAGGAGCAGACAAGAGGAAAAGGAACGAAGGGCAGAGAGTGGTTTTCGGTTAGAAAAAAAGGGATATATGCTTCGATTATACTCCGCCCTCCCAAGCCTGATATTTCTCTTCTCCCTTTGATTGCTGCTCTGGCTGTGAGGGATGCTGTGTTTGAGTGTCTTGGTATATCGATCAACCTCCGATGGCCAAATGATTTAGTCTGGGAGGAGAAGAAGCTCGGGGGTATTCTATGTGAGAGCAATTTTTTGGGGAGTGTAATTAATTATGTTATTGTAGGAATCGGACTGGATGTAGCACACAGAAGGAAGGATTTTCCTGATGAAATTGTCAGTAAATCGACATCTCTCAGTATTATTACTCAGAGACCCATAGAAATATCAAGCCTTCTCGGAAAATTGTGGCAACACCTTGATAGGTGGTATAAACTCTTTCTCCAGGATAAAGAGGAAGAAATATTAAAATACTTTCAGAAGTATTCAGTATTCCTTTTAGGTCAAAATCTCGCTATAGAAACTGCAGAAGGACACATTTTTGGTATATATAGAGGGATTGATTCGAGAGGAAGATTATGTTTAGAAATTTCTGGTGATAAAAGACTATTTTTTGCTTCCCAGATAATGGATATAAAAGAATCTAAGGAGGATGGCCATGCTTTTAGCGATTGATATCGGCAACACTAATATCGCTGTGGGTATATTCCAGGGCGAAAAGTTAATAAAGCACTGGAAGATACAGTCTGACAGGGATAAGACATGTGATGATTATAAAATTACTCTGATGAATCTGTTTTCTATCTCCCATCTTGAAGTCTCTGAAATAAATGCTGTCATTTTTTCAAGCGTAGTCCCTCCTCTGACTCCTATATTTCAGCAGTTGAGCGAATGCTTTTTTCAGAGCAAGCCTATAGTGGTAGGACCGGGATTGAAGACAGGTATGCCAATTCTTTATGAAAATCCTCTTGAAGTAGGAGCAGACAGGATTGTTGCTGCCGTAGGAGCTTTTTCAAAATTCGGTGGGCCTTCCATCGTTGTTGATTTCGGTACAGCCACTACTTTTGATGTTATTTCTTCAAGAGGAGAATACCTGGGTGGAACTATTGCTCCCGGCATTCAGATTGCGGCAGAGGCTCTGTATCTCAAAACAGCAAAATTACCCCGGATTGAAATAGTAAAAGCCAGGGAAGTCATAGGTCGTACTACCGTAAAAAGCATGCAGTCCGGACTGTATTTTGGATATCAAGGTCTTGTCTCAAATATCATTTTAAAAATTAAAGAAGAGTTAGAAGAAAATGCTAAAGTTATAGCCACAGGGGGATATTCAAGCCTGATCTTTGATGACATGAAATCCATCGATTTTCATGAGCCATTTCTCGTTTTGGAAGGGCTAAGGACGATTTATGAAAGAAATAAAGCCAAGGAGGAGGCCAACTAAGTTAAGCACACTATTGATTATGGTTAAAGTTAGATGGATAAGAGAAGCAGATATTTTCAAACGATTGCAAGCTGCTTTTTAAAACAGAGAGGAGCCCCTCTTTTTCTTTCCTCAAAAGATTTAGATCTTATTGCAAAGTGGGAAAAGATGAAGATTCCTTTAAGGATAGTTTGTGAAGGAATAAATCAGTATTTTGAAATTAACGGGAGTAAAGTCAGGAAAAGAAGTAAGATTATTTCCCTGGTTTTATGTAATAGCCATGTATTGAAGGCATTTGATCAATACAGAGAAAGGAAAGTCGGACAAAAAATTGTAAGCCAAGTAAGAGACGACAGAAAAAAGAGGATTAAACTGGAGGTTAATAAGTTCTTGGTTAATCTTCCAGGTCCATGTGAATATTTAAGAAGCGCGTACTGTCAAGTGCAGAGCAAGCTTGCTTCCAGAAATATTACTGAAGAGGAGCTTGAAATAATTGAAGAAAACATAGAAGAGCTCATGACCAAGAATATGCCAGAGGAAGAAAAAGAGATTATAAAAAAAGAAGTCTTGATAGAATATATGTACCATGATAAGAATGAGCTCGAGAGGGTTTTTCGCATCAAGTTGATAAAACATATAAGAGATAAGTATAAAATTCCTTATGTTTCTCCCTTTTATTATTGAGTATTTCAATGGTTCATCATTGCTTCTTAATTAAGATAAGCTAATAAAAATGAAGACATTCTGTTTTGATGCAGAAGTTGATTTTGCCCCTTTAAGAAGAGACCAGCCTTTGAATCTACTGCTACTTTTCAGAGGGAAAAAGGTATCTGCGGTTTTTTATTTTTATGAAACAGATAAGGAAAGCAATAAATCTTCTTTTTTTGTCAGGGTACAGTTATCCTTGCCTTTGATGCTACGGTGGAAGGACAGGTTTAATGTTCAGGATCCGGCAAAAAAAAGTTTTTATGGAAAAGGATCCGTTCTTAATCCCTTCTCTAAGAAAACAACCCAGAAAAAGGAGAAAAATAGAACTGTGTTCTTGAAAGAGTTACAGGGAGATGAAAAAGTAATGATTTTAGCCCTGGTCAAAGAAAAAAGTATTCGAGGATTATGGGAAAAGGAAATAAGAAACTTTTCTTTTTTATCCAGGAATGAACTTATTTCATTATGTAAGGATTTAGAATCAGAATGTAAAATAAAAATATTTTCATTTTCACCTTTGTTTATTATTTCTCAGGAAGCATTTTATTATCTTTGTCAAAAGATTCTTACTTATCTTTCTAAATTCCATAAGAAACATCCCCATGAATTAGGTATATCACTGGATAGAATTACTAAAAGATATAGATTAAATCCGAGAGTTCAATCTTTAACCATTACATATCTTTTCCAAAAGGGAAAGATAAAAAGGATAGAAAATCTTATAGCACTTTCTAACTTCGATCCCGAGCTGTTACCAAAGGAGGAAAACATCCTGTGTGAAATGGAAGAAATGTGCTTAAAAGGAGAGATTGCTACTTTTTCTTTAGAGGATTTAAAGCAACATTTTTCTCTAACCTCTCAAGGGTTAAAAAAAATGCTTTCTCTTCTTATAGAAAGGAAAAAGGTTATCAAGAGTAAAGAGGGTTTTATCATAAATTCTGTATGGTTAGATGAAGTTATAGAAAAAATAAGATGTTGTGGAAAGAGAGAACTTACAGTGTCAGAGTTTAAGAATATGACTGGCCTTAGTCGGAAATATGCAATTCCTCTTCTTGAGTTATTAGATGGGAAAGGAGTGACCAGGAAAAGGGGGGCTTTGCGTGAGATTTTGTAAAAAGAAACAGATTGACATTATTTTGGTTTGTTTTTCTTTTTTTCTTTATTTTTTTGGTCTAAAGCCGATTTTAGCTTATCTCCAAATATACTGAACGCAGGCTGGGAGGGAATTGAGGTTTTATATTCTTTTTTCTCCTTTTTTTTCTTAATAGATTTTTTCTCATCTAAGCTCTCTTCCTTTTCTTTTGCTTTAACGGCCAGCAAAGCTTCGTATTCTGATTCTTCGAGTTCGATTTTCTCTTCAATGATTTTTTTCCCACTCTTTCTCCTCTGAGGTACAATTTCTTTCTCGAATTTTACCCCTTTTCTTTTTTGCTTTCGTTCTTTTTTTTGTTTTGTGGGTATTTCTTTTTCAATCTCCACTGGGGCTTTTACTTCAGGCTCTTTTCTTTTTTCTTCTTCTACTACTTCTTCCTTTTTTTCAACTTCAGGAGGAGGACCCTCTTCAATAGCTCCAATTTCTAAAGTCTCTTCGGTTTTTGGTTTTTCAATTTTTTCTTCTTGTTTTATTTCTACAAGTTTTTCTGCTTTTATCTCTTCTTCTGTTTTTGTCTTTTTGGGATAAAAGAAAATTCCCTTCTTTTTTTCTGATTTATTGAATTCATGGCAGGAAAGCAGGGCTTTTTCTACATCCTCCTGGGTAGTATGTCTTAGGATATCAACTAAATGAAAGGCTCTAAGGTAATGAAGAGAAAAGTTGTCTTCTTCAAGGCCAAAATTTTTAAAAATTAGTATTAATAATTCTCGAAGATCAAGATCATCTGCTTTGCTATAAAGAGTGAAAAGTTTTCTCAGAGTTTCGTTTTCCAGATGGATTACCTTGTTTGGATGAGCAAATGTGAAGATTTCTTCTTTAATTGCAGAGAATTCATCTTTAGTCGGATTATAAGAGATTTTTGACACAGAGAGTTTCTTTTTAGATTTTTTAAGCCAAAAATTGAAATTTATCACTCCCCTTTTTTCTAAGGTGAGACTTGCTCCCTGGAAAACATTGTTGCTTTCGTAAAATTCGTCTAATCCTAAAAATGCACATAAAGAAGGATAATAATAGACGGTATAATCTTTTTTGCTTTCTATATCTGTAAAAACATATTCTCTTGCATACGATAATTCTTTATTGAGATTTTTTGGCACTATTAATCCACCCGATACAATTTCTCTCCATGTGAGATAGATTTTAAGGGGAAAATCCTGTTTTCGATTTGTTTTTTCTTCTTTTTCAAGAGTAGATAAATCAGGCAGTTTGGCTTTTTGTGCGGAAATAGCTAAGTTTTTTGAGAAGGAATCAAGGATATCCTTTAAAAAGAATTTTCCCCGGTTTAAAGGTGAAACAAGGATAAAATTTTTCTTATATTCTTTTTCTAATGTAAAACTTAGATTGAAACAGGTAAGATCAAAAAGTTCATTTGAAGGTTGTAAACCAAAAAACTTTTTGACCAGATTCTCAGTAAAGGCTGATTTTTTCGTCTCATAAAAATAATCTTTTATCTCCTCTATTTTTTCCTGTGGTACTTTTATTCTTTTTTCTTCTAATTGCCAGAAAGCATTCCAGTTGAAGAATGTATCTGAATGCGAAATTGCCGTTTTTAGATTTTTTTCTAAAGTTTTTAGATCCTTCTCTGTCATGGGTATTTGATGAAGTCTGGGGTCTTCTTCCTTATTTAATATTTCTGGAGAAAGTCCTTTGTGGCCGGAGTCACAGGGAAGAAGAATTTGCGTTTTGGTTTTCTTCATGTAATCTATGTGTTTTCGGAATATTCCTCCTGCTGTATAATCAACTTCGATCATTTCACAATTGAAAGAATCATAAGGAGTTTTTCTAACAACCTTAAGGACTACGGCACCTTTAAAATATTCGGCACCTTTACTGCTTACCATGAGTTGTTCATCGTAATCTTTATAAATGAGATCCCCGACTTCATATTTACAATTGGGATCATATTTCTTGACTTCCTGCTTTAACTGGCTGGCGTTTTTCTTATATGCCAGTTTTTTTGTAAGTTGAGAAAGATTAACAGGCTTGTTTGTTAGAGAAAGCTCTTCTTTTATGAAAGAAAGATCAATTTCTAAGATTTTTGTATTTTCGTTTTCTTTATCCATTTTCTTTCCAACAATAATAGCATAATGAATTTCTGTGTATGAAGCAGATTTTCTGCTTGCTCAGATATAAGAAGTTGAGACGGATCCAAGGCCTTCAGAGAAAAGTTTTTTTCAAGGCACGTAGCTCCTTCATTCATGATAAGAGTGTTTGGTCTTGATTTAGCCAGGAGATCAGAGCTTAACCGGTATGAAGAAGAAATTTCCTCTTCAATTTCTTTCTGTTTTTCCTGATAAATTCCTGTAAAGTAGAGAACGTCAGCTCTTTTTACGGCTTCCAAAGGATCGGTTGTGATACATAAACTGAATTCTGTTTCCTTCCCATCTTCTTCTGCTTGATGGACTACCTCCGGAGAGGGTTCATACCCAGGAGGTGTCGCAAGAACTACTTTAATCCCGGCTTTGGCGGATGCGAAGAGGAGGCTGTGGCATACATTGTTTCCATATCCAATGCAGGCAATAGTTATGTTGGATAAACTGAGATTTTTTTCCTTTAAGGTAAAAATATCTGCCAATGCTCGACAGGGGTAAAAAAGATCTGTTGAGGAATTAAATACGGGGAGAGTACAGGCTTTGGCAAAGGCAGTAACATTTTTATGTGGAAAAGATTTTACTATGATTCCATCTACCATGTTCTCCAGGTTTTTTCTCGCATCGTAAGGAATTTCTCCATTAAAATTTTGGATATCTAAAGATCCTAAGTAATTTGCTTTACATCCAAGCTGTTGCATGGCTAGTTCGAGAGAGATTCTCGTTTGAAAAGAAGGCTTTTGAAATATCATTGCCAGTGTTTTATTTTCGAGGCTTTTCTTAAAATGTTTTGGGTGATTTTTGACGTAGTGAATCAAGTCCAGTATTTTGCTGAATTGATAAACACTAAAATCATGAAGAGAGAGAAAATTCTTTATCATTTCATCTGCCTACATACTCGCCTTGATCTTTGTCCCAGACCGGTTGACGAGAGCTGCTTTTAAGTAATTAGAAGAGGTAATCAGGACTTCGTTGCCGGTGTTTTCAATATATTCAATTGCTGCTTTAATTTTAGGCCCCATGGAACCCGCCGGGAATTGTCCCTGAGATAGATATTTTCTTGCCTGCTTTATAGAAATCGCCTTTAGAGTTTTTTCATCAGGAGTGCCGTAATTTAAACATACACGCGCAACATTTGTAAGTATTATAAAAAGATCGGCGGGAACTTCGCGAGCGATAAGACTTGCTGCATAGTCTTTGTCTATAACAGCTTCCACTCCCTGGAAGAGGCCGCGTCCATTGATTATGACAGGAATGCCTCCTCCCCCGGCTGCAATAACGATCTTGCCAGAATGAACAAGGTCTCGTATTATTCTCTTGGGAACGACATCTATAGGTATAGGAGAGGGAACGACCTTACGGTATCCTCTTCCAGCATCCTCTACCATAGTCCATTTTTTTTCCTTTGCTAACATCTGAGCCCTGTACTTTGAATAAAAAGGCCCAACTGGTTTTGTAGGGTTTTCAAAAGCAGGATCTTTTTTATCTACTATGACCTGGGTGATTACGGTTGCAACTTCTTTATCGACAGAATTTTTTCGGAGTTCATTAACAATGGCCGATTCGAGCATAAATCCCATGCTCCCTTCAGTCATAGCATCACATACTTCCAGGGAAAAGGGAGGGATCTTGTTGACTGATTCTTCCATCTGGATCAGAATGTTTCCCACCTGAGGGCCATTGCCATGGACGATTATCAATTCATATCCTTTTTTCAAAACTTCAATCATGAGGCGAGCGGCTTTTTGTGCATTTTTCATCTGTTCGGACTGCAGTCCTTTCTGATTTTCAGGGAGGATTGCATTTCCTCCGAAGGCGATCAACGCAATCTTTTTCTTCATCAGAATTCTTTGAGTACCTCTTTAAGATTAGGTGAGCCCAATTCTTCCAGTTCATATGTCACACGTAGAATTTTTTTGTTTGTTTTAATCAATTTCCCGAGGTCGATAGGAGTAGCACATATTACAAGATCGCAGTCAGTTTTATCTATCGTTTGAGCAAGTTCTGAAATCTGTTCTTTCCCGTAGCCCATTGCGGGAAGTACTCTATCGAGATGGGTAAATTTTTGGAAAGTTGCTTTTATACTCCCTACTGCATACGGTCTCGGGTCTACGATTTTAGCAGCTCCATATTGCTCAGCAGCGACTATTCCGGCTCCATAACTCATTTCTCCATGAGTCAAGGTTGGGCCGTCTTCTATGACACATACTGCTTTACCGTATATCTCTTTTTCTTCTGGGACGAATATGGGAGAATTAGCACGAATTATTGTGGCTTGCGGATTGAACTTCTTGATGTTTTCCAGAACCTGATTTAATTTTTCTTTTTCTGCGGTGTTAATCTTATTGACTACAATAACCTGTGCTCTTCGGAAGTTAGTCTCACCAGGATAATATTTCAATTCGTGTCCGGGCCTGTGGGGATCCACGACTACAATTTCTAAATCGGATTTATAGAATGGAAAATCATTGTTTCCTCCGTCCCATATAATAACGTCTGCTTCTTTTTCTGCTTCTTTTAGGATTGCTTCATAATCAACTCCCGCATACACGGTAATTCCATTTTTTATATGAGGCTCGTATTCTTCCATTTCCTCGATTGTACATTTGTTATTTATCATGTCTTCGTAGGTTGCAAATCTCTGAACTTTCTGTTGAACCAGGTCTCCATAAGGCATTGGATGGCGAATAACCACCACTTTTCTACCTTTCTCTTTGAGAAGGAGAGCTGTTTTTCTCGTTGTTTGGCTTTTTCCACATCCCGTCCGGATTGCACAAACGGATATGAGCGGACATTTACTCTCAAGCATAGTTTCTTTCGGTCCAAGAAGAGTAAAGCTGGCACCCGCAGCCTGTACTTCAGAGGCTTTATGCATTACATATTCATGTGGTGTATCGCTGTAAGAGAAGAATACCTCAGAAACATCAAATTCTCGAATTAGCTTTGTGAGTTCTTTCTCCGAATAGATGGGTATTCCGTCAGGATAGAGTTTTCCAGCAAGAACTGGAGGATATTTTCTCCCCGCAATATCAGGAATCTGAGTAGCTGTAAAGGCTACGACTCGATAATCTTCATTATCTCTAAAATAAACATTAAAGTTGTGGAAGTCTCTTCCCGCTGCTCCCATGATTATAACTTTTTTCATAGTGCTAACTCCTTTTATTTTTGATCATTAAAATGTAAAAAAATAAAATTTAGTATAATACAGGCCTTATAATTTATCAATATAAAATAGAGATACCCTGATAATCTCCTGTGAGATTGTAGCTTTAGGGAAAACATGAGTGGATAGTTTTGGTAGGCAAACATGGACAATAGGGTGTAAATTTCTTTACAATAATAGAAAAACCGGAAGGAATCAGGAAAATGATAGGTATTATGGCAGATTCCCACGATAATTTAGAAGCTATAAAGGAAGTTATTTGTTTTTTCAACAGAATTAAATGTGATTTAATCATTCATGCAGGAGATTTTGTTGCTCCTTTTGCAGCAAAAGAGTTAGGAAAGCTATCATGCCCGGTAAAGGCTGTTTTTGGAAATTGTGATGGAGAAAAAAAAGGATTAACAGAAATTATCCAATCTTTTGGAGAGATAAAAGAGGCTCCTTTCAGCTTCCACTATAATCAATTAAAGTTTCTGGTTACTCACCTATCCCCCTTTTTTAGCGAGAAAAGCATTTCAAAAAACTATGATATTATGGTGTTTGGTCATACACACAGACCAGAAATCAGGAAAGCTAAGGAGACCTTACTCATTAATCCAGGAGAGGCCGGAGGGTGGATCTCAGGAAAAGTTACAGTAGCTTTACTGGATGAAAAAAGCATAACAGCAGAGATTATAACATTATAAAATCTTGGTTAATTCGGGGAATAAGAAAGAAATGGCTCGAGGAATAGACAAACGTCAAAAACCAGTCTGGCAGAAGAGAAATAGACCTTCTCGCTCTCCTTATCCTTTACGCATAAGAGTTAAAAAAATAAAAAGAAAACATGAAAAGAAGTCTTCCCTCTAATTTATTGAATTTTCATGAATCTGCGTTCAATTTGTGGTATTGACACAAAATGACTAAATCATTAACATATATAGGCTTGAGAGAGTAGCAGGCGCGTAGCTCAGTGGTAGAGTGCTTCCTTGACGCGGAAGAAGTCGAGGGTTCGATCCCCTCCGCGCCTACCATTTTGAGGGAGAAAGTATTTAAAAGAAAGTGTAATTTATTTAAGAGAATTCGCCTTCCCTTTTAAATGCATATAAATTAATAAATGAATATTGTAGTAGAGATTAGGATTGAAGGGAATACTTTTCCCGTTGAAAAAGGAACCCCTATTTCACAAATTCTCAAGAGCTTAAAGAAGGGTAAAAAGCCTCTATTGGCAAGAGTTAACGGTGAAATTTTTAGTTTATCGACTCCAATGGAAAAAGATGCGAAGATTCAGTTGATTTATGAAGATTCGGATGAAGCAGTGAACATCCTCAGGCACAGTGCGTCTCATCTCTTGGCTCAGGCTGTTTTAGAGCTTTTTCCAGGGACGAAGACAGGGATTGGTCCTGCAGTTGAGGATGGTTTTTACTATGACTTTTTGAGAGCTGTTCCTTTTACGACGGAAGATTTATCTGTGATTGAGCGAAAGATGAAGGAATTTGCCCAGAAGGATATACCCATTGAGAGCATTGTTCTGTCAAAAGAGGAAGCTCTGCGACTTTTCGAAGAGATGGACCAAGAATTAAAGGTTGAACTTATCCGGGAAAAAGGGAACAAAGAGGTGAGTTGTTACAGACAGAATGATTTCATCGATTTTTGTTTGGGTCCCCATTTGCCTTCCACAAGTTACATCAAGCATTTTAAACTTCTATCTGTTTCTGGGGCATACTGGAAAGGCGAAGAAAAAGGCAAACAGCTCCAGAGGATTTACGGCACAGCCTTTTTCAAGGCTGAAGACCTCGAAGATTATCTAAAAAGGCTTGGAGAGGCAAAGAAAAGAGATCATAGAAAACTCGGGAAAGAGCTGGATCTTTTCAGTTTTCATGAAGATTTAGGAGCGGGGTTGATTCTCTGGCATCCCAAGGGTGCGGCTGTAAGAAATGTGATTGAGGAATACTGGAGAGAAGAACATTTTAAGGATGGCTATGAAATACTTTACACGCCTCATATTGCAAGGCTTGATGTGTGGAGAAGAAGCGGCCATACTGAATTTTATGATGCCCTTTACCCTCCTTTAGTGAGTGAAGGAATGGAATACCAGTTAAAGCCAATGAACTGCCCTTTCCATATTATGGTTTATAATTCCAGACAGAGGAGCTATCGGGATTTGCCATTGCGGTGGGCAGAGCTGGGTACGGTCTATCGTTTTGAAAGAAGAGGTGTTCTACATGGATTGATGAGAGTGAGAGGTTTTACTCAGGATGATGCTCACATTTTCTGCAGGGCTGACCAGCTTGAAGGAGAAATTCGTGGGATAATTTCATTGGCTTTAAGAATTTTAAAGACTTTTGGCTTTAATAATTATGATGTTTTCCTTTCTACTCGGCCGGAAAAATATTGTGGAAATATTAAAGACTGGGATAAAGCGACTCGGGCATTGAGAGAAGCCTTAAAGCATGAAGGATTGAACTTCAAGGTAGATGAGGGAGAAGGCGTATTCTATGGACCAAAGATAGATATCAAGATTAAAGATGCATTAAAGAGGTCTTGGCAGTGTACGACAATTCAGCTCGATTTTAATCTGGCGGAAAGGTTTGACATAAACTATGTGGGGGAAGATGGTAAGCTCCACAGACCTTTTCTTCTTCATAGAGCCATATTGGGGTCTCTGGAAAGATTTTTTGCCATCCTGATTGAACATCATAGTGGAAATTTTCCAGTCTGGCTTGCCCCTGTTCAAGTTGTAATTATTCCTATTGCTGACAGGCATAATGAATATGCTATAGAACTGGATAATGCACTGAAAAAAAAGATGTTAAGGTCCTTTGTTGATACAAGGAGGGAAAAAGTTGGATATAAAATAAGAAATGCGGAGATGCAGAAAATACCACTTATTCTTGTCATTGGAGATAAGGAACTCTCGAATAGAACGGCTTCTTTAAGGATTCATACCTTAGGTGATAGAGGAGAGGTAAAACTACAGGAGTTTATTGAAAAATTAGAGAAATTAGTCGAAAATAAATCTATGAGCATTAATATTTAAGGAGGTTAATCATCAGAAGAAAAACATTTAATACTGGTCGCAAGAAAGTAAAGCCGCATAGGATAAATGAAATGATAAGTGCAAGGAAAGTTAGGATCATCGATGAAGACAAGAAGCAGCTTGGGATTTTCCCTATAGAAGAGGCTGTATCTCTTGCCAGAGAGAAGGATATGGATTTGGTAGAGATTGCACCTACAGCTGTGCCTCCCGTATGTCGTATGATGGATTACGGGAAATACCTTTATGAAGTGCATAAAAAAGAACATGAAGCCAGGAAACATCAGAAACAGGTTCAGATAAAAGAGATAAAATTCAGACCTAAAATTAGCATTCACGATTACAATTTTAAGCTGTGTCATGTTAAAAGGTTCTTGGAGGATGAAAACAAAGTCAAGATAACGGTGATGCTTAGAGGAAGAGAAAAGGCAAAACCAGAGTTAGCACATACTATTATAGACAGGGTTACCGAGGATGTCGAAGAACTCGGGCGCAAGGATGGAAATGCCAGGATTCAGCCTTGGGCTGTATCGGTCCTGTTGAGTCCCACAAAGTCAGGAGGAAAAAATGCCGAAGCTAAAAACACACAGAGGAGCCCAGAAAAGGTTTAAAATTACGAGTAAAAAGAAGGTAATGCACAGTAAAGCATATAAAAGCCATATTTTAACTAAAAAGTCAGCTAAGAGGAAAAGAGTTTTAGGAAAGAGGGGTCTAGTGAGCAAATCCGACAAAGACAGAATCAGAGATATGCTTCCCTATGGGTTTTGATTCCATAGGGCTTCGTATATATAAGAACGTCAGCGAGAGGATTTGACTGCTGAATATTTCTAATAGATTTTTATTCGTATAAGGAGAAGAAAATGCCGAGAGTAAAGAGAGGCACGAAGAGAAGAAAAAGAAGATCGAAGATCCTTAAATTAGCCAAGGGCTATTGGGGAGCGAGAAGCCATAATTACCGAACAGCTAAAGAAGCTGTGGAAAGGGCATTAATCTATGCTTATAGAGACCGGAGGACTCGGAAAAGGGAATTTAGGAGACTCTGGATAGTAAGAATTAAAGCAGGTGCAGAAAATAATGGTTTATCATATAGCCGATTCATGCATGGTCTCAAAAAAATGAATATTGAAATTGACAGGAAGATTTTAGCCGATCTTGCGGTCAAATCTCCTGAGACTTTTCTCCGCCTCGTCCAGAAAGTGAAACAGGCGAATGCATAAAAAGTCTGTGATTTTTTCAAATTTATAACTTAGAAGAGCTCGGAGATAGATATGAATGACCTTAAAGAAAAAATAGAGGAATGCAAGAAGGATTTTGAGAGGGAGTTTTCTCATGTGGAAGATGAGGATTCTTTGGGTGAGATGCGGAATCTATATTTGGGTCGAAAGAGAGGCTGTCTGAATCGTTTTATTGAAGACTTGAGAGATTTAAGTCCGGAAGAGAAGGCTGAAGTTGGGCAAAAAATCAATAAATTGAAAAAATACATTCAGGAGAAGATACTTGAATGTCATGAGAAGTTAAGCTTTTCTGAAAAACGTACTGAGAAAATAGATATGACTCTTCCTGGCAGGAAGAGGTATTGGGGATCTCCCCATCCGGTTATACTTTTTCAGCAGGAGATTGAAGAGATATTTTTGAAAATAGGATTTTCTATAGAGAGTGGCCCTAATATAGAAACAGATTATTATAATTTCGAAGCCTTAAATTTTCCTCCTTATCATCCTGCTCGAGATGATTGGGATACACTCTATATAACGGATGACTTGCTTCTTCGTACTCACACTTCTCCTGTACAGATACGTGTAATGGAAAAGAAAAAGCCTCCCATCAGAATAATTATTCCAGGAAAGGTTTTTAGGAAAGAGAAGCCTGATCCTACACATCTTCCAATGTTTTATCAACTTGAAGGGCTAGTAGTAGACCATGGAATTACTTTTGCTCATTTGAAGGGAACATTAGAGTATTTTCTAAAAACGCTTTTCCATGAGAAAATTGATATACGGTTCCGGCCGAGTTTTTTCCCTTTCACAGAGCCGTCTGCTGAGGTAGATATCAATTGTACGGTATGCGGAGGTAAAGATAAAAAATGCCGTGTGTGTAAAGGATCAGGCTGGATAGAAATCCTTGGAGCGGGCATGGTAGATCCTCAAGTCTTTAAGAATGTTGACATAGACCCTGAGAAGTATTCCGGGTTTGCTTTTGGCCTTGGAATAGATAGGACTGCAATGTTTGCATATCATATACCGGACATGAGGTATTTTTATGATAACGATTTGAGATTTATAAGGCAATTTTTACGAAAATGAAAACAAGTTTAAAGTGGTTAAGAAACTACATTGAATTGAATATCTCTTTTCAACAACTTGTGGATGTATTGAACAACATCGGTTTGGTGGTTGAAAGCTGGGAGAAAAACCATGAAGATGTAATACTGGATATAGAAACTTATGCCAATCGTCCCGATACTTTGGGGCATTTAGGAATTGCAAGAGAACTGGCCGCTGCACTCCGTCTTCCTCTTAAAGAAGAAAATGAGGTTGTTACTGAAACAGAAGAAAAGACTTCAGATCTTATCGATATTCAAATATATGAGGAGAATCTCTGTCCAAGATACAGTGGAATAATCGTTAGAGATATTCCTGTTGGTCCTTCACCCCAATGGTTAAAAACAAAGATCAATGCAATCGGATTAAAGCCAATAAATAATGTTGTTGATGTAACTAATTTTGTTCTTTTTTCAACTGCTCATCCTTTACATGCATTCGACCTGAGTAAGATCTCCGGAAGCAGAATAATTGTTCGGAAAGCAAACAGAGAAGAGACCTTACGGAGTTTGGAGGGCGAAGATATCCCGCTTTCTTCTGATATGCTGGTGATTGCCGATAAAGAAAAACCCATAGCACTGGCAGGGATTATCGGTGGAGAAAAATCTGCTGTTTCAGATTCAACTCGTGATGTTTTTATTGAGAGTGCCTGTTTCAATGCAGTATCTATCAGGAAAACGCGTAAAAAAGTTGGAATAGAAACGGATGCTTCCTACCGTTTTGAGAGGGGAGCCGATATTTCAGCACCGCCAAGAGCTGCAACAATGGCTGCATCTTTGCTGACCCGATTGGGAGCGAAAGCTACTCAAGGAATAATAGATGTATATCCTAATCCCATAAAGGCCAGGACAGTCGTTCTGCGTCATCATCGAATTGCAGAACTTCTCGGGTTAGAAATCGAAGAGGATTTTATAAAGGAAGTTCTCATCAGACTTGGATTCAAGCTTGAAAGGCAGCAGCAAGGGATTTGGAAGATAACCATTCCATATTTCAGGATAGATATTGAGAGAGAAGTAGATGTCATTGAAGAAATCGCCCGATTTTATGGTTATGACAAGATTCCTGTTCAGATTCCACCACTGAAGTCTTTTAAACAAGGAAGCGGCCAGGAAAGAAAAAATATAAACAAGGTAAGGCAGCTACTTTTTCATTATGGCTTTGATGAAGTTGTGAATTATGATTTCATTGATCCTGAAAAAGAAAAGAAGTTTAATTCCGGCTTAATTCCAGTTGAAATAAGAAATCCGGTATCTTCAAAAGTTTCTTTGATGAGGACGACGCTCATAGCGGGCTTGCTTGAGAATATAGCTTACAATAAAAACAGAGGTGCTGAAGGTATCCATATTTTTGAACAGGGAAACATCTACTTTTGGGATGAGGAGGAATGTGTTGAACAGCCAATGCTGGCATTGGTTAGTACAGGATTACTTGGTGCAGAACACTGGCAGATGAGGAGAGAGAACACGGATTTTTTCCAGATTAAGGGTGTTCTTGAAGAGCTAATGAGGTATTTGGGCCATGAATCTTTTTCTTTTAAGGAGGAATCCTATCCTTACTTTGAATTAGGATATTGTTTTCGGCTGGATTATGGAGGCGAGAGCATTGGGTTTCTCGGTCTTCTAAGGAAGGAGATCCTGGATTCTTACCCTATAAAAGATCCTGTTTGGGCTGCTGAGATGAAAATGAGAAGGCTATTAGAAAGACGATCAAAGAGTTTTCAGTATTCCCCAATAATTAAATATCCAAGCGTGTCAAGGGATGTATCTTTTATTGCTGATAATCATGTCTCTTATCAGGATATCATGGGGGCTGTAGGAAAACTCTCTATCCCCTACTTGGAGAAGTTTGAAATATGTGACAGATTTTCAGGTGATCCTATTCCACGTAATAAAGTAAACCTGACACTTCGGTTTGTTTTTCGCAATTCAAAGAGAACACTTCTTGCGGAAGAAGTTGATAGTATTCAAAAGAAAATTATTGATGCTTTAAAGGAAAAATTTAATTTTCAATTGAGAGAAAAGGAGGAGAAAATTGACAAGAGAACTGGAAAGGATTAGAATTTTAGAAGAAAAATTTTCGAAGATTGTGGAAAATATACATAAGCTTGTCAGCGAGAATAAGAATCTCGGGAAGCAGGTTAAAGAATTAAAAGCAGAAAGGAATAATATGAAGATGCAAGCGAAAAGAGTAGAAAGTTTAGATAGAGAATTAAAAAGATATGAAGAAGAAAGGGAAGTTATGAAAGAAAAAGTAGAAACATTAATTAACCAGATAGATAGTCTTGAGATATGACTGACAAAATAATTGAAATAGAAATTTATAATCAGAAATATAGAATAAGGGCCAAAGGAGAAGAGGATGAACAATATATAAGCCATTTAACTTCGTATGTTGATCAAAAGATGAGAGAGGTCGGGATGAAATCCAAATCTGCGAATACTTTGAAGATAGCGGTTCTTGCAGCACTAAACATTGCAGACGAATATTTTCTTTCTTTGAAGAAAATGGATCAACTTAACGAATTAATTGGTAACATGGAGAAAAAAATAGAGAGTTTGGAGGAATATTTTATTAATAATGAGAATACATATAAAAATACTGAGGAAGTGCGAAAATAGTTCACGATTCAATGTTGAGAAGATTATAAATGAGCTGAGTCAGGCTCATGGCTTTGAAAAGAAGAATGGAAAAAATTGTTAATGGATTTAATTTAAAAAGAAATTTATCTCGTTCATCGATAGGTTTACAGAAGGAAGAATGAGTATTTCTTAATCCTCTTAACTTCATCTCCTTTGATGCCCCTAAATAGGAGGTAGTCAAAGTGAATTTATTAACTTGGATTTTTGCCGGTAGTTGTGTTGTATTATCTGGATTTTTAATTTTTATATTTCTCAAAAGAGCTTCTGAAGCTCGTTCCCTATTTCGAACACAGCAGCAAGCTAAAGAGATAAAGGGTAAAGCATTAGAAGAAGCCGAAAAAATTAAGAGGGAGGCTTCCTTAGTAGCTAAAGAGAAGTATCTGAATCTTAAATCAGAATTTGAGAAGCAGACTCGTGATAGGCGAAGAAAGGCAAATGAAATGGAAAGAAGGCTTGTCCATAAAGAAGAGAATTTAGACCATAGAATTCAAATTGTGGAGAGAAAGGAAAGAGATTTTTCAGTAAAGGAAGAGTCTTTTTATGGAAAAGAAAGGAAATTGGCAGAAAAAGAGAAAAAACATGAAGAAATGATGCAGCAATCATTAGAAGAACTTCAAAGAATATCAGGTATGACTCAGGAAGAAGCAAAGAGAGAACTGCAGAAGAAGGTCGAGGATGAGGCCAAAATTGAGTCTGCTCATTTACTTCGCAGGATTGAAGAAGAGACAAGAGAGAAAAGTCAGGTTCTTGCACTCGATATTATAAGTCAGGCCATCCAGAGGACAGCTGCTAAACATGTTACAGAAACAACGGTTTCAGTTGTTGACCTTCCATCTGATGACATGAAAGGCCGCATAATCGGGAGAGAAGGACGCAACATCCGGTCACTGGAAATGGCGACTGGTGTTGACATTATTGTCGATGATACCCCCGAAGCTATCATTCTTTCAAGTTTTGATCCTATTCGTCGGGAAACAGCATGCATGGCTATTAATAAGCTTGTTAGCGATGGAAGAATTCATCCTGCTCGTATTGAAGAAGTAGTAGAGTCGGTTAAGGAAGAATTGGAAGAGAAGATTAAGCAGGAAGGTGAATCTGTAATCCTTGAGTTAAGGATTCAGGATATGCATCCTGAACTTGTGAAGCTTCTCGGAAGGTTAAAATATCGTACAAGTTATGGTCAGAATGTGCTTCAGCATTCCAAGGAAGTGGCATATTTGGCCACTATAATGGCCAGAGAGCTTGGAGCTGATGCCAATGTGGTTTTAAGAGCAGGCCTTTTGCATGATATAGGTAAGGCTGTCGACAGAGAAATTGAAAAAACTCATACTGAATTGAGTGTTGAGTTTGCCAAAAAATATGGGGAATCTGAAGCGGTTATTCAGGCTATTGCTTCTCATCACCGTGATATCGATTTCCCATCAGTCGAAGCGGTTCTTGTTCAGGCTGCAGACACTTTATCCGCGGCTCGCCCGGGTGCACGAAGAGAGCTTCTGGAGGCTTACATAAAGAGACTGGAAAAGCTGGAGGAAGTGGCTAATTCTTATGATGGAGTTTCGAAAGCGTATGCCCTTCAGGCTGGAAGAGAAATAAGGATTATCGTTGAGAGCCAGAAGATTTCTGATGATCAGGCTGTTTTAGCTTCTAAAGAGATTGCAAAGAAAATTAAAGAAGAGATGGATTATCCCGGGAAAATAAAAGTTACAGTAATTCGTGAAATGAGAGCCGTAGAATATGCAAGATAAAATTAATTTATTGTTTTTGGGAGACATCATCGGCCGCCCTGGTAGGAAGGCAGTAATGAAATACCTGCCTTTACTTAAAAAGCAATATTCTCCTTCTTTTGTCCTTGCAAACGGAGAGAATGCTGCGGGTGGCCTGGGAATAACAGAGAATGTTGGCCGTGAACTCCTTACGGACGTGGATGTTTTGACTTCAGGTAATCATATCTGGGATAAAAAAGAAGCTCTTTCTTATCTTCAGAAAGAACCCAAGTTGCTGCGGCCTGCAAACTATCCTCGTGTGAATCCGGGAAGAGGATCAGGTGTTTTTGAAGACACAGGAGGGCAGAAAATTGCCGTTCTGAACCTTCAGGGGAGAGTATTTATGGAGGCAATAGAATGTCCTTTTCGGACTGCAGATGAAGAAATAGAGAAACTTCGTGCAATCACTCCCGTAATTGTAGTTGATTTTCATGCAGAGGCAACGTCTGAGAAGCAGGCACTCGGCTGGTATCTGGATGGTAGGGTATCTGCTGTTATAGGCACGCATACTCACGTTATTACGGCAGATGACAGGATTCTTACCCGGGGAACTTCTTATATTACGGATGCAGGAATGGTAGGAGGCTATAATTCAGTCATAGGCATTAAGAAAGATCAAGCTATAAAAAGATTTTTAACAGCCAGGCCCCAGCGCTTCGAGCCCGAAAAAAAAGGTGTGTTTTTTTCAGGAGTATTTATTGAAATTGATGCTACCACAGGAAAATCCATTTCTATCCGCAGGGAGGTAATTATAGAGGAAGAAAATGAAGAAAGACAGCAGAGTTAGTTCAGAGAAGATTTATACAGTCTCAGAAATCACTCACCTTATTAAGCTTGAACTTGAACATGTCTTCCCTTTTTTATGGATAGAAGGAGAGATATCTAATTTTCATCATCACCAATCGGGGCATCTTTACTTCACGTTGAAAGATGAGAACAGCCAGATCCGTTGTGTCATGTTTCGTTCGGAAGCAAATAATATCCCTTTTGAATTGAAAGACGGGCTTCAAATCATATGTGGAGGGAAAATAAATGTGTATGTTCCAAGAGGAGAATACCAACTTCTTGTTGAAAAAGTAGAGCCTAAAGGTAAAGGGGCTCTTCAGTTAGCTTTTGAGCAGCTTAAAGAGAAGCTAAAAAAAGAGGGACTTTTCGATCCTGCCCATAAAAAGAGACTTCCACTTCTTCCGAAAAAAGTTGGCGTGGTAACTTCTCCAAGAGGAGCAGCAATCGTAGATATTGTGCGTACTCTGGGAAGGAGATTCTCACATCTTCATATTATCATTTATCCGGTTAAAGTTCAGGGAGAGGGGGCGTCAGTTGAGATAGCAGAAGGAATCGAATATTTAGGCAATATTCCTGATATAGACGTAATAATTGTCGGACGAGGGGGCGGTTCTATAGAAGATCTGTGGGCATTTAATGAGGAAAATGTAGCCCGTGCAATTTATGATTGCTCTATTCCTGTTATTTCTGCCGTAGGGCATGAGATTGATTTTACGATTGCTGACTTTGTAGCTGATATAAGGGCTTCTACTCCTTCGGCTGCAGCGGAGATTGTAGTAGAAAAAGAACAATCTTTTCTTGATCGTATTGAAAATTTAGAGAGAAGGATGATTAATCAGGGAAAATATTTATTGCAGGAAAAGCAGCATGACGTTTTTCGTCTTATTCATCACCATGCTTTTCAAAATTTCAATATTTACCTGCTTAACCTCGAACAGAAACTCGATGAACTCGAGATAGCGGCAAGAAATACAATAAATAGCATGATACAGAAGATTGGGCAGAGTAAATCCTCTGCAGTTCTTTTAGAAGAAAAGATGAGTAATGCGATGAATGGAATCCTTCAGGACTTAAACGGAAAGTGGGAAAAACTTTCAGTTGGGTTGAATAATCTTAGCCCGTTGAATATACTGAAGAAAGGCTATACCCTCTGCTGGAAAGACAGAGGTGAACGTCTTATGCGGAGAATAGAAGAAGTTACTGAAAAAGATGAAGTAACTGTATCCTTTTATAAGGGAGAATTTACATGTTCGGTAAAAAAAATAGATGGAAGCAAATCTATTGAATCTCATTATATAAAGGAGGGATGATGACTGAACTTAACTTTGAAAAAGCATTAGCAGACTTGGAGAATATCGTTGAGAAGCTTGAAAAAGGTAATCTCTCTCTGAATGAATCTCTCAAACTCTTTGAGAAAGGTGTTAAACTCGCAAGGTTTTTAAGAGAGGAACTCGAAAAAGCAGAAAAAAAGATTGAGATGCTCCTAAAGGATGAGAAAGAAGGAATAAAAAAGGAGCCTTTCGATATTCCTGAAGAGGCAAGTTCATCTCCAGAGAATAAGGGTGGGCCCGAATCAGGAAACAATGACGATATACCTTTTTAAATTCTAATGTCAGTTGAAGAGAAGCTTATTCAGAAAAAAAAGGCTGTAGATTTTGAACTAAAACGTATCTTATCCCACGATGAGTCTCGTCTTTTTCAGGCGATGAGATATGCGGTTTTCTCTGGAGGCAAGAGGTTCAGGCCTTTACTCTGCATCTCCTCTGGTGAATGTTTTGGAGTAAATCAAGAAGCCATTCTTCCTTTTGCCTGTGCTTTGGAATTAATCCATAATTATTCACTTATTCACGATGATTTACCTTCAATAGATAATGATGATTTTCGGCGTGGCAAGCCATCATGTCATAAAGTTTTCGGAGAAGGCACTGCTATTTTAGCTGGAGACAGCCTGCTGACTTTAGCCTTTGAAATTATAGCTGATGCCTCTATGGGTATGAGCATGTGCTTGAAGAGGCAGCAAATTTTAAAGGATATAAGCCAACTTGCAGGAAATAAGGGGATGATAGGTGGACAGGGTTTGGATATATCAGCCTCTAAGGAGATGATTACCGAGGAAAAATTTTATGAACTAATAATTAAAAAGACGGGTTCATTAATCGTTGCATCTGTGAAAGTCGGGGCTGTCCTTGGAAATGCCTCTCCATCAGAACTTGCTGCTATCGTCGAATTCGGAAGAGATATTGGTTTTGCTTTTCAGATAAGGGATGATATTCTTGATTACTATGAGGATAAATCTGGAAAGCGTAAAAAGAGAATAAATGCTGTTAATATTTTTGGCATTGAAGGTTCGAAAGAGAGATTAAAATATTTTGTTGAAAATTCAATTAAGGTCGTGGATGAAATGTCTATGGAATCTGAAGAGCTGCGTTTTCTCGCTCTTAAGCTTTTAAAGCTAAAAGAATGAGGGAAAAATGAAAAAGATTATTGATAGTATAGAAAGTCCTAGAGATTTAAAGAAACTTTCTCTTAAAGATCTTTACCGATTGGCAAGAGAAATAAGGACTTTAATTATCGATGTTGTTTCAAAGAACGGTGGACATCTCTCTTCAAATTTAGGTGTTGTTGAGATAACTCTCGCCCTCCATTATGTGTTTGATGCTCCTAAGGATATTATTATCTGGGACGTGGGTCATCAGTGTTATACTCATAAGATTTTGACAGGAAGAAAAGAGAAATTTTCTACACTTCGCAAATATCAGGGTATCTGTGGATTTCCTTCTCGTGAAGAAAGTGAATACGATGTCTATAATACAGGGCATGCTTCTACTGCGCTTTCCGCGGCTACGGGAATGGCAGTAGCTCGTGACAAAAAACAAGAAGATAATCATGTTGTAGCCGTAGTTGGAGATGGAAGTTTGACGGGAGGTGTTGCATGGGAGGCCTTGAATCAGATCGGTCACCTAAGGAACAAGCTGATCATTATTCTTAATTATAATGAAATGTCAATTTCACCAAATGTTGGAGCGATATCAAGCTATCTATCCTATCTGGTTTCAGGGCAGTATTACCTGAGGGTAAAAGATCGTGCACGAACGGTGCTTAAAGCAATTCCTGCATTAGGCTGGCCTATGATTAAAGTAGCTCATACTGTTGAAGAGGCAGTTAAAAAAACCTTTTTCCCTGGTTTAGTTTTTGAGGAATTAGGCATTCGTTATATCGGACCCATTCATGGTCACAGTTTGGGCTCTCTAATTGAAGTTTTTAAAGATGCCAAGTCATGTGATAGGCCAGTTCTTATTCACTGTGTCACCAAAAAAGGAAGGGGATACCTTCCCGCTCAGAATAATCCTTCAAAGTTTCATAGTACATCCCCGTTTAATATTAAAACCGGAGAGTCTGTCAAAAAAGACGGGAGGCTTACTTATTCATCTGTATTCGGTCAGACAGTTTCTAAAATAGCCCAGGATGATAAAAAATTGATAGCCATCACGGCAGCTATGCCTGAAGGGACAGGCCTTGAATCTTTTGCTTCCCTATTCCCGGACAGGTTTTTTGATGTTGGGATTGCTGAACAGCATGCGGTTAGTTTTGCCTCAGGTTTAGCTCTGGGCGGCTTCAAGCCCTTTGTAGCCATATATTCTACCTTTCTCCAGAGAGCTTATGATCAGCTTTATCATGATGTTTGTCTTATGGATATTCCCATTGTTTTTGCTCTGGACAGAGCAGGAATTGTTCCTGGTGATGGGCCAACTCATCAAGGAATCAATGATATTGTTTATCTGAGGCATTTGCCTAATATGATTGTGATGGCTCCCAAAGATGAGAATGAATTACAGCACATGATAAGATCCAGTCTATCTTATGGTCATCCTGTTGCTATACGCTATCCAAAAGGGAAAGGATTAGGGGTGCCGATGGATGATTCTTTCAGAGAGATTCCTTTAGGTAAGGCTGAAATTCTCAAAGAAGGAAAGGATTTTCTTCTTGCTTTCGGGAGCATGGTATATCCTGCTTTAGTTGTGGCTAAGAGACTGGAAAAAGAAGGTATCAGCATGGCAGTTGTAAATGCAAGGTTTGCCAAGCCTCTTGATGAAGAATTAATTCTGAATTTTGCACGAAAAGGAAGGATTGTCATAACTCTTGAAGAAGCCTTAAAGGCTGGCGGCTTTGGCACGGCTGTTCGAGAACTTTTAGACAGGGAAAATATATTCCATGTAAAAATAAAAAATATTGGTATTCCTTTAAAGATATACCCTATAGCTGAGGTAGGTCAGATAAAAGAGATGCTCCGTCTGGATGAAGAAGGTCTGTTTAATCAAGTACTGGAATTTTATAGGGAAAGTGACTCTGAACCAGCTTAAGAGGATAAGTCATTTTTCTTTGAATTTTATTATGTGATGCAAGAGGAAAAAGTAAATAGAACAAGAAAAGAGCGGGCCGATAAAGTGCTTTTTAATCGTGGGCTGGCTGAAAGCCGTCAAAAAGCTCAAGCACTTATATTAGCAGGCAACGTTTTTTTTAGAGATAAAAGGATAGAAAAGGCTGGCCAGATGATAGACGTAGACCAGGAAATTTTCTTGAAGAGCAATCTGCTTTATGTTAGCCGTGGGGGGCTTAAGCTGGAAGAAGCTTTAAAGGTTTTTCAGGTCTCAGTAAAAGATAAGACAGCAGCAGATTTAGGGGCATCGACAGGAGGCTTTACCGATTGTCTTCTCAAGAATGGAGCAAAAAAAGTTTATGCAGTTGATGTGAATACAAGACAACTTGACTGGAATCTCAGAAAAGACCCAAGAGTCTTTCTTATAGAGAGAAATGCCCGTTATTTAAATAGATATGATTTTCCTGAGACACTCGATATTGTTACGTCAGATTTATCTTTTATTTCAGTGATCAAGGTTTTACCTGCAGTGAAAGGAATATTAGGAGAAGGTAAACTTATTTCCCTTATAAAACCGCAGTTTGAGGTCAGAAAAAATCAGGTGGGAAAGAGAGGAATTGTGAGGAATCCATCTTTACATGAAGAAGTGCTCATGAGGATTATAGAGGAAGCAGAAAAAATGGGGTTTTATTTTGAAAAAGTTTTTAAGTGTTCTGTTCGAGGGCAGAAAGGCAATCAGGAATTTTTTATTATATTTTCCCTGAATGGGCAAACTTTACCTCATGCCGAAAGACAGAGATTAATAAAGGAGGCTGTGTGGAATGAAAAAGATTAAGCGTGCTGGGATTGTAATAAAGTCTCATGCTCCTGATATTGATAGAATACTCACAGGTCTCATAAGATACTTTGAGAAAACAGACATTACGTATATCTTAGAAAAAAGTGCCGCTCAGAAGCTTCAGCGAAAAGATGGATTTAGAAGAGAGGACATTCCTTCAAAAGTCGACATGGTGATTGTTCTCGGCGGAGACGGTACTCTATTGAGTGTTGCTTATCTTTCAGCACAGAAAGGTGTTCCTGTTTTAGGTATAAACCTCGGGAGTCTTGGTTTTCTAACTGAAGTACCTGTTAATGAGATGTATTTAGCTCTTGATGCATTTTTAGGGGGGGATGAGACAATTTTGAGCCATAGAAGGATGCTAAAAGTATTATTTAAAGGCCAAACTTACCATTGTGTGAATGATATTGTGATAAACAAAGGGGCTCTGGCCCGGATGATAAATGTAAAGATACTAATAGATGATAAAGAGATAGCTACCTCAAGGGCAGATGGACTCATAATTTCTACTCCTACTGGTTCAACTGCATATTCCCTTTCTGCGGGTGGTCCTATAGTCCAACCTTATATCCCAGCTATAATAATTGCCCCCATATGTCCACACACATTGTCTTTCAGGCCTATGGTCATTTCTTCAAGATCTAATATAAAAGTTCGGCTTCTTACAGGAGGCGAAGAAGTTTATTTTACACTCGACGGTCAACGGGGTGGATTGATGGAGAAATGTGATTTGATTGAAGTCAAGAGCAGCCATTTTGAACTCCAGCTTATTTCTTCTCCAAAGAGAAATTATTTTGACCTTATACACGAAAAATTAGGGTGGGGTTAGCCTGAACAATTTGACTTTTTAAGAGGGTAAGTATATCATAATCTTCATCTTAGAAAGAAAAAAAGGAGGTAAGGTTGTCAGAAGGAATAGTAAAGATTTCGGATAAGACTTTTGAGGAAGAAATCTTAAAATCAGATATTCCCGTGCTCGTGGATTTTTGGGCTGAATGGTGTGCTCCCTGTTATATGGTTGTACCTGCTCTGGAGAACATAGCGCAAGATTACAAAGGAAAAATTAAGGTAGCAAAAATCAATGTTGATGAAAATATGGAGATTCCGTCCCGGCACAGCATAATGAGCATCCCAACTCTTCTTTTCTTTAAAGGGGGAGAACTCAAAGAAACTATCATAGGGGCTCAGCCTCAGGAGCATATAATAGAAGTCATATCAAAATACTTATGAGTGAAGATTACGACGTCATTATCATAGGAGCAGGACCGGCAGGATTGGCAGCTGCTATTTATGCAGGGCGTTCCATGCTGAAGACTCTCGTTCTTGAAAGGGCCATGCCCGGCGGACAAATTCTTCTTGCAGATTGGGTAGAAAATTATCCAGGGTTTCCAGATGGAGTTGTTCCTTTCAAGTTGATGCAGAATTTCCGGACTCAAGCTGAAAATTTCGGCGCAGAAATAGAGATAGAAAAAGTCAAGGAGATTGAAAAAAAAGACTCTCTCTTTCGTATTATTGGAAGCAATGGAAAATACAGGGCGCGGGCTGTTATAGTGGCGACAGGTTCACACCATCGTAAGCTTGATCTGCCCGGAGAATCAAAATTAACAGGGAGAGGAATTTCCTATTGTGCCACCTGTGATGGTGCATTTTTTAAAGATAGGGAGGTCGCTGTAGTCGGAGGTGGAGATTGGGCTTTGACAGAGGCGTTATTACTTGCAAAATATTGCCGTATGATAAAAATCATTCACAGAGGTGATAAATTCCGGGCTGAGAAGATACTTCAAAAAAGAATTTTTGATAGTGACAACATTGAAGTCTTATGGGATTTGGTGATAGAGGAGATTAAGGGAGAAGTCAAGCTTGAAGAGGTAATTGTGAAAAATTTAAAGAGCAACAAGCTTGAAAAACTCAAGCTTGATGGTCTTTTTATCGCTATAGGCTTAATTCCGAATTCAGAATTTGTGAAGAGTCTTTGTGATTTAGATGAAAGAGGCAGGATAAAGGTCGGTAAGGACGGAAAAACTTCTACTCCTGGAATCTTTGCTGCCGGGGATGTAACGAATGCTTGCCCTCAACAGATTGCAACAGCCGCAGGAACTGGGGTTGCCGCGGCTATAGCCGTGAATGAATATCTTAATAAATATTGATTATTGGAGTAATGATTTAACCTGCTGAGCATTCATAATTTTGAAAATCGAAATAACCTGTTATTTGAATTTCTTTTCTAAATCTTCAACTCTTTTTTTGAGGTTTTTGAACTCATGCAAGTGATCATAAAGGTGAGAGATAGAGACACATGCTTTCCGCCAATTTTTTATATCCATGTGAGGAATTCCTGCCACAACCGAATCTGACGGTATATGTTTCGTAATCCCTGATTTTGCAGCAACCATCACATTGTCTTCTATAACAGTATGATCTGTAATACCCACCTGACCTCCAGTTATAACTTTTTTACCGAGTTTTGTGCTTCCAGCAATTCCTGTTTGTGCAGCCAGGAGGCTGTTTGAGCCAATTTCTACGTTATGGGCAATTTGAACAAGGTTGTCGATTTTTACACCTTTTCTTATGATTGTTTCACCTAATGTTGCCCGATCTACGGTAGAATTTGCTCCTATTTCCACATCGTCTTCGATTACGACAATTCCCTTTTGAGGGATTTTTTGAGAAGTATTGTTTTCTGTTTGAATGTAACCGAATCCCTCAGATCCCAAAATAGTTCCATTATGGATAATAACACGATTTCCTATTTTGACCCCTTCCCGTATGGAGACATGAGAGTGGAGGATAGTATGTTTTCCTATTATTACATTCGGGTAGACACATACAAGAGGAAAGATGGTTGTTCCTTCTCCTATTTCTACTTTGTCTCCGACAACGCTGAGTGCTCCTATGGAGACATTCTTTCCGATTTTAGCAGATGAAGAGACCAGGGCCGATGGATGTATACCAGGCTCCGGTCGGTAGGGCTTGTAAAAGTAATTTACTGCTTTTATGAACGATAAATAAGGATTTTCAGCTTTAATCACAGGAATCCTGTTGAATTTTTCTTCAAGAGGGATGATGGCTGCCGAAGCTTTAGTTTTTTCTAAAAGCTTCCTGTATTTAGGATGGGAAAGGAAGCTTATGTCACCTTTTTTCGCCTTTTCTAAGCTTGAGACACCCCTGATTTCAGTTTTTCCTTCACCTTCAAATTTACAACTAAGATAATTGGCGAGTTCGGCCAGTTTTAGACTAAGTGGGTGTTTTTCAGGCAAGTTTTTCATTTATACGCTCGTTTAAAAAGGCACTTAACTCCGCTCCCCAGAGAACAATGAAGAGAGAGAAGGTTAGCCAAAGGAGAAAGAAAATTATCGAAGTCAGTGTCCCCTGTAAGATTTTGGATAAAACTATGCCGACGGCTGAGAAGTGAGCCACGTAAAAAGCAAAGAGCCTCTTGAAAAGTTCCCATAAGAAAGACGCGATGGCTGCTGATATTGCAGCTGCTTTTGTATGAACCTTTATTTCAGGGATGAATTTGTAGAGAGAGAAAAACACAAGAAATGCTAATGTAAAAGGGAGAAGATACTGAAGGAAGAAATTGTTAACAAGAGAAACAATATCAGGGTTTATGTGGTTTGCAACGATAGTACTTTCTTTTACCCTGCTGTGGACAGCTGTCCACATGCCAGTTATTGATAGTGAAATCAGCATTATAATCCCTATGATGAACATGATGAGATATTCCATAATACGGTTGTAAAAGAAAGATTTCTGGTAATTAGCCTTAAAGATGAAGTTTATCGAATAAATCAGATTGGAGAATAGAAAACTTGCTGCTATAAGAGAGCCGATTAATCCGAACCAGCCGAGGTTAGTAATGTTTTGTGAAATATCCTCGATTGTTTTGAAAAAAGAAGGATCGAGCTGAATGAAAAGTTCATCCGAAAACAGGTTTAAACTTCTAAAGGCTATTTCTGAATTGCCAAGAATCTTTGTCGTGATGAAAGTAAAGAGAGCAACTAAAGGAACAGCACAGAGAAGTGTAAAATAAGAAATTTTGATTGCAAAATTTCCGCATTTGTCTTCGATAAACCTTTTTATCGTTGTCCTTATAAGTTCGATTACAGAAGATGCCATCGGTTTTTTTTAATGGGAGTCAGAGGCTTTTTATGCGTAATTACCCCACTGAACCATAAGGATAAAAATGCTGATAAGAAGAGCATAAATAACCAGAGTTTCTATTAGTACCAATCCAAATATAAGAAGGAATCTGATTGTAGGTGCACCTCCTGGATTTCGGGAAATGCCTTCACAGGCACTACTTATAGATTTTGCCTGGCAGAATGCTCCAACAGCAGAAGCAATGGTGATAATGGCAGCACTCACTATGATAGACAACTTGTAAAGAGAAGTCTTACTTCCATCAGGAGTAGTTTCCTGAGCTAAAAGAGGAATGCTCGTTATCACAAGTAAAAAGAATAAAAGTCCAAAAAATTTGAGATTCTTTGTCATTGAGTATCTCCTTTCATGATTTCGGTTAATTCTCTTCAGCCACGGCTCCTCCTAAGTATACACATGTTAAGAGGACAAAAACAAATGCCTGGATAACCGCAGTAAATATGGCTATTGCCATGAATGGAAGAGGAAGAAAGTATGGAATAATTGAAATAATAACCATTATTATTAGTTCTTCGCCAAATATATTCCCAAAGAGACGGAGCGAGAGTGAAATAACTCGTGCAAAGTGGCTGATTAATTCTATAGGCAAAAGCAGAGGGGCTAAAAGAGGAACAGGACCAGAGAGATCTTTGATGTATTTAAAAAAGCCCTTAGATTTGATTCCCTGCCACTGGTAGTATACAAATACAGTTAAAGCACAACCTCCAGTAACGCTTAGCTTGCTTGTAGGCGACATAAATCCGGGGATGAGCCCAAGAATGTTGCAGGAGAATATGAAAAGACCGATAGTAGCAACCATAGGCAGGTATCTTTTCCCCTCTTCTCCTACGATTTCTACAAGCAGACTTTCAAAAGCTTCGATGGTGAGCTCGAGGACACTCTGGAGTTTAGTGGGAACAGGTCTGAGATTACGTGAGGCAAGCCCGAAGAAAAGAATGAGAACAATTGCAACTATTATACACATGACAACGTGGTCAGGAATGAGATGATCCGGATTTTTAACTTCGATTCCCACCAGTGCGAGTAGAAAGGAAAGCGGTGGGCTGAAAATTTTGTTAAAAAGCTCTACTATTAATAAGTTATGTTCTAATTCTTCCATTTTTTAATTTTAGGGATAGCTATTACTCCTTCGATTAGGACTGCAACAATTATTGTTGAAAAACCTGCAATGAAAGCAATAATTTTCTTAGAAAAGAAAAAAATTATAATAAAAAAAACAGTAATAATCAATAGAAGCCTGAGAGCATAAAAGATTAAAGCTGACCTTAAAACCTTTTTCTTTTCTATACTGAGGAAATGAGAAACGGACTGCTTCAACCATATGAAACCTATCGAAGCAAGAATGCCTCCTGAAAAAATAAGAAAGGCAACCGTTATATCAAAGAATGCGAGACTTGAAAGGGATAGGATAAGAGAAAGGGCCAGGATTTCTATTGGTATCCTTCGAAGTATTTTTTCTTCGAGCTCGTCATTTGTTTTTAGTTTTTCCATTTGATTCTTCCTTTTTAAATTGGGGGCAGTACCTATTTATTATATTTAATGATTCCTCTTATGAGGCTTATTAAACCAGAGGCAATACCAAGAAGCAGAAATATAATCAGCATCCAGGGATGAGTACCAAGGAGTTTGTCAAGGAAATATCCTATGAACAATCCTACTGCGATAGAAGAAGGAAGCACGAGGACTAATGTACTCAATTCTAGGGCGTTTCTATACTTGATTTTATCAGGGATTTTTTCTTTCATTGACCTTTTTCATAATAACATAATTTTGCTCTGGATAAAAAATATGAAAATTCTTTATATCAAGGTTTAAATCAGCAGCGATTAAACGTTTGTAAAAAACCTCATTTATATGGCTGGATTAAGTTATGATAATTTAAATAAATTTTCTTATCTAATTAAATCACCTGAAATCTATCAAATCACAGTAGTTCCCCCAATTTCTCCTTTTTTTAGCTTTAGAGGACATGATTTAAATAGGTTGTATGGAGATACAAGTGGAAGCTAATCTAAGAGAGAAAAATGGAAAAAGAGAAGAAAAAATTGGGGGGACTGCAGATCAAAGCACTATTGATTATAATAGCAAGATATGAAAAAATAATCAGAAAACGAAAGAATGAAAAAGAGGATAATATCTATAAAAAAATTGGGAAGAGTTTCTAATCTCATCGTTATTTTTATTATTCTCTTCCTCCTCTCCTTAACTTTATTACTTCCTCAGGAAAAGGCTCCTATTACAAAGGGCGAAATAGAAATAATAGCTCATTCTCAAGAAAAAAATGGGGAGATGATTTTTGCAAGGGGAAATGTTGAGCTCCATTATAAAAATATCCTTCTTCTTGCTGATAGCATACAGTTAAACACAAAGACAAAAGATGTTTTTGCCGAAGGCAATGTAGTCATTCATCTTCCAGGAGAAGTCGTAAGTATGGAGGCAATTAACTTTAACCTTGATTCTTCACAAGGCAGCCTTCAGAGAGCACATGGCATAATGCAGCCAACGGTTTTTTATGAAGCAGAGTCTGTCGAAAGAAAAAATGAGAATCTCTATAATTTTAAGAATGCCCGTTTTACCTCCTGCACTCAGCCTGTTCCGCGATGGAATTTCTCATGTTCTAAGGCAAATTTTAAAAAAGATGATTATGTAGAGATGTGGAATTCTGTATTTTCTATAAAAAAAATACCTGTATTTTATTTTCCGTACATGAGGTATCCTCTCGGAAAGGAGAAATCAACAGGTTTTTTAATGCCTCAACTGGGGTATTCAGGACGCAAAGGTATTACTTATTCTCAGTCTTTCTATTGGGCTATAAAAAGAAATATGGATGCAACATTTGGCCTTGATTATTATTCGACAAGAGGAATAGGGGGAGGGCTGGAGTACAGATATCTTTTTTCAAAGGCTGATGGGGGTAATTTGAAATTATATTATTTCAATTTCAAAGACAATCCCGAGTTGCAATTCCCTGAATATGCCTATATTATACGCTTCAACCACAATCAATCTCTACCGATGAAATTCACTCTCGTAGCAGATGTGGATTATCAGAGCTCTTATGATTTTTTACGAGAGTTTGATAATAATTTCAATAGAGCCGTCGTTTCCAACCGGCGTTCCCAAGTTTATCTTTCAAGATCATGGTCTTATTTTAACTTTAACGCGAGACTTTCGCGCTTCGAGACTTATTTCACTCAAAAAGAAAATGGCATAATAAACAAAAGCACACCTGAAGTAACTTTCAGTTCTTCCAAGATAAAATTATTTTCTCCTTTGTATTTTTCATTTTACAGCTCTTTCAAAAGATGGGAGTACGGATGGGAATCGGATTATGAGGTCCAAAAGCAGAAGCATTCAGAAAGCCTTGCGTTTGTTCCTGTATTTACAATTCCATTTACATCAATTCCATGGATTACTCTGAACTCTTCTCTATCCTCTAATTTCACATATTATTTCCAGAGTTATGCACCGAATACAAAAACCATAGTAGATGAGCCGTTGTTGAGGAAGAATTATACGGTAAATTTTGAAGCTGTAGGGCCTGTTTTTTATAAGATATATTTTGATAGGGAGAACAAGCCGAAGCTCAAACATATTATAGAGCCTTCATTTTCTTACCGATACGATAGTCCTGTTTCTGTATCTGATAGAATCATTACATCTTTGTATTTTTACCGTAACCACTATTTAAGATATGGACTGACCAACCGTTTTCTTTTTAAAAAGAAAGGTATGCCAAAAGAGGTCCTTTCCCTTGGAATCAGCCAGACTTTTTATCTGGCACCAGAGGAAAGCCCTTTAAGTCATTACAGGGTTAATGGAGAAATTCCTGAATTTTCTGATGTAAGCGGCTACATAAGGTTTTATCCTTTATCAAAATACAGTATTGATTTTTCTGCAGGATTCAATCCCTATCATACGACTTTTTCAAGCTTGCGCCTGGGAGCCAACTTTGGGTCGCCTGGAGATGCGCTGTTTGCCAGGGTTAACTGGTATAAAAGCATAAACCCTTATTATGAGACTGCGTTATGGAACCGCCACCAGGTAAGCTTCTTTGGAGGAGCAAAGATTCCAGGGCTTTCGCTTGAAGCGCAGACTGAGATCGATTTTAATATCAAGGAAAGAGAGATTCTTTATTCGGCTCTGGCTCTTGTTTACCATTATCAATGTATTGATTTTAAGGGCGATTTAAGGATATTCTATTTCCGCGAGAAACCCGAGGTACAGTTCAGGATTTCACTTGGCTTAGGAAACATAGGCAAGACAACAGACTTTCTTGGTGGATTGGGATTTTAATAAAGATACATTGAAGAGAAAGTAAGAGATAATCATGAGAGGATTAATACTGAGTGGTGGTGAAGGATCAAGGCTCCGGCCTTTGACTTTCAGCCAGGCTAAACAACTGGTTCCAGTTGCAAACAAACCTGTTTTATTCTACGGGATCGAGGCCTTAAAAGAGGCTGGAATAAGAGAAATTGGAATAGTTGTCGGAGATACAAAAGAGGAAATAAAGGAAGCAGCTGGCGATGGTATAAGATGGGGAGTGAAGATTACCTACATTGAGCAGGAAGCTCCATTGGGGTTAGCCCATGCGGTGAAGATTTCAAAACCTTTCATCGGAAAAGAGCCGTTTGTGATGTACCTCGGTGATAATATCCTCAAGAGCGGAATAAAATCTCTGGTTAAAGAGTTTGAGATGAAGAAACCGAATGCGCTTATTCTACTTACAGAAGTTTCAAATCCACGGATGTTTGGTGTGGCAGAACTAAAGGATGGAAAGGTTGTAAGACTTGTTGAAAAGCCTAAGAATCCACGTAGCAATCTGGCACTTGTGGGAGTTTATATGTTTGATTACCATATATTAGATGCAGTAAGCGCCGTAAAAGCGTCCTGGCGAAATGAACTTGAAATTACCGATGCCATTCAGTATCTCATAGAAAAAGGCTATGAAGTCGAACCTCATCTTGTTTCTGGGTGGTGGAAAGATACTGGAAGGATAGAGGATATCCTTGAAGCAAATCGTTTGATTCTCGAAACTGTATCTGCAAAGATGGAAGGGAAAACCGATGAGGAATCTAAGATAAACGGCCAGGTTATTGTAGAAAAAGGTGCTGTAATCAGAAATAGTATCATCCGTGGGCCAGCAATTATCGGGCGAGAGTCAGAGGTAATAGGTTCTTATATCGGACCTTTTACGTCTATTCAAGATAAATGCCGGATAATCCGGGCAGAAATAGAGCATAGTATTGTCATGGAAGGGACAGAAATAAGCAATATAGATAGCCGTATAGATGAAAGTCTGATAGGAAGGGATGTTAAAATATATAAATGTCCACCAAAGCCTTCAGCCTACCGTTTCGTGGTCGGGGATAAGAGTAAAATAGGAATTAAATAGGACTAAGGAAGGTAGTTTAGGTGGTTAAGATGACGGGGATAATTAGGATATAGAGATTCAATAGGAGAGAGATTTAAATTTTACATGAGTATAAATCAAATTACAAATTAAGTTATTAAGCCGAGTTGAGCTTACTGAATAAATAAAATGTATAAATGAATCAAAAGATACAAAGGAAATAGGAAAATTCTGGAGGATGCTATGATCGACGGTGTGAAAATAAAAAAATTGAGAGTTATTCCTGATGAAAGGGGAAGGCTTATGGAGATACTGCGCAGTGATGATTCCCTATTTTTGAGATTCGGCCAGGTGTACGTGACAACTACTTACCCTGGAGTCGTAAAAGCCTGGCATCTACACAGAAAACAGACAGATAGTGTTGCCTGCGTACAGGGAATGATAAAACTTGCTCTCTATGATTCGAGGAAGAACTCCCCCTCCAAAGGAGAAGTCAAGCAGTTTTATATTGGTATATATAATCCACTTCTTGTTCAGATTCCGCCTGGTGTTTATCACGGGTGGATGTGTGTAGGTGAGGAAGAAGCTCTTATCGTCAATATTCCGACTGAAGTCTATGATTATGAGCATCCAGACGAGGAACGTCTGGACCCACATAAAAACGATATTCCTTATGAATGGAAAAGAAAAGATGGTTAGAACTCTTCTTGTTACAGGGGGTGCAGGCTTCATTGGAAGCAATTTCATCCGATATATGCTTAAGCATTATCCTCAATGTAGGGTTATAAATCTGGATAAGCTTACCTATGCCGGAAATCTCAAAAACCTGAAGGATGTAGACAGCGACTCTCGTTATAAGTTTATTCGTGGTGATATTCGGGATAAGAAAATAGTTAAAGAAATAATGCATAGAGTCCAGGGAGTCGTTCATTTTGCAGCAGAAACTCATGTTGACCGCTCAATCCTTGATGCCGGAGAGTTCGTCCTTACGGATGTTTATGGTACCTTTGTACTATTAGAAGCTTTGCGGAATTCTGAAGTTGAATTTTTCATTCATATTTCTACGGATGAGGTTTATGGAAGCCGAATGCATGGAAGCTTCAGAGAAAGTGATCCTCTAAACCCTTCGTCTCCTTATGCAGCAAGCAAGGCAGGAGCAGATCGACTTGCATACGCCTACACAATAACTTACGACCTTCCTGTTATAATCGTGAGGCCGAGCAATAATTTCGGTCCTTACCAGTATCCTGAGAAATTTATCCCTCTTTTTGTGAGCAACGCTCTGGAGGACAAACCTCTTCCTCTTTATGGGAGTGGGGCAAATATTCGTGACTGGCTTTATGTTGAGGATAACTGCAGGGCAATCGATCTTGTGATAAGAAAAGGAAAACTTGGGGAAGTATATAATATCGGGGCGGGTAATGAGGTCCAGAATATCGCCATTGCGCGAAGGATAGTTGATATGTTGGGAAAGCCAGAAAGTTTGATACATCTGGTTCCTGACCGATTAGGCCATGACAGCCGTTATGCTGTGGATTGTGAAAAGATTCATTCGCTCGGGTGGAAACCATATAAGGATTTTGATCTCGCACTTGAGGAGACGGTCCGGTGGTATGAGCAAAATCAGCAATGGTGGAGACAAATCAAAGAAAAGAGCATGGGATTTAAAGATTTCTACTCTAAGTATTATAGAGAACGGAAATAGTTTATTTAAATTGAACTGTAAAACTGAAAAAATAATATAAATAAAATATTGGAGGACTAATGAGAGTATTAATAACTGGGATAACAGGATTTGCAGGAAGTCATCTTGCCGATTATATCTTGGGAAATCACCCTGATGTCAGAATATTCGGATTTATCAGATGGAGAAGCCGGATGAATAATATTATGCACATAAAAGATAAAGTAGAACTTTTTGAGGCGGACTTGAAGGATGGGGTTTCTCTTAAAAAGGCTCTGGCTGAAATAAAACCCGACCGCATTTTTCATCTTGCCGCTCAGAGCTTTGTTCCTACCTCATGGAAATGCCCGGCAGAGACTTTTGCTATAAATGCGATTGGAGAAATCAATCTTTTTGAAGCAATTCTTGACCTCAAGTTTTCTCCTAAGATTCACGTGGCAGGTTCAAGCGAAGAATATGGGCTTGTTAATTCTAATGAGGTTCCCATGAAAGAGACGAACCCTCTGAGGCCACAGAGCCCGTATGCTGTAAGCAAGGTTGCTCAGGATTATTTAGCATACCAGTATTTCAGGAGTTATGGTTTACATACGGTAAGGACACGTGGCTTTAACCATACAGGGCCGCGAAGGGGTGAAGTTTTTATATGTTCAAATTTCGCAAGACAAATTGTAGAGATTGAGAAAGGAAAGATAGAACCAGTGATCCATGTAGGAAATTTAGAGGCAAGAAGAGATTTTACGGATGTGCGTGATATGGTAAGAGCCTACTGGCTCTGCCTTGAAAAAGGAGAGGGAGGAGAAGTTTACAATATTGGCTCCGGAAAGGCATATCCTGTAAAAGAAATCCTCGATATGCTTATTTCTCTGAGTGAAGTAGAAGTAAAAATAGAAGTTGATTCTGAAAGGCTGAGGCCTTCTGATGTGCCTATCCTTCTTGCTGACAGCACTAAATTCAGGAATCTAACTGGATGGCAGCCTGAGATTCCTTTTACTAAGTCGCTTAAGGATTTGCTCAACTACTGGAGAGAGAGAGTTTGAGCAAAAAAATTTTCATAACAGGTGCTACTGGTTTTGTAGGAAAACACCTTGTCTCCTTTCTGAGAGAATCGAAAAAAGATGTAAGAATCTACGGCACTTCCTTTCCAGAAAAGCCCTCATCTTTTGAAGATTTTGGAGCAGATGTTCTTTTTCAACTCGATATAACTAATGAAAAAAATATTTTTGAGACTATAAAAAAGATTAAACCCGAGATTGTTTTTCATCTTGCAGCTGTCTCAAACGTAAAGTATTCCTGGGAAAACAGGCGGGAAAGCCTGGATGTTAATCTTATCGGAACATTCAATTTGTTTGAAGCATTAAGGAAATTCTCCCCTGAAACAAAAGTTCTTTTCGTCAGTTCATCTGATGTTTATGGTATTTCACCAACTGAAAGTGCAGCTATAGCTTTGAAGGAAGATGATCCATCCCATGTGGTTAATCCTTATGCTTTTACCAAGCTTAGCGGAGAAATATTGAGCCGATTCTATGCACAAATTGAAGGTATGGACATCATAATTGCCAGATCTTTTCCTCATTCAGGTCCTGGTCAGACCAAGGATTTTGTATGTTCAGACTGGGCATTTCAGATTGCTCGAATAGAAAAACGATTACAGGAACCGGTGATAAATGTAGGAAACATCGATGTCAGGAGAGATTTCTCGGATGTTAGAGATGTCGTCAAAGCCTATGCTCTTCTTGTCGAAAAAGGAAGGAGGGGAGAGATTTATAATGTGTGTTCTGGTAAAGCTATTTCTTTACGAGAAATACTTGATATTTTCTTTTATTCATCTTCCGAGAATGTCGAGGTGAAGATAGATCCTCAGAAGTTAAGAAAAGCGGATATTCCGTTGCTTTTAGGTGATAACCATAAAATCAGAAAAGAAACTGGCTGGAAGCCTGAGATACCTCTTGAACAAACGCTTCAATCGCTCCTTGAATACTGGCGTGAAAAAGTCGAAGTCAGCTCCTGATTTTTAATTTTTTATTCGACTGCGTTTAAGAGCTCTTTAATCATGAGAACTGAGGTACCGATTTTGCCCACCACGACGCCTGCTGCAGCATTAGCGAGAAAAGCCGCCTCTTTTATAGAGGCTCCTGCGAGAAGTGCAAGGGCTGCTGTTGCGAGTACCGTATCTCCTGCTCCTGTGACATCATAGACTTCCTTCGCCTGAGTCGGGATATGAATCGCTTTTTTCCCTTTTTCAAAGACAGTCATTCCCTGTTCACCTCTTTTTAGAATAATGTAAGCAGAACTTATCTTTGATAGAATCTTTTGACATGCATTCTCGACTTGATAATCAGTACGGCATTCATGAAGAACTATTTTCTCAGCATCGAGATTGTTTGGCGTAATGAGAGTGACAGGTGAATAAAGAAAAAAGTTTTCGAATTTTGGATCGACGAATACAGGGATTTTCTTTTCACTGGCATAATCTAACAATTTTGTCATCAAAGATTTTGTGATAGTCCCTTTGTTATAATCCGAAATAAGTATGCCCTCGTATTTTTCTTCCCGAACGAATTGTAAAATCTTTTCCTCGATATAACTTGGAATTGGGGTCTTTTTTTCCTGATCAACTCTTACTACCTGCTGATGATGGGCGATTATTCGGGTTTTTATTGTTGTTGGTCTGTTTGCATCGATTAATATTCCGCTGCTATCAGAAACTTTATTTTTGATCCACTCTCCTTGCCGGTCTTTTCCTACAACACCTAAAAGAAGAGGGATAGCACCGAGAGACTCAAGGTTATGGCTTACATTTGCCGCACCGCCGAGCTGGGAAGTGTCTTTCTTTACTTCAACAACAGGAACAGGGGCTTCGGGAGAAATGCGTGCAACGTTTCCCCATATGTACCTATCGAGCATGATGTCTCCAAGGACGAGAACCCTTTTGTTTTTAAAATTTTGTGCAATCTTTTCAATTGTTTTCAAATCGATATCATTCATTGGATTTCCTTCTCAGGAAAATTGGATTTGATAATATCCAGGGAACATCTCTCTTTAAGGGGGATTTTTCCCTTAGATAGACTTCTACTCTGTAAGTTCCCTGTTTTTCCGCAGGGTAAGACACACTGTTTTTGTAAGTTTTAAGGACTTTTTCTCCGTTGTGTACTAAATGAACCTCTTTTGCAAAAGGAAATGGAACATCGATATGAAGAGTAACAGGTGAGTTCATAATTACTGTTGAGCCCATATGAATCGTTTTGTTTCCCTTTTTAGCAGAAAAACGGAATCCCTCTCCACGGCCCGCGCCTTCTATTACATTGAAAAATCTTCCATTCCTCAATGCGTTGTAAACCTGGTTTTTTGCCTTCTCAAACTCATTCGAAAGCGGCTCATTTAGCAAAAGATGTAAGCGTAGCAAGGAAAATAAATGCCTGTAGAGCATGTGTGCATCGACAGCAAAATAGGCGAAAACTGTGTGCTTGCTTGTGAGCATATCCCACTTTTTTATGTTTTTTTCGGGCCTCCTAAGGGTTTTTAGAAGAGGATACTGAGGTTTTATAAGGAGTGTAGGTAGGCGAAGAATAGAGAGTGGGATATTTTTCCGAAGCATTGTATCGCCGTTTATTATTTCGATTCCAGAATAATTGGTATAAATTCCCCACGACCAGCGTACCTTCGAATAAGGATGGGCGATTACGGAAAATCCGTTTAATGCCTTAATCTGATTTGCAGCTTGCTCTGCGTTTTGAGAAAAGGATCGTGAAGGTATCCCGAAATCGAGGCCTACAAGATGTCCGCGACTCACCGAAAGCTCGGAACCTGCTAATACAAGAATGCCCTCTTTCCAGCCCTGGCAGGCCAGAGATGCGAAATTTGGCTTTCCATGGTCTGTAAGAATTATGAAATCGAGCGAAGCATCAGAGGCGAATTTGGCTATTTTATCGACAGGCTTCAGTCCATCTGAACACGTTGAGTGCATATGGTAGGCTCCTTCTATTTCGAAAGGAGATTTGTTTTTGCTTTGAATGTTATTGGTATCAGAGGAAGTGGACTCATAGGTTTTGAACCGTATGAGAGGGACTCCAAGCCAGATAAAATAGACGACTATAAGAGTAAGAATAGTTAATAGTATTTTTTTCTTTTTCGACATATTTTTCTCTTTTAATTCATCTCTTGAATTTTTCCGATTCTTTCCATTGCAAACGGTATTGTTATTATATAAAGGAAAAGAGTTGTGATTTCCGAATCACCGAAATTATATTCAAAAAGACCTGCAACCATTAAAGCAAAGAGAGATGCAATCGCTGCCACCGCAAGTGGAATGACAGAAGGGTCTTTATTTTTTAGTAGCTTTATAAGAGAGAGGAAAACCCAAACTATGAAAATAACCCAGACGAGTAATGTTAGAATTCCTCTTTCAGCGGCAATCTGAGTGATGTTGTTATGAAGATGCACGTTTCTTCTGGCATCCTTGGAAAGTTCATATTTCGGGTTCTGGAAAACCATATCCACTGTATCAGGGCCAGTGCCGAATAAAGGAAATTCTTTGATAATCATCCACCCTGCTCTTGCATATTCCAGTCTTTCAACATTGGAAGGACTATTTAAGCTGAAAATACTCAAGGCTCTTTCCCTGATAGAAGAAGGGCTTAGAAAGTAGCATAATGCCACAACAACAGGCATGAGAATGAGAATCTTTGGTTTGTAAAAAAAGAGGATAATGCATGCTGCGATTATTAATCCTATCCAGGCACTCCGGGTGTAGGTTAGAAGAAGGGCAGGAAGGGAAAGGAAGAATCCAAGACCCCAGATGGTCCTATTTTTTGTTCGATAGAAACAGAGTATGCTTAATGAAAGGCAAGCAAAAAGCATGAGGAGTCCTGCCTGCGTCATGTAGTGTCCCATAAACCCAGTAATTCTCTCCCCCGGTTTAGCCTTGAATATGAAATATAAAAAAGAAAAAATGATACTTATAAATCCAGATGCAAGAATAGCGAGGTTTGCGTTTTTTAGCTCCTTTTCGCTATTAAATCCTGTGTAGATAAGAGGTATTATTAGAAAAAGAAAAAGCTCCCTGCAGTCTTTCAAGCTTATTTCAGGATTCACGGAGAAAAAAGAGGAAACTACAGAAAGTATAATGTAAACTGCTAAGATCCAGAAAAAAGAGGGGACAGCAAATTTTCGATTTTTCTTTATAATTAGGATTATCCAGGAGAGTAAAGAAATAGATAAGAAAATCTGGCTAAGACTGATGGATATCATAGAAGAGAGGAGGAAAAGCAAAAGAACAATAAGAAGAATTCGGGGAAGAACTTTTTCAAATTGCATCAGCTAATCATCTCGTTTAGGTGGGTAAATGGATAATATAATATAAGACAGAAAAATTCAAATTTTGTGAGAATTCAGAAAAGAACAATATTAAAAATTTTAAATAAATTTAGTGCATGCATCATAAACTTCTTCAGGAGTTATAGACCTTAAGCACCTGAAATCTCCGTAGATACAGTTCTTCTGTTTACATGGTCGGCAGTTGTATGCTTTTTCTAAAATAAAAGCCTTTGCTTTCCATGGGGAAAAATGCTCAGGGATTGTCGGGCCAAAGTATGCGATAACAGGTGTTTGAGTTGTGGCTGCAATATGCATTGGGCCACTATCAGGGCCGATAAATAGAGAAGAATATAATATAATTTCTCTTAGTTCCCTTAGATTAAGTTTGGCTACGAGAGAGATGGGAGGGAGCATGCATTTTTTACGTATCTCATCTGCCCTTTTAAGGTCTTCTCCTGCCCCTACCATAACGATTTTTACATCTTTATTTTTTGAAAGAAGTTTCATGAGATTTAAAATATTATAAAATCCCCAATCGCGGAATTCGTTCCCTGCACCGATGTGAAAAACGACAATTTTTTTACTTTCGAGTTTATTTTCTGAGATAAATTCCTGTATTTTCTGTTTCTCTTCCATACGCGCCTCTGGCATAAAAAGCGGAGGAGCCGGTGACCTGATTGAAATTCCCAGTGCCTTTACAAGATTAAGGTGGTTTTCAACGCTGTGCAAAGGCCCTTCTTTAGTGACTCTGGGGATTTTGATGTCATAGAGGAAATGTTTGTATTTTATGCTGTATCCGATTTTCAGTCTTGCTCTCGAAAATAGGGTGATATAAGAAGCCCTTGGGCCTCCATGAAAATCTATGTTCACATCATATCTTTGTTTCCGTATGGTCTTTATATATCTGATAAAAGATGCCTTGCTAAGAGGATAAGGGAGAATTATGATTTTATCCAGCGAGGGATTACCTTCAACAAGCTCGCGATAAGGTTCATCAATAACATAAGTAAGAAGAGCTTGAGGGAATGCTTTTTTAAGGACGGCTATGGCTGGAGTCGTCATGAGGACGTCGCCGATACGCTTCAGCCGTATAAGAAGAATATTTTTTATAGGAGATCAAGTCTGATGTTGGGCAGAACTGCAGAATTATTGCAGAAATTTTATAACTACAGGTTATAAAAAATAAGAAAAATTAAAAATTTATAACTACGAGTTATATTTAAATCTTATGATGATTTGACACTACTGAAGAATGGATGTTATTTTAATCTAAAAATGAAGTTTTGTTTTTTTGGTGCTTATAAAGAGTATTATCCGAGAAATACGATAATAAAGAAGGGTCTTGAATCCCAAGGAGCAGTCATACTTGATTGCTCTTTGCCTCCCGTTTTTAAATTCTGGATAAGGTATCCGCTTTTGCTTCTGAAATATCTGCGTTTTTTCAGAAAACATGATTTCTTTTTTGTCCCTGAGTTCTGCCAGAAAGATGTTCCTCTGGCAAAATTCCTTTCGCTTCTTACCGGGAAAAAAATAATATTTGATCCCCTTGCTTCAAGGTTCGAGACGAAGATAGGGGACTGGAAGAGGAAACCTCCTCATTCATTTTCTGCGTGGTGGAATAAGAAGATAGATTGCATGGCATTCAGACTTTCAGATGTTATCCTTGCTGACACACTGTTCCACAGGGATTATTATTTGAGGGAATATGATATCTCAGAAGAAAAAATTGAAGTTTTGCCTGTTGGATTTGATGATGAAATCTTTGTCCTCCCCTCTGCTCTCCCCCGCCGTAATAAGGATTCATTTTCTGTGCTTTTTTATGGCTCTTTTCTTCCTCTCCATGGTGTCGATATCATCGTTAAGGCTGCTCATGAGCTTTCTTCGAAAGACTCTTCGGTTGATTTAAGGTTAGTTGGTTCCGGGCAGACTCTTCCTCTTGCAAAGAAGCTTGCTTCGGAACTTCACTTGAAAAATGTATGTTTTGAACCCTGGTGTCCTTACCGTGATCTTGCACTCAAGATTTCCTCTTCAGATATTTCTCTTGGGATATTTGGTAAAACAGAGAAGGCAAGGCGTGTTGTCCCTCACAAAATATTCCAGTCGATGGCGATGAAAATACCCGTAATGACGCTTCGTACTCCTGCGGCTGAGGAATTTTTTTCTCATGGAGAAAATATTTATTTTTGCCCTGAAGCACAGCCTGAGGCTCTGGCGGAATCCATTCTTGAGCTGAAAAAAGATTTGGGTTTGCGGAGAAAAATCGCAGAGAATGGCTATCATCTTGTAAGAGAAAATTATTCGCCTGAGGTTATCGGTCAGGACCTTATAAATATCGTAAAGAGAAAACTATCATTTTTTAAAAATAGAGAAAATTGCTGATGAAAGAAAAAGGGAAGACTCTCGTGTTTTCGCATTTTCGAGGGCGAATCCATCCAGATTACTATAATTCTTCTTTCATACAAGCGGTATCTAACCCTAAAAGCCTTTTTCAGAGCCCTGCATGCAGGCTTTTATTTGAAGGCCGAAATCGAGTGTGGTTGATAAAAGTGCCTTTAAGCAGAGAAAAGTCTGTAGATATTGTAATTAAAGAATTTCGAATTCAAGGTATAGACAGGTTGAAGAGCATTTTTTTTGCTTCAAAGGCATCAAAAGCCTGGAAAGGGAGTAATGCTCTTGTAGATAAAGGAATAGGGACACCTTCTCCAGTTGCTTATATTGAAAGGAGAAATTCTCATCTTATTGAAGAGAGTTATTTTTTGTCGGAGATGGAGCATGGAACAGAGGAAATTCGCTTTCTTTTTCCTAATCTTTTACCCGATGAGTTGAGAAGGCTTCTTGAGTCTCTTGCGGAATTTATGTATTTCTGCCATAAAAAAGGAATTCTTCATCGTGATCTCTCGGATGGAAATATTCTTGTTAGAAAAGAGGAAGCAGGCCATTATGGCTTTTTTCTTATCGATACAAATCGCATCCATGTGAAAAGTAAAATATTTATTCTTTCAAGGATAAAAAACCTTATTCGCCTGGGTATTCCCTATGATTGTCAGCGCTTTTTTCTCGAGCGGTACCTAAATGTTCCTCATGTCAACAATTTTTTATGGCTCTGGTATAGAATAAATAAAGGAACATATGCCATGTGGATAAGGATAAAAAAATCTCTGAGATTAAGATATCTTGCGAGAAAATTAAAGATTCAGTAGGATTTGTGAAAAATGAGAGATACCTTCTGCTGGAACCCCTTTACAGACCAGCCTCATAATGTAGCTTCAAGAAAGGGTCGTTTCAGGAAACATTTTCATTATGCCCCTGGCTACGTCAGGCTATTCGCTTCTAACTTTAGAAAAATGGTCCCAATACTATCGATTTATAAAAAATATAAAAGAAAGATGTATAAAGAGCCTGTGGAAATTGGGAACCCTTTTGGTGTCTCGATTTCTCCAGAAAACGGAAGAGAGAAAGAGCTTATTTCGTGTTTGAAAGAAACCGGTGTCTGCAAGACTATTATCCGCATCCCTTCCTGGGACAAGGAGAAAATTTTTACTTGTGAGAAATTTATCGAAGGTCTCAGGAAAGAGAGAGTAGAAGTTACTCTGGCGTTGCTCCAGAGAAGAGATGATGTAATTTTTCCTTGCCGCTGGAAGAAATTCCTTGAGGAAATTTTTTCCCGTTTTGGAAAAGTGTGCACTTTTTTTGAAGTAGGACATGCATGGAACAGGACAAAATGGGGAGTTTGGGATTATAGGGAATACCTGGAGCTTGTAAAGCCAGCAGTTTATTTAGCGAAAAAATACGGCGTTAGACTAATTGGTCCTGCCGTGATTGACTTTGAATTTCATCTTTATCCTCCTCTAATGGAGGAGATCTTCTTCGATAAAATAAGCTCATTGCTTTACGTTGATAGGATAGGAGCGCCCGAGAAAAAACAGTTTGGCTGGGACACTTCCAGAAAAGTTGCCCTGTTAAAGGCTGTTGTTGATGGCTGTGCAGGAGTACCTCGAGATGTATGGATAACAGAATTCAACTGGCCTCTGAAAGGAACGGGAAAATACTCTCCTGCATCAGGAAAGCCCAATGTTACAGAGAAACAGCAGGCGGATTATCTCGTTCGATATATTGTACTAAGCCTTGCAAGCGGGTTTATCGAGAGGATTTACTGGTGGCAGCTTGTAGCTCCAGGATATGGCCTTATCGATAACCGTGATAAAGAGTGGAGAAAACGTCCTTCTTTTTTTGCCCTTAAGACACTAATTTCTATTATTGAAGGGAGCTCTTTCTTGAGGAAGATTCCTTCGGAAAAGGCAGAAATATTTCTGTTTGAGAAAGAGAAGGCAAATTTTGCTGTCTGCTGGATGAAAGAAGGTGAATTTGATTATGTTTTTCCCAGGCGAATTATTAATGTGATTGGAAGAGATGGTGAAGAAATATTTTGTAGAGACAATAAAGTGAGGATTTGTGAAAGTCCCAAGTATGTTTTCCTAAAATAAAAGACGAATCATGGCGAATAAGAACGTTCCGTTTCAAAAGCATGAAGTGGCTGACTATGAAAGAAGGAGATACAAAGGGATCGATCAAAAAATTGTTGATTCAAGAGAGCGAAATATTCTTAAAAAAATCTTAAAGAGAATGACCTCATATTCCCGACTCGCCCTCGATGTTCCATGCGGTTATGGAAGGTTTTCTCAACTTTTACTCGAAAGGAACTTTTCTGTTGTAAGTTCCGATCTTTCTTTCCATATGGTAAACCGAGCTGTCCATCGAGACCTGGGAAAAGACAATCAAAAGCACCTGGGATGCATTGTGGACGCAAAGAAATTAATGCCTTTTATGGCATGCTCCTTCGATATTGTTTTCTGCATGAGGTTTTTCCACCATGTACATGAAAAAAAAGAGCGAGAAACTATCCTTAAAGAGTTTTCACGAATCTCGCGAAAATGGTTGATTCTTTCTTATTACGAAATAAATCAGCTTCATCTTTTACAGAGAAAATTGAGAAAAAAGATGAATAAAAGCAGGACCAGGATAAAAATGATTTCGAATAAGGATTTTTACGAAGAGGCAGAAAAAACGGGTTGGAGAGCAATAAAGATTTTTTCTCTATTTCCAGGGATACATTCCCAGCATATTGCTCTTTTAAGAAAGATTAAAATCGAACCTTAATCCCTGCATGAATGGCTAACCCTGAAAAATTTATGATAGCCTGTTTAGGATTCAGAACGTTTGCTTCCGAAGGCTTTTTTGACCGAATAAATAGGAGTGGATAAGATTTCTCCTCGGATATCTGCCCCTCGTAAGAATAAAGCTTTCCCTCTTCTGAAGAGGTGATGCCACTGGATTCTTTGTAGAAGTTTTTCCCTTCGAATCCTTTTATTTTAGCGTAGCGGCCTGTAAATTCCGTGAAGAAACTGAAGTAATGGCTTATATCATAAACAAAACCCAGCCCACCGAGTATTCCTCCTCCCTGAGCATTGGAATTTCCCTTCCACTCCTGCCAGAGTTTTTCATGACTAAAACGATAGTAATAAGTACATTCGGCAAAGTAGTATTCTATTCCGAGTTTTGTATAGAAGTAAGAAAGGGGAAAATAGTAAAACACTAATCTTACAGGAATGGCTTTGATTTCCGGCTGGGTCGTGAAGACAAAGCAACTTGAAGCCTTCTGGAACTCTACCATACTTTCCTTTTTTCCATGGAAATAGTCTACACCCAAGCCGGCAGAGAATTTTTCATCAATGATGAAAATTACTTCTCCTCCATATATATAACTCATGTGAACAGGTTTGATCTCTCCTTTTCCCTTAATTAAGAGGGATTCTCCATAAAAATCAGCGAGTCCACGTGCTCCTTTGTTTAAATCACCACCAGAGAAGAAGTTTCCGCCCAAGGATAAAAGAACTCCCCACTGAGGAAGAGATGCCTGAAGAGATTGCTGAGGAATAGAAGGAAGAGGAGTGAGCTCGGTTTCTTTTTGTTTTTCCAGTGTTTTTTCCTCTTGTTTTTCTTCTATCTTTTTTATTTTTTTTGGCTGAGTCGATTCTTTCTCAATAATAAGGCTTTCGTGGACATAGCCCTGTATAGTTTCCTGTGTATCGGTATTTAATATTACTTTATACCATTCGCCCACTCTTTCAATAAAGTCAAGAATAGTACCTTCAGGAACCTGCTGTATTATTATACTTCCGATGTTGGGTTTCAATCTTATATTTGCCTTCTCGGTAACAACCTTAATTTTGCCTGCGGGTTCCTGCGCGAGGAGAATTGAAGAAGAAATGAGCAAAGATAGGATAAGTAAAAAATTAAACTTATTTCTATTTTTCTTCATGAGCTAAATTTTAAGCAATTTAATTTATTAAAAATTATAGATTGAGAGTCAGAAGGTGTCAAGAAAGGAAGGGATTAAATAAAGTCGATGATTTTCAAAAGGAAAGGATAGAAGGAATTTGGTCATTGTAGGATTTATACCTGATATCTACATTGTAAGGAGGAGATGTAACAATTAAATCTATAGAGTTTTCTTTAATGCATTCAGTTGTTAGGAAGTCATCATTATATATCTCTATGTTGTTTTCTTTCAAATAAAGGTTGTCGTTCATAGTTCTTTACATCCTTATCAATTATCTTGTCGAAATTTTCATCTTTACGAATATAAACGAATTTATTTTGTATTTTATCTCACTTCTATATTATATCCAAGCTATTAATTTGCCTTTTTAATTTCTTTTTAATGGATAATAATTTCTTTTTGGATTTGCTATGATATTTAGCCATTTTTGTTGAATATAGGCCCTTTTACCTGCTATATTGCCAATAATATAGTGATCAAACATATCCAGTCAATAAGAAATTCGCAGGAAGGATAACAGCCTTGTTTCCCCCTATTAGCTGTTAAGCTCTATTTCAGGCTAAAGTAAGAAGTTGTAAACTGCTGTTTAGCTATACTTGGCATATCGAAAACAGAAAATACAACAGAAAACATCTTCTTCCATCTGGAATAAATAAATAGCCCTAAAGTTCTCACATCACCTTTAAAGTTTAGCAAACAGTGATTGTATATCGGCTGGAAGACAAGGCGGTTGATCCTCTATTTAAATATTTCCCCCGTTTCTTTATGCCATAAAACGAGATCTAAATGACTCATGAGTATCTTAACTTTTTCTGAAAACTTCTTCATTTTTTTCTCTATCTCAAAATATCTCTTTTTTGTTAAGGAGCTTGGAATTTCTTCTATCACTCCAAGAGATTGTAAATTCTTCAGTATGTGTCTATCAAGGATTGCAAGCTCTTCTCCAAATCCAATGTTTCTCAGGAAATGGCTTGCTTCTTTATATCCCATGCCCTTTACATTCTGGACTAACCAATCTCTCACATTATAAACATCATTAAACTCATTTATTTTAGATTTTATGCCAGCTGAAAACAGTTTTCTTGCTTCAATTATATATTCTGCTTTTTTATATCTGAACCGTACTCTATTCAGTTCCTTGGAAATTTGATCTTCGTTTCCTTTCAAAAGCAGATTTTTATTCAAAAGAGTCTCCACAGTTTTCCAGCAACTTTGAGCTTTGGACTGTGGAGTCAGTAAACAGAAAACAAGTTCAGCAAAGATATCTTCATCACTTCCTTTTTCCCGTAATCTGTCAAATTCATTTAATCTCGATCGTATTTTTTCCTGTACAGAGAAATAAATCCTCTTTATTTCTTCCATCCCCTCAATCAAGCAATCTCTTTTCTCCTTTTATCTTCTGGATATCCGTAATGTCCTGGGATGCTTCCAATGTACCCAGATACTTTCCATTTTTGTCTCTCACTGCAAAATATCTTATGTATATTTTCCTATCATTCAAATCAATCCAGAATTCTTCCGAGTCACTTTTCCCTTCTTTAAGATTATTTAAGACCTGGTTTACCTTATCCAGGCTCTTTTTAGGATGGCAGTTCTGAACTTTTAAACCTATCACAGAAGGAGTTCTTTTGAATATCCTTTTGTCACCCTTGCTGTAGTATCTCACAGTATCTTCGCTGTCTATAAAAGATACCTCTATGGGCATCGCATCGAATATCGCTTCTAAAATATCATATGAAAGATTCTCTATCATTTAATACACCTCATGCATCGATTCGAAATAATTCTTTGGATGGTCGCATGAAGGACATTTTTCAGGCGGCTCTTCTCCAAAATGTACGTATCCGCATTTTCTGCAGACCCAGTAAACTTTTTTCTCTTTTTTGAACACTGTGTTGTTTTCTACCTCTCCTAAAAGTTTCTTGTATCTTTCCTCGTGATGTTTTTCGGCCTTTGCAATCGCCCTCAATCTTGCGGCAATGTCTTTAAAACCTTCTTTTTCAGCAACATCTGCAAACTCTGGATACATCGTCGTATATTCATAATTTTCACCTGCGATAGCTGCCTTCAAATTTTCTTTTGTATCTTTCAATGTTATAGGTGCTGCGGCTTCTACATTTATTTCTTTATCTTTGGAAATTTGATTTATCATTCTGTAAAGCCATTTCGCGTGCTCTCTCTCGTTATCAGCAGTTATCAGGAATATCTCTGCTATCTGTTCAAATCCTTCTTTGTTTGCGATCTTTGCATAGAATGTATATCTGTTTCTGGCCTGACTCTCGCCTATGAAGGCCTTTGTTAAATTTTTTATTGTTTCCATTTTTTATACCTCCTTTTCAAACATATCTTTTCCGACCCCGCACACGGGGCATACCCAGTCATCCGGGATAGCTTCGAATGGAGTTCCAGGTGTTATCCCTCCGTCGGCATCCCCTTTTTCGGGATCATATATATATCCACATACTGTGCATCTATACTTTTCCACATTCTTCACCTCTTTTTGATTTTCTTTAATATACGTAGGTGCTGTTTTGGGCGCCTTACCTTTTTTTATCTCATGATAATAGGCATATGTCAACGGCTCTCCATCGTTCATGATCTGAGCATCTAATATTTTCCCAATGAAAATAGTATGTGTTTCAACATCTATACTATTAATAACATCTGCTTCCAGATATCCTATAGCGTTATCGGTAACTACAGGTGAACCTGTAACCCCTATTTTATAGTTAATTTCTTCAAATTTATTTACATCTCTTCCCGATTTGAAGCCAAAAAGTCCTATGAACTTCATCGGCGTCTCTTTTGATAAAATTGATACAGTAAAAACTTTGCTTTTCTGAATAAATTCATGAGTCAAATTTTTTTTGTTTATGCTTACTGCTATTGTTGGAGGATCTGATGTTACCTGAAACACTGTATTCGCAATCTGCCCATTGATGCTATCTCCTTTTTTTGAAGATACAATGTATAACCCGTAAGAAATTTTATGTAATGCTTTAGGATTCATTTTATTCCTCTGTGTTTATTCAGTATTTGATCTGCCAATCTTTCTAACGCTTTAAAATCTTCTTTTTTTGACAGTCCTTTTACTATCACAGGATCGAGTATCTCTACCTTCACATTGGTCAACATTCCTGCAATCTGCTCTACCATCCTGCCTCCCCATCCGTATGATCCAATGATAGATGCAAACTTTACCTTCGGTCTTAAGACATTTACTAGATAAACTGCGTAAACAACGTTTGGATGTGGACCGACTAAGACCGTAGGTGATCCTACTACAATTGTAGCTGTATCCACTAAAGCCATTGCCAGCTCTCCAATATCAGTTTTTGTCAAATTAAATGGTTTTACTGTGATACCTCTCTCGATCAAAGCAGCGAGAAAATAATCTATCATTTCTTTTGTGCTACCGTGCATGGAGATATAAGGTATTACAACTTCATTCTTCACCTCGTCAGAAATCCAATCTCTATAAGCATCGAGAATAAACTCGGGGTTGTCATATAGGGGACCATGACTTGGTGCGATTATATCTATCTCAAAGTTTTTTATCTTCTCAAGATTTTTTCTTATAGTTGTCCTGAAAGGCATCATTATCTCCGCATAATACCTTTTGGCTGGTTCATATACCCTCGATTCATCGGTTACAAAAAGATCACTTGTCGCAAGATGAGATCCAAGAAAATCGCAGGTAAACAAAATCTTATCTTCTTTAAGATACGTAAGCATAGTCTCCGGCCAATGAACCCAAGGTGCATAGATAAACTCCAATGTTTTATCTCCCAATGATAATGTTTCCCTATCATTCACCGTTATAAACTTATCATCAGGTATGTGGAGAAGATCCATAAGCATTGTTTTACATTTCGGATTTGTTACGATCTTGGCGTCTGGATACTTTTCAAGTACTCCCGGTAATGCACCGGAATGGTCCTGTTCAGCGTGATGTGCTATAATATAATCAATTTTTACATCTTTTAAATTATCTATAAGAACATCTTCCATAGGAGGATCAACGGTATCTATCAATGCTGTCTTTTCGCTGCCTTTAATTAGATAGGCATTATAGCTAGTTCCGTCAGGAAGAGGTATCAGCTCATCAAATAATCTTCTATCCCAGTCAACTGCCCCTACATAATATACATCTTTTTTTATTTCTCTAATTTTTTGCCTCCTAACTTCTCCACAATCCATGGATGTTGCAGTATTCCCTCGCTTCTATTTTTCCAGCTTTTATTTCAAACTCTGCTTCCGGATTGTCTCCTGGTTTCAGGAACTTTCTGTAACTTACACCGTCTGTAGTTACCTCTATCCATTCTATATAATGTTTCTCTTCCATCGGATGCGGAATGCTGCCGACTTTTACTTTTATCCCTGTCTCTGTTTTTTCTATAACAGGAACATGTTTTTCCTGTCCGACGTCCTCTACTTTTTCTTTTAAAAGTTCCATTGGCTCTCCGCAGCAGACTAATTTTCCTACCCCTGTGTGCAGAACTTCTACAATATTTCCACAGATATTGCATTTATAGACCTGTTTTAATTCTGTCATTTTATTACCTCTTATATATTATTTTTTTACATTAAATACCTTTTTTCTATTCCCTTTTTTCAAAATTTGTGCCTCCATATTCTTTACGTTTTTTAGGTTTGCATCTTCTTCTCTTATCTAAGATAAGAATTTGGTTTTTTTGCTTGCCACAATTAAGTCTCATTTTTATTCAAATTCAAACTGCTAACATTCCCAATCACATTTATTATAGGGAAAGTTTATTGGTAATCAAAGAAAAATTTATGAGAAAAATGAAATCAGAGGGAAATTTATGAAAAAAGCTAAAAGTGATACAGACATCTCCCTCAATTATGGAACAAACAATTTGCTTTTAGAGATAATCGCTTCTTTCCTCAGCTGGTGTATAGAGAAGTTGTTAGGGATTTCTTTTTTGGGCTTGCGCTGATATTTAGCCATTTTTTCTTCTGTTGACACGGTTTTAAGTTTTTGAAATAATTATTCACCAATTAAAGGTAAATTCTTGTTTGTAGCATCAACCACATGGGGCAAATGAGATGCTCCGGTTTCTTGAATAAAATTGAAGGAGGATATTCTTGAAGAAATAAGTGGCGCTATGGTATTTGAACTGACAAAGCAAGAATAACTTCTTTTTTTCGGAGTTGACTAATGAAAAAAGCCATCATCATAATCGTTGTTATTGCAGTAATTCTTGGCACTCTTTTTCTGGCAACCAAAAGCTGCAAAAAAGACGCTGGCACCCAGACAGCAAACACTGCAGAAGTAGAAAGAAGGAACATAGCGAAAACCGTTGTGGCTACCGGCAAGATAGAAGCCCTTTTCAAGGCCGAGATCAAATCAAAAATAGGAGGCGTCATCAAGCAGTTTTATGTTGAGGAAGGTGACAAGGTGACTGTTAGCCAGAAACTGGTGGAAATTATTCCGGGAGCCACTCCAGTGGAAATGGTTCGGGCACGTACCGAAGTAAAGGCCGCAGCATACGATAAGGCCGTCGCCGAAAAACAATATCTGAGGAGTAAAGAGCTCTATGAACAAAATCTGATTTCGCCAGAAAATTACGATCGGGCTAAAGCGAACTACCAAACTGCTAAGGCCCGTTTTTACGCCGCCATGGCTCAACTGCGAGTGCTGGAGCAAGGATCGAATGTATCGGCACTGGTTGAAGGCATCGAAGTTACCGAGCAGGATAAACTTGAAATTGATAAAGAGACACGGGAAGCCATAGCCAGCATGACAGTGATCGCTCCTATTTCTGGTATCATCCTTTCACGGGACACCGACAAAGGAACTGCGGTCATCCCCATTTCCTC
>Ga0209121_10000218_pt1 | contig 60371 bp, 54 predicted proteins | sample Cruoilmetagenom3_FD_187292 | JGI IMG/M metagenome (GOLD analysis project Ga0209121, IMG submission 187292) | Oil polluted marine microbial communities from Coal Oil Point, Santa Barbara, California, USA - Sample 3 (SPAdes) (version 2) | ecosystem: Environmental > Aquatic > Marine > Oil seeps ...
TAACTTGTGCTCGAAAATCTGCTGAGTAGGTCATCTTTTATATTTCACTTTGCTTGGTTTAAAAGTATTGTACCTTTTCTATTTTGGACTGACTATACCATGATCTTCAATGCTAAATTCCCATAGTGTTGAATTATCGTTATCGGCTATCTTCCTACAGTCTAGCTCAATAGGATATTTTTCAAATATTTTACGAGTGTTTTCATCGTATGGATTAGCGTTAAGCGGTAAGGGTTCCTGAGATTTCTCTGGTTCATGTTCTAACCATACTCGTACCATCGTTGCATCAATCGCATTTTGAATGAGTTCTCGATAGATACTCATATCGTTTTCGTATAGATTGTTTCCTTGTAATAACTCAATCGCACTACGCTCATCTAACGAAAACTTCATTGGTTTGTCATTGAGTAGAATTTTTTTATCAGTCATCTCAACATCAAGTTTATTAATAGTTGGAAGTAATCCGAAGTCACGACTAGGGACGATATTTTTCCATTGTGACATCTGATTTTGAATCTCTTCTTTAATCCAATCAAACCAGTTGCGACATTCAATATATGCCATCTCAGTACTACAAATAGCCGTTACGCTTACCGTTTCATTATCTAGCTGAAATTCTCGAATAGCTTGATGCTTATGTTTATGCGTTTCGCTAAAAGACGGCATATTACCAACTTGTCTTGCCATAACAGGGCAAAAGCGGTTGTCATCGATATCAAACAAGTCACCTAAGCGGAGTAAGCAAGCGACGAAACGAGGATGACAATCTTCTGTACCCATACCTGTTTGGCGAAAAGGTAAGTCCTGCATGACGTAGTTAAAACTTTTACCATGAGATAAACAGATTTGAGCGAGATACCGATAAATACGGTTTGGGAGTAACTCGGTACGTGGAGAGCTAATATTTAGCTTTTCAAATGGTTTTAAAACGACTCTTTCGGAGTTGGCGGGGTGGTCACGCCGATACCATTCGGCAACCATCTGACGATATTTTTCAACGCCTTTATATGGGTTATCATAATGAACAAGAGCAGCTTCCCAACCGTCGTTATGCCACACTTTGGCAAACTCATGTAAGTCTTGAACATTGTTATTAGCAAGATCTTCAACGTAGTCTTTAAAATGCTCATTTTTAATTACATCTTGAACTTCATCAGCATTAAACAACATACCGATATCATGCCAGTAAGCCGCTTCTAGAATTAACCATGTATCTGTTGCTGTTAGCTTTTCAATATTGCTACCAAGTAGACGTTCGACATTGACGAGGATTTGCTGCGAGTGCGATTCGTTGTGGCTACTAAAGTGCGGATAATAACTCCCCACATTTTCAAGCGACTTACCGACGAGCTTTTCATCAAACTCCCATTGCGACATCAAGATTCTGGTATTGCTATCTTCTTCGGTTTTTCTTTTTAAATGCTTGATTAATCCTGCACTCATCGTAAGTCCCTTTTAATTTCTACATATGACGTTTGAGTTTTATATCACTTATAAACATAGGTTGATTCTACCGTAAACGCATGATTAGTGGATGAAAATCTTTTCATTCAACTATTTATATTTTGAACGCTTCTGAGCCTCTGAAATTACCTTGTAAATCTCATCACCTTTTAATACCCAAAAAAAACGGCACTAAAATCAGTGCCGTTTTATCAGTCGTGACAATTTAAACCCTAATCACGACTCCTCAAATGCTAAATCACCAAATTAATCCCAGCTTAAAATTACCTTACCGCATTGTCCACTTTCCATGATATCAAAGCCCTCTTGGAAGTCATCGATGTGCATGCGATGGGTAATGATTGGCGACAGATCAATACCGCTAATCAGCATTTGCTCCATCTGATACCACGTCTCCCACATCTCACGCCCATAAATACCCTTTAGGGTTAACGCCTTAAAGATAATCTTGCTCCAATCCACCGTGGTGGTATTAGGTAAAATACCCAAGAGCGCAATTTTAGAGCCGTTATACATGTTACTAATCATCGAATCAAAGGCCTGAGGCGAGCCTGACATCTCAAGCCCAACATCAAAGCCGTGCATTTTTAATTCATCGATAGCGCCTTCGATGGTTTCACCCTTGGCTGGGTTGATGGTCATCGTTGCACCCATTTTTTTGGCAAGCTCGAGGCGATAGTCGCTGATATCGCTGACCACAATATTACGTGCCCCTGCAAAGCGGCAAATCGCCGTTGCCATTGAACCGATCAGCCCGGCACCCGTAATCAGCACATCTTCACCCAGTACAGGGAATGAAAGGGCAGTATGCGTGGCGTTGCCAAAGGGGTCCATAATGGCAGCCATCTCATCGCTGATACGCTCATCGAGTTTGATGACATTATCGGCAGGTATCACCAAATATTCGGCAAACGCGCCATCGCGATCAACGCCCACGCCGATGGTGTTTTCGCACACATGTAGCTTACCGCGGCGGCAGTTACGGCAATGGCCACAAGCGATATGACCTTCGCCTGTGACTCGGTCACCCACTTCAAGATGCTTGACGCCATCGCCCATCTCGCTAATGACACCGACGTATTCATGTCCGATAATCATAGGTGTCTTAATGGTGTTTTGTGACCACTCATCCCATTTATAAATGTGCAAATCTGTCCCGCAAATGGCGGTTTTTTTAATTTTAATTTTTACGTCATTAATACCAACGGTCGGTTCTGGCATGTCTTGCATCCAGATACCTTTTTTTGCATGGGCTTTAACCAGTGCTTTCATAGTTCTCTCTTATTTAACTGCGTTGCATTTCATTGTTGAATTTAGATAAATATCGAACGACGCTTAATCAATCACTTTCATTTGCTTGGCGACTTTGATAAAGGCGGCGATACATTGGTCTAGCTGCTCGCGCGTATGGGCAGCAGAGAGCTGGACACGAATGCGAGCCTCGTTTTTGGGTACGACAGGGTAGAAGAAGCCAATCACATAAATGCCCTCTTCAAGCAGTGCATCTGCCATTTGTTGTGAGACATTGGCGTCATACAGCATCACCGCACAAATGGCCGATTCGGTGGGCTTGATATCGAAACCCGCGTCTTGCATTTGCTTGACAAAATAGGCAGTGTTTTCATGCAGTTTGTCTTGTAGGGTATTGTCTTGCGACAGCATTTCAAACGCTTTTACCCCAGCGGCAGCCACCATAGGAGGAATGGAGTTTGAAAACAGATACGGACGTGAGCGTTGACGCAGCATCTCAATGATCTCTTTTTTACCCGTCGTAAAGCCGCCAATTGCACCGCCAAATGCCTTGCCCAACGTACCCGTGATCAGCTCAATATCACCGCGTAAATCAAACAGTTCAGTCACGCCACCACCGGTGTGACCGACGACGCCTGCTGAATGCGACTCGTCAATCATCACCATGGCATCGTATTTTTGTGCGAGCGCATAAATCTCATCCATCGGCGCCACATTGCCATCCATTGAAAACACACCATCGGTGACAATCAAACGAAAACGCTGTGCTTGCGCCGCTTGCAATTGCGTCTCTAAATCTTGCATATCCGCATTGGCATAGCGATAACGCGCGGCTTTACACAGGCGCACACCATCGATGATTGAGGCATGATTTAACGAATCAGAAATAATGGCATCATCAGAGGTCAAGAGTGGCTCAAAGGCACCGCCATTGGCATCGAAACAGGCTGCATAAAGAATCGTATCTTCGGTATTAAAAAATTGAGAAATCGACGCCTCTAATTGCTTATGCAAATCTTGCGTACCACAAATAAAACGTACCGATGACATGCCATAACCTGAGTCTTCAATGGCTTTGATCGCCGCTTGTTTAATCTCAGGGTGGTCAGACAATCCAAGGTAATTATTGGCACAGAAGTTAAGCATCTCACGGCCATCCGCGATCTTGATTAGCGCATCTTGCGGAGAGGTGATAACGCGCTCGTTTTTATACAGTCCTGCCGCGCGTATATCGCTGATTTCTTGTTGTAGATGTTTTTGAAAAGCTTGATACATAAATTTTCCTTTTTTAATATTATTGGAGTTTGCATACGTCATGCAAATATTAGTAATGCAGATAGTAGGCCTGCTGATAGCACCAAACGATCAAAGCCACGCATCACTCTAGTTTTCAGTAAAACCAACGAGACGGTGCGAGCAGTGATACTATCTATCATCCGGTAATCTATAACTCCGTAAGCGGCAATTTTATCATTAGCCCAACGCAATAAGTAGCCCAAGCAACGCCTTATCAACTAAAGCATCGAACACAAGATAAAAAGGGACGCCAATCACCATGGCAATGATATAGTTAGGTCGCTATAAAAGGGATACAGATAGACTGGTATAAATTTTTCGCAGCCTCTGTCGGCGTAGGCACAGCAAGCAAGTAAAACTTATACCAGTCTAGTGCATTTATATAATGCATCTGTTTCATTCAGCGTTGACTATAGAAAGTACTGACGGGTAGATATCTATTCATCTATCGAGCTATCAGGAGTCTTGCCTTGCGCCTGAGCCATCAACTCATGAATTTTAGCGCTCTCCTTTAAGACACAAGCGTCATACGCTGAGAGTGGTTGCGACTCTTTCTCCTCTTGCTGTTCTTGCGCTTGTTTGGTTTTTTCTTCTAGGTATTTTTGCAGATCGTCTTGCTCATCGTTTTGAGAGTGACTCATGGTATATCTCCTGCTGTTTTGTAACGTTTAATAAAAATCATCCTTGCCAGCATACTTCTGATTTAGCGCCTGCAAAATCGCGTAGGTCTCGCTATCCATGTTACCTGTTGGCTGCTGCGGGCGAAAGTGCAACTGAAACGCATAAATGACATCACGGCTGGCTTCATCCCACGTATCAGTGTCGTTGATTTGATAGCCGTATTGGCGAAACGCTTGCTTGATCTCAGGTATCGTTGCCGATTCAAACGCTTCTTGATTTAGCAAGAATTGCTTATCAAATTCATCATACCAAGCGCCGATGCCATAATCGACGTACAGTCGCTCCCAAGGGAACTTGGCACCGGGGTCGATCTTGCGCGAGGGTGCCATGTCCGCATGACCAATGATGTTTTTGGGTGAGATGTCATAGCGCGCGGCGATATCTTGCACCAATTGTGCGACTTTTTTAATCTGCAACTCATTAAATTCAACATAATGATGATAAGGACGATAATCGAGCGTGCCGTTTTTGAGTGCATCTCGATATTCAGGCTTGATACCGCTATTTACGATCTCGATGCCGATAGAGGTATCGTTTAATATGGTTCTGCCTGAGAATCCGCCATCGCCTGCGTGCCAAGCGCGCTCGGACTCTGGCACGAGGTTATAGATTTTATCATCGTCTTTGTCCAATATCAGATAGTGCGCACTCACATTGCCCGTGGTCAAGGTTTTGATTGAGCGCTCATTGTCTGAGACCGTATAGTGCAGGACGATGGTTTTGATACGCTCACTTTTGCCAGTCGCTTGATACGTTTTACTATCGACGCTGTAGTTTTTGGTCGTTGCAACTGGCGGGGGCGTTGTCACGCAACCAACCAAGGAGAGGGTTAGCCCGCAAGCCAATGCCGTCGATACAGTATTTTTTGCCATGAAATGCTCTGCATGAATAAAGGTGGGGGATACGCATCTTTATTTTACGTGTGTATTGCGATTAGATGATGTCTAATGTTTTAAGACTTGTGTTCAACCTTGCCGAGTCTTCTTAGCCAACACTTTTTTCCAACTGTCTTCTAAACACTCAATCGCGAGCCACGGCTCAATGACATCAGCATCGAATTTTTCTTTACTATTGGCCAGTTGCCATAGTGTCTTAAGCGTGGCAAACGGGTAAGGGCGCTTAACCAAATAAACGGGCAAATCTGCATGAATCAGGCCATCACGTACGACCTGAAAGTACCAACCAGCAATGCCTTGCTTACTCACCCATGCGGCAATATTTGGCACTTTGGTGAATTGGCCGATTTGGTCATTGATCTTATAACACGGACGGCGCGGTTGGACGATACGAAGTTGTACGCCATCCTCACCGCTTATTTTGTCTTCACGCAATTGCCCATACTGATAGACATCGCCAATACAGACCGTCGTCTCATCCATCTCTGGTAAACCATTGACCGCTTCGGTGGTGAGGTTCTCGCCCAGTGTACCGATGCGCACTTTTAAACCAAACTCTGCATTAATCTGCTCGTACGTCGCGATTGGTAATTGATGCACCGCTTTTAAGGGGCCACCATGATGCTTACGATCCGCTTGCTCATCGGTGGTCAGACCCATAAAGTTGACGGCGACGGGTGCTTTGATTGGCATTTTATCGATGGCACTCATTTGCTCACGGGTGAATGGCATGGCTTTGCCAGCACGCACACAGGTGAGGTTGGCAATATGCAGGGGTAGGGTTTGGTTAAAGTCCGTCTGGATTTGTACGCTGGTATCGGCTGATTTGGTGTGCATTACGTTTCCTAATGGCTGCTCATTTTTTAGCAAATACGATTTGATGATTGCCATTATCTTATCGCAATCATAGGTCGCTTTCAGCCCATTTATATTGAGTATACAAATGGGGATACTTATAGACAGTCAAAAAAAAGACCAGAATCAGCATCTGGTCTTTTTAGTATGATAAGTGAGTGTTATAAGCTCACTGCACGCAATACGCTTATTTGTTTTTGTTGCGACGACCTGCCGTTTTCTTTTCGCGCGGGGTGGCGACCAGCTCAGCCAACTGCTCAGGTGATGACCATAGGCCTTCTAAGTCATAGAACTCGCGCGCTTGTGGCGTCATCATATGGACGACCACAGCGCCCAAATCAATCAATGTCCAATCAGAGTCGATGCCGCCTTCACGGCCAAGTGGCATAAAGCCGCCTTGCTTTGCTTCTGCGCCGACACTATCAGCCATCGCGCGTACATGGCGCTTTGAGGTACCATCAGCGATGACGATACGTTCGGTGACGTCAGTCAAGTCTTCTACATTTAATACGGTGATGTTCTTCGCTTTCATATCAGTTAGCGCGCTTTGTACAAGGTTTAAGCACACGGTTAAGCGTTCTTCAGTCATGGTGTTGGTCATAAATTTTCATCTCTTGAATCGTCAATATTTAAAATAAAAGGGTAAATCGTTAATTTGGATTGTCCAACTGCTCAGGTGTCGTCAGTCATGTATAAAGACAAAATGGGCAAAATGACAAAGATAAGGTGATTTTAACGGAATTGGGCAGCAGAATATAGCTGATGGGCGATAATATAGTGATAAACAGCAGGATTTAGCCATTTAGCCAATGGATTGGATTTATTAGGGCGCATGATATCATTTGTTGGCGGTACAGATGTCATTTGCCTGTCGGCTGAATGAGTGATATCGGGTCGCTCTTTTGACGACTGTAGCTGCTGGCGTATTTGGGTACTCGATACTGCTTTGATCGGGCGCGTATCTATGTAAATGCGGCCTTGGTGAGCATTTTTCAAGGGGCTACTGGCTTTAAGCATGTCTGACGAAGGCGTTATCAAATCAGTCGGTGAATCTATGACGAGAGGTTGCAACTGTATGGGTAGTTTGGCTTGAATGGCAAGGGTATCTTGAGACGTGTTACTTTTTTTAGTCGCAAAAAGGGTGTTATCCATATCAGACGGGCTATTGACGTTAGGACGACTAAAAATCCAGAGATTGACATAATCAGTCAGCCTAAGCCCCTCTTTCCATTGACCTAAACTCAGCGCGCTGTCCATACCAATGATAAATATCAAGCTGTCATTTGGATAGCGTTCTCTTAGCGTGCGTACGCTGTCGATGGTATAGACAGGCGGCGTCTGCCGCAGCTCAAGCTCATTAATCTGTAGCGGTGTGTTGAGTGTCGCAAGCTTTAACATGGCCAGACGATGGGCGGGGTCGGTGCTTTTTTGCTTAAAAGGGGAGCGGGAGTTTGGTAATAATGACACGTGCAGGTCGCGCTGTTGCAGCCTAGCTATGGGCAACAAACGTTGATAGACGGCCATTGCCATTTGTAAATGCCCCTCGTGCACAGGGTCAAATGATCCGCCCAAATAGGCACGAATGGCGGGCGCAGGACTTTTATCATGACGGTTATGGGCAGCATTTGGCATAAATAAATGAGCAAAAAAGCGTGAGAGAAGAGCGTTATTGTAGAGGGTGCGTGGGTACCTGTCATTAAAAGCGCGCAAAAATCGTCAGAAACCTATAATAAAAAACCGACCATCATGACGATAGTCGGTGATATGCAGTACGGTGACGCATAAATTCTAATGCAATTAAATCTGGTCGCTATAGGCTTGGATGGCGGTTAGGGCGATGGTGTAAACAATATCATCGACCAAAGCTCCGCGTGATAAGTCATTGACGGGCTTATTCAAACCTTGCAACATCGGGCCAACACTGATGACGTTGGCACTACGTTGTACCGCTTTATAAGTGGTATTACCGGTATTGAGATCTGGGAAAATAAAGACGTTGGCTTGACCAGCAACAGGCGAGTCAGGGGCTTTTTGTTTACCCACGCTCATGACTGAGGCTGCATCATACTGTAGTGGTCCATCGACTTTTAGATCTGGCGCACGCTCGCGTACGATTTGGGTGGCACGAGTGACTTTTTCGACATCGGCGCCTGCCCCTGATGAGCCAGTAGAGTAGCTAATCATCGCAACTTTTGGATCGATACCAAAGGCGGCAGCAGACTGGGCTGATTGAATAGCAATCTCAGCCAACTCTTCAGCATTCGGGTCCGGATTGATGGCACAGTCACCATAGACGACCACTTGCTCAGGCAATAGCATAAAGAAAACGGATGACACGAGTGAGTACTGCGGAGCGGTTTTAATCAACTGAAACGCTGGACGGACGGTGTTGGCAGTGGTGTGAATCGCGCCTGAGACCAAGCCATCGACTTCGTCCATCTGTAGCATGGTGGTGCCCAAATACACGGTATCTTTGAGGTATTCAGCAGCGACATCTTCAGAGGTTTTACCTTTACGGCGCTCTACGACAGCAGTGACATATTTGCTTATATCGAGACTATCAGGATCGATGATCTCTAGGCCCTCTGGTAGCGTTAAGTCACGGTTTTTCGCCACTTGCTCGACGTCGCTACGCTTCGCAAGTAGAACACAGTTGGCGATGCCGCGGCTTTGACAGATACAAGCTGCTTCGACCGTACGAGGTTCAGAGCCTTCTGGTAGTACGATGCGTTTTTTGGCATGCTGCGCTTTTTTGACTAATTGATGACGGAAGGCAGAAGGAGACAGACGCGGCTTATAATCGCGGCTGAAGTAGTCTTTAATCCAGCTTAAGTTTAAATGCGCCGCTACGTAACGGGCCACTTCTTCAGCGCGTTCTGTATCATCACTTGGAATCTCAGAGCTCATGTGCATCAGACTCTGTACCGTCTCATAACTGTCGCTTTCGACACTCATCACAGGAATGCCCGTTTTGAGCGCTGATTGCCATAGCTCAGCAACCGTCGCACTTGGCTCGACGCCGCCTGTCAACACCAAACCTGCCAGCGGGATGCCGTTAATGCATGCCAACCCAGCGGCCAGTAATAAATCATCACGATCACCAGGAACGACGATTAGGGTGCCACGTTTGAACACTTCATCCACGCGGTTCACGGAGCGTGCCGTTAGGCTAATACGATTGATGCGACGCGTTTTTGCGTCACCCACATTGAGCCATTTGGCATCAAGCTCAGTGGCAATATCCCAAGTGCGAGGCACAGACAGTGAGTCACTAAAAGGCACCACACCGATTAAGCGAAATGCTTCAGTATCAAAGTGAGGAGACAAGCGTTGGACTTCCTGCATGAAGGTGTCGTCCAAGCTCACGATGGCCTCACCAGGAGCAACCGGCTGGGTCTCAAAGGTATTTGGGACATCGTGCACCCGCATCAAAATCACGCCTAGCGTACGAGCATTGGCGATACCGCCAAACTCGCGAGCGTGGACATCGAGCTTGTCAGCCAGATAGGCAGGCTTGCTGGTGTCAGCCGTGCTGACAAAGATGATTTTGGCGTCTAGCGCATGGGCAATGGCACGGTTGATCTGTGAGGCATACGAGGTTTCGGTGGTTGGTACCAGACCTTCGCAGATGACCACATCATGACCGTCACCAATCGTGTGATAATTGACGACCACTTCTTCCATCAAGTCATCAAGATTGCCATCACCAATCATGCGCTCAACGCGCTGACGACTGATGGATTCGGGCGGGTTTAAACCAAAAGCGTGCATGGTTAAGGCACTTGAGCTGTCTAAGCTGCGCTGCTTATCCAGAGTGTCGTCTTGCAAAAATGGCTTCATAAAGCCCGCTTTTATACCGTTGTAGTCAAAAGCACGAATCAGGCCGAGCGCAGCTGACGTGACACCAATGCCGCGGCTGATGGGAACAAGTAAAATGGTTTGCATAGTGTATCCTACGGTTTATTATATTCTGACAGCTCAAGTCATCCTTGCTGAAATGAGAAAAACGTCGCGCTTCTTACTTATTGATTTTTAAGAAGCGCTGATCTAAGCAACGACTCAAAACGGCCGTGTTTAGACTAAGTCCAAAGCGTCACGAGTTTCTTGGGCGATGCGGCACTCTTCATCCGTTGGTACCACCCATAGCTCGATGCTGCTATCATCGGCGTGGAAGCTACCTTCACTGCCACCGAACAGGCTTGCGTTTTTGTCCGCATTTACTTTGATACCAAAATGACGCATCACTTCTAAGATGCTCGTACGCGTGGTCACTGAGTTTTCACCGATACCACCGGTAAAGACAATACCAGTAAATTCTGGCAGCGCACAGCTCAAGCTGGCGAGGTATTTACCGACGCGGTAACAGAACATCTCGATGGCAAGCTTGGCGTCTTGATGGCCTTCATTGGCCGCTTGTTCGACAGTACGTAAATCATTAGATAGCCCTGAGACACCCAATAGACCACTTTCATTATTGAGCATGGCATCGATCTCTTCCAAGCTCATACCGAGCTGGCGCTTTAGGTGTATGTGTAGGCTTGGGTCAACATCACCACTACGCGTACCCATCATGAGTCCCTCAAGCGGGGTCAGGCCCATACTGGTATCGAAGCTTTTGCCGTCATAAACGGCCGTTGCCGAGCAGCCGTTACCCAGATGCGCTGTGAGCCAGCCATGCGGGCCTTTAGACTCTGTAATCTCACTGGCACGCTCTGAGACGTAGGCATGAGACGTACCATGAAAGCCGTAGCGGCGGATTTTGTGCTCTTCATACAGAGCTTTTGGTAGCGGATAGCGAAAAGCAACTGGCGGCATGGTTTGGTGAAAGGCTGTGTCAAAGACGACTACTTGAGGAATGTTAGGATAAATCGCCTGTACCGCTTCGATACCCAAAGCGTGGGCAGGGTTGTGTAGTGGCGCGAGTATTTTTAAGCGTTTCACCTCGTCCAGTACATGTTCATCGACACGGACAGCTTCAGAGTACTCACGGCCACCATGGACCACGCGATGACCAACCGCGATGAAGTGATATTGTTCTAATAGCTCAAGGATTTTTTGTAGCGCTAACTTGTGACGGCCACCTGGGATCGAGATTTCAAGCTTGTCACCATTCAGTGTGGTGTGCTTGATACGAGCAGTATCAAGACCTAGGTTTTCGGCCAAACCAGTGATACGAGTAGAGTTATCATCGCTAATCAGCGCGTATTTGATGGAGGAGGAGCCGCAGTTGAGAACTAAGGTAGGATTGGTCAGGGTTGATGTGTCAGTATTTTGGTCATCAAAAGTGGTGGTTGGGCTAGCGCTCATACTCTATCCTTAGATTATATGTTATGAATGGTGATTCATCATCGATGAATACCGGTTAAATACATAAAAATCAGCCACATCCATGCTGATATACAGTGAGCAAGTATATTGCTGATTTCAGTCCCTTTTGCGTTGGCACTACTGATAAGTGCTTGTAAGTCGCATGCTAGCGCCTTACTACCGCCTCAAGGTAGAGCATAATGTAACATATTTTTGTGGCTATACCACGATAACTATAAGGGTTAACGCAAGAGAAGGGGGGTTGTCGAATACAACTGTACACCGACTGTGGCTAGTGTTTGTCGGGCGCTACAGCAAAAAAGTAGAACCAATAAAAATTGTAAGAAAATTTTTCTAAATAACCTTAATGCGTTTTGCACGCGGGTTACGGTGTACAACTACACCTGTGGTTAATTCAAAATAATAGGGGGAGTGCAAAATGAAATTGACACATTAATATCGCCATCGCTGTACCCTGGGTATAAATTTACCTTGCGTGCTGTGCCTACGCCGACAGATGCGGCGCTAAATTCATCCCAGCAGTCCTATATCGGTTTAAATAGTAAACCTGAATAATTACTAAATTTATTAGGCAGACGTCTCCAGTATGCGCACAGCTTTATGTAATAATGTTATGATTCAAAACAGCCGCATCTGCCGTTTTTACGTATTGCCTTTCTTTTACTGTACTTATTACTATACTTACACCGTTGCAAGCTTACAGGTTATCTATTTTATGCTTACCATACGCCGCACTTTAAAAACTAAGCACGCCAACGCCGTTCATATTAGTCGCCGTGCTCTTTCTACTGTTCTTATGGGTAGTGTTTTGATGCTAAGCTTGTCAGGCTGCGGACAAAAAGGCGATCTATATTTGACAGATGCTAGTAACCAAACCATTCAGAGTTCAGCTGTACTGGAAAGTACCAGCCATCCACAAGACGCCGCTTTTGCTGGTATCGATGATGATAACTATCAACCCATAACTGATGGCCAAAAATCGTCCGATTTTGTGTTACCAGAACCCAGCAGTGATCCCAACGATTACTGATACTGAGTAAACATTTACTTTTAAAGCGCATTGCTGCTTTTTTAAAACATGATTTCCAACCTTGCTACCCTGATTACATTAGAGATGTTCATATGAGTCATTCTGAGCCACAAGCTGGCGAGTCCGTCACCACCCAGACCGAACAAGGATTATACATCGATCCTAAAGCCTTAACTGCTTGCTTGCCCGCATTGCATTATCGTGATGAGGCGTTGTATATGGAGCAGGTCAGTGTTAAAGAGCTGGTTAAGCACTACGATACGCCATGCTATGTGTACTCAAAACAGGCGATATTAGAGGTTTATCAAGCGTACACCGATAGCTTTGCCAGTCTAAAACACCAGATATGTTATGCGGTAAAGGCCAATTCCAATTTGGCTGTACTGGGTGTATTAGCACAAGCGGGCGCTGGATTTGATATCGTCTCACGTGGTGAGCTGATGCGCGTGTTGGCGGCAGGCGGCGCGGCATCACGTGTGGTGTTTTCGGGAGTTGGTAAGACGTATAGCGACATCGAGTTTGCACTTGCTCAAGGGATCGGCTGCTTTAATGTCGAGTCAATAAGTGAGTTGGCGTTAATCAACGAGGTAGCAAAGACGCTTGATAAATCTGCGCCAATCTCATTACGCGTCAATCCAAACGTCGATGCTAAGACTCATCCGTATATCTCAACGGGTCTAAAAGACAATAAGTTTGGTATTACCCATGAAGAGGCGCTGGCGGTCTATCAGCAAGCAGCGGATTTATCTCACATCGATGTCGTTGGGATTGACTGTCATATTGGCTCGCAGTTGACTGAGGTCGAACCCTTCGTCGCGGCATTGGATAAAGTCATTGAGCTGGTCCATAGCCTACGCGAGCAAGGTATTGAGCTGCGTCACATCGATTTAGGCGGCGGTTTGGGCGTGCGTTATATCGATGAGACGCCGGTGTCTATCGATGAGTTTGCGACTGCTTTATTACCGAAGCTTAGCGCGCTTGGCTTGACGGTGTTCTTTGAGCCGGGTCGCAGTATTGTGGCCAATGCTGGTATCTTATTGACTCAAGTCGATGTGCTAAAACCCACTCCCCACAAGAACTTTGCCATTGTCGATGCGGCCATGAACGATCTGATTCGTCCTGCGCTATATCAAGCCGACATGGCTGTGATTCCTGAAACGCTACCAAAAAATGGCTTGGATACTGAGGGTACGCAGGCGTGGGATATCGTTGGGGCGATTTGTGAAACGGGTGATTTTTTGGCCAAGGATCGTCTGTTATCCTTAGCCACCGATGATATTTTGGCAGTTACAGGCGCTGGTGCTTATGGGTTTACCATGAGCAGCAATTACAATTCGCGTCCGCGTGCCTGCGAAGTCATGGTGGATGGTGATCGTCATCAATTGATTCGTAAGCGCGAAACAATTGAAGCGTTATATGTCGATGAAATATTGTGGCAAGACAAGTAACATCGCCAAAACCACTTCTTTATTTGACCCTTAAAGAGAACCCACTGTGATGATAACAGTGGGTTTTTTTGTGCCAGACTCTGATTGTATAGAGTGAGATTGAGCTGTCAACATCACTTGGTATTTGATAGCAGTGATAGTTATGATTGTAACTGACAGCGTGCTAATATAAGACATACATAAAAATAGGATAGGATATCAAGGGTATGCTAATAGAATTTACTAAGATGCATGGTCTGGGCAATGATTTTATGGTCATCGATTTGGTGACCCAGCGCTTAGATTTGACCAAGGATTTGGTGCAGTTATTGGGCGATCGTCACTTAGGCATTGGTTTTGATCAACTGCTCGTTGTTGAGCCGCCGATGCGTCCTGATGTTGATTTTAGCTATCGCATTTTTAATACCGATGGCACAGAAGTTGAGCAGTGCGGCAATGGCGCACGCTGTTTCGCCCGTTTTGTGCAAGCACGTAAGTTGTCATTTAAGCAGCGTCTGCGGGTGGAAACTGCCAGCGGCATCATTTCATTGACCACAGACCGTTATGGTTGGGTCGAGGTCGATATGGGCAAGCCCAAGTTTGAGCCGGATGAGATTCCGTTTACGCCCAGAGCCACGACTAAGATTCAAAACGCCTATCATTTAGATGTCAATGGTACGCCCGTGCAACTGTATGTGGCTAACATGGGCAACCCGCATGCCGTGATCAAAGTCGATGATGTGCTTGATGCAGAAGTCGAAACCTTGGGCAAAGCCATCGAATCACATCCTGCTTTTCCAGATCGTGTGAATGTCGGTTTTATGCAAGTGATGAATCAGCGTCATATTCGCCTGCGGGTTTATGAGCGCGGTGTGGGAGAGACGCAAGCCTGTGGCACAGGCGCTTGTGCAGCGGTGGCTGTCGGTATACGGGAAGGCTGGCTGGATGAAGGTGAAGAAATACGCGCACAGCTATATGGCGGCAGCATGATTATCAAATGGCAGCCGGGGTATTCGGTCATGATGACTGGTCCAACTGCCTTTGTCTATGAAGGCGTATTTAGCCCCGACGGTCTGATGGCGCAAGCAGGTATGAAGCCCAATGCAGAAGGCTAAAGTCTGGCGCAATAGTGTAAACGGTGCACGTGTGCTGTTAGACCAATAACAGGATAGGTCTTATGGTGATCTCGCGTAAAAATAGCCAGTCTACAATGACGGAATCATGGCTATCAGCTGAGCTGGCAGCCACTGTGGAGGCAGATGCTGCCTTGCGTGAACTACTATCGCCTGTCCATCGTTGGCTAAACACATTATCAGTGCGTAATCACTCAGAACACACGCTAAAGGCTTATTTTTCTGGGCTGAATCAGTTGGCGCTGTTTTTGCGCGGCAAACGTTTGACATGGACGCGCTGTGACAAACGTCAGCTGGCCCAGCACATCAGCCAGCGCTTAGATGAAGATAAGTTGGCGCTCGCCAGTGTTCAGCAAGAGCTGTCGGCTATCCGTCACTTTTATGGATGGTTGATTGAAGAAAACCTAGCACGTATCAATCCAACCACCGGCTATCAGTTAAAACGTAGTCCTAGGCCACTACCGTCTATTGCCGATGTAGATTTGTTGACGCAACTGCTGGATCAAGAGGTTCCTGACACCCCAGAGCAAGCTCGCTTGTGGTTGCGTGATAAGGCCATGTTTGAGTTGCTCTATAGTAGTGGTTTGCGCGTGGGCGAGCTGGTAGCATTAGATATGGCAGATGTAGATTTGTCCGTTTTGCGTGTACGAGTGACTGGTAAAGGCAACAAGACGCGCTTGATACCCTTGGGCGCGAAGGCAGCAGAGGCGATTACGCGCTATCTACCGCATCGGAACCTCTGGGTGGAGCAGATGGACAGCGCATTGTTTATCAGTGAAAAACTCGGCACACGGCTATCCACGCGAGCCGTACAGCAACGCTTAAAGGTTGCCGCTACCCGTGCTGGCATCGCTCAAAACATGTATCCACATTTGTTGCGTCACTGTTTTGCGTCTCACATGCTGTCGGGCAGTGGTGATTTACGTGCCGTCCAAGAAATGCTTGGGCATAGTGATATCAGTACCACACAGATTTATACCCACGTAGATTTTGCTAAATTGACACAGGTCTATGACCGCGCCCATCCACGCGCGACTCACGCCCATAGTGATAGTGACGCTCTTTAAGCGTTACTCAGCCACGTTACCAATCAGCTAAGTTAGTAATTGTCCTAGTGATCTAAGCTACTAACCATTTAGGCTGCTAATTATCTAAGTTATTTTAAGCCAAACGATGACAATCAAAGATTGGCAGTTTTTGGCGGCCTTGCTCTTGTGCCTGTTTGTCTAATGACGCCATGACTAAGGCATAATTCTTGTCTGCTTTTGCCCCTGTGGGTTTATCCAGCTCGCTGTGACCATAACTGTTGATCATCGTTCCATCATAAGCGGTAATCGCTGTGTGTCCCCATGTCTGACGGATGTTACCGTCTTTGTAGACATGGTCGCCGCCTTGTGCCGCGCCAATCACCATACATTGACTGTCTAAAGCACGCGCACGCAGTAAGAGCGACCAGTGGGCTTGACCGGTCAGATAGGTAAAGGCTGACGGCGCACTCAATAGATCAGCCCCTGCTTGACGCAGTCGTTGTGCCAATGCTGGAAAACGCAGATCAAAGCACACCATCATACCTAATTGATAAACCGCATCATTGACTTCAATCGGAGCCATCACGGTTTGTGTGCCCGGCTCAAAAGTTGCCGCTTCATTATAGCTGCCTTGTTTGTCCGCAACCGTCGCGGTAAACAAATGAATTTTGTCATAGCGCGCCACCCGCGAGCCATCAGGCGCAAACAGCTGACTGACTTGTCGTAACCTACCATTAGGAACGATCATACCATCAGGGCGATAGGCGCAAGGTAGTGAACCTACCAGCACGTAAATATTGTACGTGTTTGCATAGTTTGCGAGCGTCGCTGACAGCTCATCAAAGCGCTCAGCGGTGGCAAATTGTTGCCCCATGCTACAGCAGTTTTCAGGTAAGACCACAAGCTTCGCGCCTTGCTTATGGGCCTCGATAATGGCGGCTTGTATATCCGTTAAGTTTTTCTCTATATCTTGCTGGCTATTCATTTGAATGGCCGCTGTGGTAAATGGATGATTCTCTGTTGTGTCACTCATAGTATTCTTCCCAGCTGTTGGTTTTAAGACTGATGTCATTAACCCTAGCATTACTAAACCATTATCTCGTTGTTTTTTATAACACGCTTACGATTGTGATTAGATTTTTGTTATGAGTAATGCAGCGATGAATGGCGAAATAAACAAATTTAAAAGGTCTTATAAGTAGAACATAACAAGCGTATCTGGGCAGGGTATAAATTATCATAGCAAAATTGCGGTAAAAAATGCTATCGTCATGTCCTGATTAGGTTAAATCATTAGTTTAACTGGCTACATATATAGACTATCCCCACCATCGGAGTGTAATAAACCACGCATGAGTATGTCGTTCGGATTGGCGACCACGCTGAGTACCTCACAGAAACTGACACCGCAGATGCAGCAAGCCATTAAGTTGCTGCAACTCTCTAGTCTTGAGCTGGCGCAGGAGGTTCAGCTCAAGTTGGATAGTAACCCTCTGCTAGAACGTATCGAGGATGACGAAGAGGAATATGACGCCGATGATAGAGGAGAGTCTTTAACACTTGATGATTGGAATCAAAGTGCGGGCATGGAGTCATTTAGTGGAGAGTCCGACAGTTCTGAGTCAATTTCTGATTATACCTCTGAGTATAATGATGATTTTAGTGATGGTTTCGACAAATTACAGCCAGCGAGTATTGATAATGGGGCAATGGAGTATCAAGCGACGGATAGCGATGACGACAGTGGTTTGGATGACAGTAACGTTGACCACAACAGTTTTGAGAGTAGCAACCATGCCTCTGCTGCTACCACGTCAGCTAACAGCAAAAGCGACGAGGATTTTGATAGTTATCAAGGCGGCACATCCGCCACTATACAAGACCATGTGCGCTGGCAGCTAAACTTTAAGCGTCTATCAGAGACGGACACGCTGATTGCCACCTATCTGATGGACGCTATGGATGATATGGGATTTGTGCGGCTCGATATCGACGAGCTGTTACAAAGCTTTGACACCATGGCGAGCTTTTATCAGTGGGAGACACGGGTTGAACATGACGAAATAATGGCGGTGTTGCGTATTATTCAATCTTGCGACCCGCTGGGGGTGGGGGCGCGCAATTTGAGTGAATGCCTAGCGATTCAGTTAGCTAAACTACAGGCTGACACTGAGCATTTAAAAGAAGCGCAAGCATTACTATCAGCAAGCGAGCATTTGGTAAGCAACAATATCAAAGCCCTCACTGAGCGCACGGGGCTTGCCCCTGAGAACATCACTCCAGCACTCAATCTATTGCGCACTTTAAACCCTTCACCAGGACTGCTGTTTCAAAGCAATCAGCCTGACTATACTCAGCCGCCTGCCAGCTATGATATTCCTGATGTGCTCGTCACCCCTATGCGTCGCCGTGATGGAGATAGCAACTCTGATACACAAGGCGGAGGCTGGCATGTGCGTCTGAATCCTGACACCCTGCCAAAGCTACGAGTCAATCAAGAATATGCCAACTTAGTCAAACGCGGTGATGACAGCCCTGACAATCAGTACCTACGTGAAAACCTCACCGATGCGCGGCTGTTCATTCGTAGTATCGAAGAACGCAATCAAAACTTACTCAAAGTCGCCACCAGCATTGTGCGCTATCAGCAAGACTTCTTACAGTACGGTGCCACTGCCATGCAACCGCTTATCTTAAAAGTTATTGCAGAAGAAGTTGAGTTACACGAATCTACCGTCTCGCGTCTGACCACCAGCAAAACCATTTTGACCCCGCAAGGGTTGTTTTCTTTAAAGCACTTCTTTTCTTCACACGTGAGCAGCACGGATGGGGATATCTCATCAACCGCTATCAGTGCCATGATTAAGCAACTCATCGCGGATGAAGATCCTAAAAAGCCACTGTCAGACAGCCGTATAAAGGATTGTTTATTGGCAGAAGGTATCGATATCGCCAGAAGGACGGTGGCCAAATATCGGGAAGCGATGAATATTGGCTCATCTACCCAGCGTAAACAAAAGTATTAACGGTCGTGACTTACTGACTCATTAGCAGGGTCAGATAGCTGTTAAAACGATATGGATAAATATAAAAAATAAAATTTTTTGATTATATAGAAACATTTAGGAAACAACAGGATTTATTACATTTAATTACAATATTTTGTCTTGCTACTATTTAGTTTTCATGACAAATTAGAGTCATACCAACAACGTTACCTCAGTCATTTACTACTTAATAAAAAGGCAGCTATATAAGGATAAGTTCCTCTTTTATTAAAAATACTCAGGCAGTTGTTGGTAAGGCAGGATGACAAAGGCAGGAATGCCACCTCATCTGTTGACTGTACGTAATAATAAAAGGACGATAATATGAATGTTTCTATCAGTGGTCACCATATCAGTGTTACCGAAGCTATGGACACAGCGGTTCGTGAAAAGCTTGTCAAAGTAGAGCGTCATTTTGATCAGATACAAAGTATTAAAGTGATCTTGTCGTTAGACAACAGCGGCGCGAGCGATGGCGGTCAAAAATGCCACAAAGCGGAAGCGATTTTGCGAGTCTCAGGTCAAGAAATGTTTGTCCAATCTTGCGAAGATGATATGTACAAAGCCATTAATGACATGGCCGACAAACTTGATAGACAGGTGCGTAAATATAAAACCCGTCAAGAGCGGAAAAAGACTCAGGGTGCAGGGCGTGATGGACGCTATGAAGACCTCACCACCGCTGATGTGGCGCCAGCCGTATAATGCTAGTGACGTTTAGTGAGCGTAGGATTTAATGAGTATCGACTAATAAAATAATAAAGGTATAAATAGTTAGGTTATTCGATTTTACTGCTTCTAAACTATGACGTATAAAAAGAAAAAAGACTTCAACCGTATCATACGTTGAAGTCTTTTTTATGAGCCATAAACTTGAGTAGCAATAAAGCGAGTCTTAGCACGTAAGGTAGGGCGTCAGTAAATGAAGCGAACGTGACGCTGCCGTCTTATTTTTAAACACCGTGCTTCATCAGCCACCACCGACCGCTTGTACCACTTCAATATTCATACCTTCGACGACACGTAACTGGGCAAGCTCACTTTTTGGGATCAACTCACCATCGACTTCTACGGCGTAACGGCCTTGGCTCAGTCCCAGCTCATTGATGACCAGCTGTACCGTCTGATGGGTGGTTTGTAAATTCTTGCCATTGACGCTAATGGTACTCATAAAACGCGCTCCTAAATTATTAAACAATCCTTTTGACCAACTTACCGCTATCGACTACTGGACTAATGACTATCTCCTGCTTGGCATTTAGGTCTCTAAATGACCCAAACGAAAAGCCGTTACGGCAAGCCAGAGCCAACCCATAATCATCAAACCACCACCGATAGGCGTAATCGCGCCAAACCAACGCGGTGCGCCAAGCGTCATCGCATATAGACTACCAGCAAATATAAGAATGCCAATCTGTAGTAGCCACGCCGTGGTTTGTGTGGCGTATCTGAACTGAATCAATAAACCAACCAGTAGCAAGCCCAGCGCATGTACAAACAAGTAGAGGGTTGCCGTATGCCACCATGCAAGCTGCTGGGCGCTCACCATACTTTTTAGGCCATGCGCACCGAACGCTCCTAGTCCAACAGCGATAGCCATATTGGTCGCTGCAATACCTATCCAATTTATCATAGCGAAACTCGCGTTATTTAAAGACACATCGCAACGAAAAGGATGCTGCTCTTATTGAAGGTCATCGGGCAAAATCACGCTATCAATGGTCATGGCATCGCGAATCTTATCCATGGCATTTTTTTCGATTTGGCGTACACGCTCAGCTGAGATGGAGTAGACGGCTGCCAACTCATGCAAGGTGGATTTTTGCTCAGAGAGCCAGCGCTGCTCGACAATATCACGTGAGCGATCATCTAACGTGCCCATGGCCGCTATTAAGGCTGAAGAATTATTCTCTTCCCAGTCCTCTTCTTCTAACTGCTCAGCAGGATCAATCCCATCTTCTAAGAACAGTTGCGGCGCATAGCGGCCGTCGTCATCATCGCTAGACTGTGCCTCAAAAGACGCATCATAGGAAGTCAGGCGTGATTCCATTTCTAGCACTTGCTTGCGAGTGACATTTAAGTCATTGGCAATGGCATCCGCTTCCTCTAGCGTCAGCTGATTATTGGTCTTTTTAAGGCTACGCAAGTTAAAGAACAGCTTACGATGTGCTTTGGTGGTCGCCACTTTGACAATGCGCCAGTTACGAATAACGAATTCATGAATTTCAGCCTTAATCCAATGCACCGCAAAAGACACCAAACGGACGCCTTTATTCGGATCAAAACGTTTTACCGCTTTCATGAGTCCCAAGTTACCTTCTTGGATCAAATCGGCTTGCGGTAAACCATAGCCTGAATAGCTGCGAGCAATATGAATCACAAAGCGCAGATGTGACATGACTAGCAGACGCGCGGCTTCCACATCACCCTCGTCATAATAGCGATGAGCCAGCTCTTGTTCTTGGACGGGCGTCAAAATTGGGATTTGATGAACGGTATTGATATATGCACCCAAATTGACCCCTGGCGCTGATAAATGAGTGGGCATCGCGGGCACTAAGTCTCGCGTGCTGGTATCACCAAGCGCACTGGAATCATACGGAGGGCGCTGTGCCGCTGCTTTTAACGCGGCATCCCGTGCCTCATTTTTTATAGGCGCTGCATCGTCTTTTTTACTCGTTTTCGCAGCATCATTAGAAGTATTAGCCATATTCTTGACCTTGGTTAAATAGTTAAGCAAATAGTCAGATAAAATCTTTATAGTTGTAATTGTAAAGGATAGCGATACTTAGTTGCTATCAGTTTTGGTAATGATGAAGTGATATATTGTATCGAAACGCTGTGATGGTACGCTATCATCTGGCGGTGGAGTAGTGACCCTATGAAGGCTCAGTAATAGCTGGTTTGCTGTGTCTGTTTGCTGGCTTTGACGACAAAAAGCCGTGATATCCGCTTGCGAATTGGCATCAGTGGCGACCACGTATAACGACTCGCCACTGGTGACATCGCGTAGCGCGACTTTGGTTTTTAACAGCGGCATGGGACAAGCAAGTCCGCGGCCATCGACGAAACGCACAATATTAAGCGTAGATTGCTCTTTTTCTGTTTTGCTACTTGTTGTTGCCGCATCATTCGCTGGCAACAAGGTTAACAAGGTATTCACCGCTTGTTGCTCAGCGCTAGATAAAGTTGCTGCTAAATTTATCGAGTAAGGTGCGTATGTGAGGGTGGACTGACTATCAGCAGACATAAGATATACCTTATAAACATCAAATTTTTGGTTGGTAATATTGTTTTTATTATCAGTAGGTGGCGTCAACATCTCGTTATTTAGTTTTTTGTACTGATCAGCTGTTACTTTCTAGTGAGCCAAACCTATCGTTGTAGACGCTTATTATATCAAATAGCCAGTAGACAATTGCAGTTGAATATAGTCAACGTCATGTTCGATTCTCTAGAATCACATAATGATGTTTCACAACAGTGACGGGCTACTTGGTTATTGGTAGTCAAACGCTTACTAGAATTGACCTTATATACATAAGCTCGTATAGTCAAAAAGATGTTGTCATCACTCACTTATACTTGTATAGGATAAGCACTTGTCCCACTCTAATAGACAGTCGATGCTTGATAGGGCGACCATGAAGCAGTTGAATACAGACAAGACAGCCAAGCGTACGCTGGAGGTGATATCGCCCTTCTATTCGCAAAAAAGAACGGGCGGCGCTATCTCAGTAGCAAGCGCTCTTAAACTGGTGGCTTCCGCTACGCTGCTGGCGGTGACCACCGCTGCTAACAGCAATGACAGTAACAATAACAATAGCCAAGCGACGCCATTTGCCTACAACTCGTGGCAATCCCAAAACCCAGAAGAATTGAGTTTACCCAATTTGCGCGGGCAGGGGTTAAGCTTTGCTGAGCAGTATCAAAATAAACTGCTTGGCGAGTGGTCGCTCCGAAACGTCAATGGGCGCATCAAGATGGAGCATGACCCTTGGATTCATGAAACCGTGAAAGACATGACGTGGCGGCTGAATGCACAAGCACGGCAACAAGCACCAATGGGTTTGGTTATTATTGACAGTCCGAGTATCAATGCCTTTGCAGCCCCAGGCGGCGTCATTGGTCTCAATACAGGGACGATCTTGGCCGCCAGTAGCATGGATGAGCTTGCCAGTGTCGTGGCGCATGAGGTCGCTCACATCAGCCAACATCACTATGAGAATGGGGCAGATGAACGTAAAAAAGCGTTACTGATGCAGATAGGCGGTATGCTGGCCGCGATTGCAGCGTCAGCTGTCGATAGTGATGCGGCGGCGGCGGTAATGATGGGTAGCCAAACTGCAACGATGAACAGTAGTATGGCTTTTAGTCGTAGCAATGAGCGTGAGGCGGATCGAGTAGGGATGCAAATCATGACCCAAGCGGGTTATGACCCAAGAGCCATGCCACGGTTTTTTGCCACGATGAATCAACAAAGCCAGCTCAATCAAGTTGAGAATCGATTTTTACCAAGCTTTGTACGGTCGCATCCACTCAGTAATGAGCGACTGAGTGAATCGCAAAGTCGCGCGCAGCACTATCCCTCATTATCACTAAACCAGCAGCAACGTTATCAGACGTTATTTGATCTGCTTTATTGGCGCGTACAAAGTACGGGTCAGCACGCCTCTGAGACAGTATTAACGACCGCGGCGAAAAATAGCGTTGGTGCCAAACTGGCCTTGATGCACTGGTATGGTGAGCAGCAGCGCTTTGAAGACGCCGACGAGATATTGGCTGACATTAAAGCGTGGCCAGCGGCGCGGCGTCAGGGATTAGAGCCTTTGCTATCGATTACCCACAGTCAGATTTTAAGTGAACAAGGCAGGTGGACACAGGCCGCTGATATTTTAGAGAGCCAGCAGCGCCTGTATCCTGAGCGTCGTGACCTGCGCCTTTATTTGGCGGAAGCACTCACCAACAGTAACCAACCTGTGAAAGCGCAAGCGTTGCTCAAACCGTTGACTGAGCAGCAACCAAGCGATCGTTACGCGTGGCAGAGTCTACAACTGGCCAATGAAAAGCTTGCCAAAACCACGACATCACCACAATTGGCCAAGATTGCAACCATCAACGCATTACGCTATCGCAGTCATGATCAGCTATGGAGTGGTCGTTTTGATCGTGCGCTTACCTCACTCACCCAAGCCAAACAACTGACAGAGAAACTGCAAAATACCGCACAAGCCAGCAGTGCGCGTCCGCTATTGGCCAATATTAATGCAGAAATCAAGGCGGTAAAAACCGCCAAAGACTTTGAGCCTTAGGCGGTTGCTTTTTTCGACAGACGGTTGCTTTTTTTGATAGGCGATTGGTTTTAAAGCACTGTCTTAGGGGGTGGCGATCGATGCAGCATTTATGACGCCACAAAAAACGATTAGCCCTGTAGCGCCTCTTTAACCAGTTTAGAGATTAACGCAGGATCCGCACGGCCAGCGGTTTTGGTCTTTAGCACACCCATCACGCTACCCATGTCACGCATTGAGGTCGCACCCTGTTCAGCGATCTCAGCGTTGACTAATGCACTAATTTCATCATCACTCATTTGTTTTGGCATAAACTCATTGATGATATCAATCTCAAACTGCTCTTTGGTCGCTAAGTCATCGCGGCCATTTTCTGTAAAAATAGTGAGCGATTCTTGACGCTGTTTTAGCTGCTTTTGTAACACTTCTAGTACTTGGGCATCATCAAGTTCTGTTTGACGGTCAATCTCAATTTGTTTGACGACCGATTGCACATTGCGCAAGACTTTAACCCGCTCAAGCTCACGAGCTTTCATAGAAGTTTTAATATTGTCTGATAAAGTCTGTTTGAGTTGGCTCACGGTTATTATCCTTGTACGTTAAGTTTTATGGGTGAAACGCTATTCGTTCAATGTTAAGGTGAAAGCCTGCTGATGCGGACTCTCATAAAAGCATGTGTCAGCAATAATAATAAAAATTGTAGCATAAAAAACGCCACTGATATCGATGGATAACAGTGGCGTTAATGTAGCGCTTGTACTTAACTAATCGTATTATCGATTAGTACATACGAGTGGTACGAATAGTTTCGCGTTGTAACTTTTTCTTATAACGCTTTACAGCAGCAGCTTTTTTACGCTTACGTACTTGCGTTGGTTTTTCATAAAACTCACGCTTACGCACGTCTGATAATACACCAGCTTTTTCACAAGCGCGCTTGAAACGACGGATAGCGATATCAACTGGTTCGTTTTCTTTAACCTTAACTGCAGGCATGAAGACTCCTCGATTAGGATGAGATACAAAGGCATTAGTTTGGCTGTGTATTAGTATTTAGCCGTAATATCTCAAGATTACTGGCATCAGCTCAAACTAGGATAATATTGCGCAGGAGCACAAGGGCAGGTATTTTAATAAAAAATATCAACAAAGTCAATGATTTTAGCGCATTAATCCCTATTTATCATTAAGTTGCAGAGTGCCCCATCAATTCATCGCATCATGAAATAGACGTGTTGACAGACAGGCACTCCTGATAAGCATGTTTCAAACTTATGGGGCAGCAATGTAATAAAAGCGGTAGCACAGTGACCCAAAAAGCGCTGTATGGTGTGAATAAAAAACCCCTACTGTCTATAACGGTTTGGGCGGAGTTTATGCTATGATAATTTGTATGGAATACTAAGCACATTACCCGTTTTATAGGCATTTTATTGAGGATGTTGGAATGAGAAAAACAGTACTAAACACGGCGTTAAGCACAGCATTTATCGTCGCTTTGGGTGTGAGCGTTAGCGCTTGTGGTGGCGAAAACGAGCATGACTCACACGAAGTATTGGCAAAAGATCGCGTGGATGAAGCTGCTGCACTGGCTATCAAAAATGCGCCGCCAGCTGAAGACATAGATTTTCCAGAAACAGCTCCGATGCCAGCTGCTGAAACAGATGCCGCAGCAGTAGAGGGCGCGGCAACGGCCGAAACAGCAACAACTGATGCAACAACAACTGAAGCGGAAACGACTGGCGCTGATATGACAGAAACGGCTGCTACTGACAATGCGGGTGCGGCGGGTGCGGCGGGTGCAGGTTCTGATAGTGCCGAGACGGCAGCCACTAGTAGTGCGGCGCCTCAATAAGCGCTTGCTGGCTGAATAAGTCGTCAGTTAACGGTGGTTAGCGCTGGCAAGTGGTAGGTAAGAGTGATGAGGTTCTGTGCTGTCATGAGCCGCCATCCCCATGAAATATCGAGTAGAGGTGTGATCATGAAGTATAAACAACAGCGTGTGAATAAACTTACTTTATCTGCTATTGGCGTAAGCGCCCTGTTGGTGCTAAGTGCTTGCAGTGGTGATAACGAAGCGGTGGAGGACTCTGCTGCGGTCAATGAGCCTGCCGAAACCACCGCTGTGGTAGAAGAGGTGCCCGTAGCTGAGGTTGAAGTGGTTACGCCTGAGCCTATCGCTGAGGCAGAATCTACTGAGATAACTGATACTGAGGTAACGGCTACTGACGCAAAGGCTGCGCAAGAAGTGACTGCTGAGCCTGAAGTCTTGGCCGCTGATGCAGGCGCTAAACTGTATGAGTCAAACTGCAAGGTCTGCCACGAAGCCGGTTTGCTTAATGCGCCAAAATATGGAGACACAGCGGCGTGGAGTGCTCGTTTAACCAAAGACAAAGAGACACTGTACATGCACTCGGCTAAAGGCTTTAACAAAATGCCAGCACAAGCCGTAAATGGTGTCAGCGAAGCGCAAGTAAAAGCCGCTGTTGACTACATGCTAGCGTCAGTAAGCTGAGACGGTATATATAGAGTATATCAGGCATTGAAATTTGCTAAAATGACCGTCATTGTGACTGACAATGACGGTTTTTTTATGCCCGTTTTTTATTGATACCAATCTCAAAAATGTGATGAGCTGAGTCAAACGCATTTAGCCCACTAAGTGTCGAACTGACATTTTTGCTCCTGCTGCTGACATTTCTTGAAACGTATAAAACAAAAAAACGCGGCAAAAAACGATATAAAGGCAACAGTATGAAGGTATTAGGTTTAGAGACATCTTGTGATGAGACAGGGTTAGCGATTTTTGATAGTGAGCAAATAGACAGCGACAATCAAGGTCTGCTCGGGCAAGTGCTGTACTCACAAATAGAGCTGCATGCGCTTTATGGTGGCGTGGTGCCTGAGCTTGCCAGTCGCGACCACATTCGTAAGCTTGTGCCTTTATTTAATGAGCTTTTGGCACAATGCGATATCAGTAAGGACGAGATTGATGCGGTCGCTTACACCAAGGGCCCTGGCCTTATTGGTGCCTTGATGACAGGGGCATTGTTTGGGCGCAGCTTGGCCTATGGCTTAGGTATCCCAGCGATTGGTGTCCATCATATGGAAGGGCATCTGCTTGCACCGCTGATGGGCGCCAATCCACCAGCGTTCCCTTTTGTCTCGTTATTGGTGTCAGGTGGCCATACATTGCTCATCGCCGCTCGCGGGGTTGGGCAGTATGAAATACTGGGGGAATCGATAGATGACGCTGCAGGTGAGTGCTTTGACAAAGCCGCCAAAATGCTGAACTTGCCCTATCCTGGTGGCCCTAACATTGCCAAATTGGCCGAAAATGGTGATCCCAGCGCTTATGATTTGCCGCGTCCGATGCTACATCGCGGCTTGGATTTTTCCTTTAGTGGTATGAAAACGGCCGTGCATAACCTGATTAAAGACACTGAAGGTTCAGGGAGTGGCTCCGACAGTAATCCACAAGTCCGCGCCGATATCGCCGCCAGTTTTCAGCATGCTGTGGTCGACACGCTAGTAAAAAAATGCGTCAAAGCGTTAAAGCAAGCAGAGATGAGCCGACTGGTGATTGCAGGTGGCGTTAGTGCCAACACCCATTTGCGCGAAACATTAGAAGCCGAGCTTGCCAAGATCAATGCCACGGTTCATTATGCGCCGCCTGCTTTATGTACCGATAATGGCGCGATGATTGCCTATGCCGGTTATGAGCGCCTGCAAGCGGGACAGGCTGATGATTTGGCGGTCAGCTGCGTGCCGCGTTGGCCCATGACTGAGCTGCCGGCGGTGTAATGGTTTTTTTTGAACATGTGTCCATTAATATCTTGCTAACGTAAGGATCGTTTATGCAGTGGTTCGCCATCGGTTTAGGAGCAGCGTTTGGTGCCTGCCTGCGCGCGTGGCTATCACGTTTTAATCCTGTGCACAGTTGGATACCGCTTGGTACCTTGGGCGCTAATGTGTTGGGTGGACTACTGATCGGACTGGCATTGGTGTGGTTTGAGCGTATGGGAAGTGGTCTGTCTGACAATGTACGCGTGTTTGTGATTACCGGTTTTTTGGGCGGACTGACCACCTTTAGCACGTTCAGCGCAGAGGTATTTGGTTTTATTCATGATGGACGACTGCTGGCAGGGTTAGCGCTGATAGGGCTGCATGTTGGACTGACATTACTGGCGACAGCGCTTGGTTTTTACTTTTTTAAGCTGGTTTTTTAGCCTTCGATAGAATTATTTACTTAGTAGTCTGATTTAAGTAGTTCCATTGTAGCAGTCTATTTTAAGTGGTCTATTTTTGCTTTATTAGGTCTGTTTGGGTGGTTCCGTTGGGGTATACCCATATAATATCCATTATATTCTTAGCATTTTTCTTTGGTTTAAAAGCTATTAACGATCAAAAATTTTATCTAAACATCAAGAATGATGCAGGTTGTGGTGGCATGGGCATATAATTTGCCATCAGGCCCTACAATTTTGCCTTCAGCAGTCGCTGTTCTCCGACCAGCATGAATGACTTTGCCTTCAGCCCGTACTAAAGGTGTTGCCACTGTCAAAGCTCGCACCATATTTACTTTTATCTCTAACGTTGTATAGGTTTTTCCTGCTGGCAAAAGGGTATGGACAGCGCAGCCAACAGCGGAATCTAAAAGCGTGCAGAACCAGCCGCCGTGGACTGTACCCAATGGGTTGTAATGATGACGCTTTGGCCGCCCTTGAAAAACGGCAATACCTTTTTCCATATGGATAGGAGTGTAGTCAAGTGTCAGACCAATAGGAGGATGAGGCAGCTCTCCTGCAAACATAGCATTAAAAATATCCATACCACTGCGAGTGGTTAAGTCTGATAATGGAATAACATCAGCGTTACCTAGCTTTTCTCTAATACGTGCTTCTTCTGCTTCCCATGTTGCTATTGTTTCTTCGACATTCATTTTCAATTCCTTAAAACGATAAATAAGAGGTTAGGCTATTTTTATAAAGGCTAAAGTTTCACCAATTAGTACTCTTAATGCCCACTTTTATTTTTAAAGTACATCGTTACATAGGCGATTAACCAAAAGGCACAAATTGCTTGAAACCAGATAAGACTGTGCATGGTAACAGTCATGATATTATCAGTCTCTATGTTGTAGTGCAGTAACGACAACAACCCCATTAAGGCGTACAAATAAAGCCACCAACGTCCTTTGGTCATCTGGCTTTTGACAGCCACAATCAGGCCATAGATACCAATTGGTGTCATGACGAACCAGAAGGCATCTACAAGCTGAGGAGATAACCAATCAGGCTCAGGATAGTGATCGAAATGAATCACATTATGAACATAGTGTAAAATGCTCGAAAACACATTAAGTAATACAATGAAAATCAGGGTTTTATAGTGATTGTAACGGTTTATCATGATGTACCTTGTTGATCGTCTCTAAAATATCTTGCCAAATATGAGTGTTTTTACTTCTAAAGTAGCCAAAATGTCCAACTGATTGGTCTGAGCTCCTGCCAATGCTATAGCGTTTAAAAGTGATAGGTCGATCGCTGGTCACATTTTTCCAAAAATTATGCAGGTTGCGTTCAGTACAGATTTCATCATCATCGGCAGTGAAGACGAAAGTTGGCACATTAAAATTTTTGTAAGTACCAAGGGGAATGGTTTTCCCATAGAATTTATCTGAGAAAAACAGCTCTTTTTCTCGGCACCAAGCACCCCATTCCTCTGTAAAACCAGCTGGCAAATCTTCCATGAGTTTGAAGCTTTTAGCCGGCACATAATTAAAGACTTTATTACTAAGCGGTGCTAAAAAACGAAAAAAGAAATTGGCTTTAAGGCGATAGCGAAGCGGCATATAGCTAAAGTATCCTGCTGAGACAGCCACTGCGATTAAAGCATCCAATTGATCAGCATTATGAGCAAGGCCAACTTGTTGACCTCCAGCGCTATGACCCACACAATACAAGGGTAAATCCTTAAATAGGCGCTTAGCTGTATCGATGGCAGCTGGAATGTCATAGCGCCCAATATCAGAATACTGATAATGACACTCCTTTAGATGACTTATTTTAGAATCGCAAAAACCTCTATAGTTCCAAAGAATGACATGAAAACCATGCTCTCTTAAGTATTTAGCAAACGGCAAATAATAAGAAGTTTTAGTAGCGGTTCCTGGATTTATTAGAACAACGGCCTTAGGGTTATTCGCTTTATAGAGGGTTGCACGCAGCTCGACGTTGTCGTCCGTCAGAATATTTATATCCATAAAAGAACCTACTTGTTGTTAATTAACGCCTACTATACACTATGGACATTACTCCATAGTCAAGCGTTAATTGAGGGTGCTCGATAATGAATATAAAAGAATTAACTGAAACAGTCGGACTAAGCAGAGATACGATCCGTTTTTACGAAAGGGAAGGATTAATTTCGTCACCATCTAGAAAATCTAATGGTTATAGAGATTACGATAACAGGATTGTGGAACAGCTCAATATGATTATTATGGCGAAGGAGTTAGGTTTCACCTTAAAAGAGATTAGAGAGCTAACAGAGCTATTGTATTCAAACAACCTGACGCAATCACAAATGGGTGAAAAGCTTCTAGAAAAAAACAAACAGCTAGAAATTAAAATTTCAGAACTGTCTAAGATGAAAACGTTAATCGATAATGCATTAAAAGGTATGTGTGAATATAAGGATAAGTTGGCGCTTTGAGACCTTCCTAAATTTTGTGTAAGTATTTAATCTAAACGTCAGTTACACAGAATCTGGGATGGTCTCTTCAAGTCCTCACTAGCGCACCGATCATAGATAGAATATCTATGGTAAGTACATCATGAAGTACACTGTGGCTATCTCAGCAAGTTGAAACCTTAATACCATTAGCTCACAGCCAAAGATTCAAGTCCTCACTAGGGAACCATGGTATAAGAAAGTATTTAGCGTTACTTAGCTAAAAAATGTTGTCTTACAACGGCTTTACAATCCCTTCTAACAAACTTGCAAATCCTTGCATATAAGCCGTCTCTTGACTAGACGTGCGCGTCGCTGCATACAGCTGACAATACACGCCACTACCTAATGGACGTGAGACCACCCAGCCTTTTTTCTCATATTCAGCCACCACCCAATCAGGTAGTGCTGCCACGCCGCGCTCACTAGCGACGAGCTGAATCAGCATCGCTGTCAACTCAGTCGTACGCACACGCTCAAAGCTTACCTGCGCTGGTGTCATAAAGTTGGCAATAATATCAAGGCGCTTGGCTTCTACTGGATAAGCAATCAAGGTCTCATCACACAAGTCCTTCGGTGCAATAAAGTCCTGCGCCGCTAAATCATGGGTTGGTGACAGCACTAAGCGGCTTTCATATTCAAACAACGGCTGGTAACTGATTCCCTCTATCGGTAAGTCACTGGTGGTAATCAGTAAATCAATATCACCTTCCATTAATAAATGATGCGGTTCGGGTTCAAAACCGGTGGCAAAGTCTAGCTCTACATCTGACCATTCACGGCGATACTGGTTTAGTATCGGCATCAGCCAATCAAAACAACTGTGACACTCAGAAGCTAGGCGTAACCTGCCTGCTTGACCATGCGCTAAGCGTTTAAGATTAGATTTAGTACGGGTAACTTGCGGCATGATGCTATCCGCCAAGGCCAGTACCGTTTTGCCCGCTGGCGTAAAAGTGAGCGGGCGGGTGCGGCGGTTTACCAAGCTGATATCGTAATAGTTCTCCAGCTCTTTTAGCTGATGCGAGACGGCAGAGGCCGTGACGTGTAGCTCATCAGCCGCTGCCGCTAATGAACCGTGCGCCCGTAGCGCGGTTAAAGTATTGAGGTGGCGGAGCTCGAGCATAGTATTACCTGACCGCTAAAGTGAGAAAAATTCATTATAATAAATATAGCGCTGACTTTCACTCAAAGCTTATGATTAATAAACAAAAGACAGTTAGCGCCGACGTAACAGGAGCTGTGAGATGATGACCAATACCAAGGAAGCCACTAGTAGCAGCGTACCGATGGCGTTGACCTCGGGTTTGAGTCCGACCCTGACCATAGAGTAAATACGCAGGGGTAAAATCTCATAACTGGGACCAGTAACAAAGGTTGAAACCACCACATCATCCAGCGACAAGGTAAAGGCGAGCAACCAACCTGCCATCACCGCAGGCAAAATAACGGGAATAAGTACCGTACGTACCATCGTTGATTCATTGGCGCCCAAGTCACGTGCGGCCTCCAAAAGACGCTCATCTAAGCTACTCAAGCGTGCAAAGACCGTGATAACCACAAAGGGTAGGCAAAAAGTAATGTGCGCCAATAGCAGCGAGACAAAGCCTAGTTGCAGACCAATCAATAAAAATAACGCCAACAATGAGATAGCAAGGACGATCTCAGGCGACATCATCAACACAAAGAGCAATCCGTTCAATAGTCCTTTGCCGCGAAACTTGTAGCGATGTAGGGCAAGCGCAGTAAGCGTCCCTATTAAGGTTGAGACGGTCGCAGCGACCAGTCCCAATACAATCGAATGCCAAAACGCATCGAGCATGGCTTGGTTGTTAAACAGCGACTCATACCACTTTAAGCTAAAACCGCCCCAGTTGTAGCCGATTTTTGACTGATTAAATGACATGACCACCAAGACAAGGATGGGCAGGTAGAGCAAGGCGTAAATCAGGCCAAGATAGCCTTTAGCCGCGATACTGCCAATCTTGATAGTGCGTTTAGGTTTGGTCGGGGCGCTACTTAAGGAATGGTTCAGTGGATTATTGGACATTAGGCCACCTCGTTAAAATCAGTTTTGCCAATACGGCGACTACTGGCACGGTAGGCGAGTAACAATACGGCCATCGCCAGTGTCAGTAACACGCTGGCGGCGGCCCCAAACGGCCAATCGCGCGCATCCAAAAATTGGTTTTTGATAATATTACCCACCAACAGATTGCGTGAACCGCCTAAAATATCGGCCACATAGAACATGCCCATCGCTGGCAATAACACTAAAAGTACGCCTGAAATGATACCAGGCGTCGTTAATGGTAGTACCACATGCCAAAAGGTCTGCGTCTTTGAAGCGCCCAAATCTTGTGAGGCCAGCAGCATGTCGTTGCGCAAGTCCGTAAACACCGCATACAACGGCAGTACCATAAAAGGGAACAGCAAATAGGTGAGTCCGGCAATCACTGCCCCTTGAGTATATAAAATATCTATAGGCGCATCGATCACCCCGATCGCTAACAAAGATTTATTGATCAAACCATTATTGGCAAACAGCAGTTTGAGCGCATAAGTTCGTACCAAAGAATTGGTCCAAAATGGTAGGATCAAAAGCATCATGAGCAGCGGTTGCCAGCGCACTTTTGCCTTGGAAACTAGCCAAGCAAAAGGGTAACCAAGCAACAAGCAAATAACCGTCGTGATACTTGCCATCCATAACGAATGGACAAACACCTCAAAATACAGCGGGTCAAGCATGCGCACGTAGCTATCAATGCTGACAGGCAAGCTAATAAAAGCACTGCTATCAGGGGTCAAAAAACTGACAGCGATCACCAAAATATTGGGCAACAGCGCAAATATCAGCAACCAACCCCAAATCAGCCAAAGGGTGGCAGTACGAAAAGGGCTTTTACTGCCTAAGCTATTACGTGCCATCAGCTGCCATCCTTTTGTGCCGTCACATTTTGCGCCGTTCTACTTTTTATCGCTCCGTCTTCTTCGGGCAATACCCACTCCCAGCCATCAACCCAAGCGACTTTAACCGCCTCATACAATTTATAATCAAAGCTTGGATCATCCTCATCAAAGAATTCAGAGGCTTTGATCACATGACCGTTGGCCAGCTCAATGATCGAATCTAAGGTGCTGCCTTTATAGTTGCTTTCGATGACACGGCCTAGTAGGCCACTATGAGCCGTGTCTTTGGGATCATAAATCCGCAAATCTTCAGGGCGGAGGAGTAAATTGACGATATCGCCAACTTGCACATCGTTCGCAAAATTAGGGCGACGCAAATTACGTAAGGCCGTTGGGCCATCTTGTGCTTGCGCTTCACAGACTTCAACCTCGATACGACCATTGGTTACATTGCCATCACGGTCTGGCTGCTCAGGGTAGACACCTTGAACCTCTGCTTTAAAGAGGTTGGTCTCACCGATGAATTTAGCGGTAAACAAATTGGCAGGGGTTTCATAGATTTCAATCGGCGTACCGATTTGTTGAAACGTGCCGTCTTTCATCACGGCAATGCGATCTGACATGGAGAGCGCTTCTTCTTGGTCATGAGTGACAAAGACAAAAGTAATGCCCAGCTCACGTTGCAGGCGTTTAAGCTCTGATTGCATTTGCAAACGCAGTTTGTGATCGAGTGCCGATAGCGGCTCATCAAGCAATAACAATTTAGGACGATTAATCACCGCGCGTGCAATCGCCACGCGCTGCTGCTGCCCACCCGATAAATCTTGCGGCTTACGATTGGCCAAATGCTCTAATTGCACCATGGCGAGCATCTCGCGCACGCGAGTGTTAATCTCGTCTTTAGGCACTTTTTTGAGTTTCAACCCGTAAGCGACGTTTTGCGCGACAGTCATGTGTGGAAACAGGGCATACTGCTGAAACACCGTATTGACCGGACGCTTATCGGCTGGCAAGCCTGCCATCTGCACACCATCTAAATATATGGCGCCCGCGTTTGGTTGCTCAAAGCCAGCGATTAAGCGCAGTAAGGTGGTTTTACCGCAGCCTGATGGGCCAAGCAGGGTCAAAAATTCACCATGCTTGATATCAAGGTTGATGTCTTTTAGTACTTCAGTTTGATCATAGGTTTTTTTTAGACCAGTCAGTTGCAGTAGCACCTTGTCATCGTCAGGCGACACAGAGTTTCTATGCGCAGTTGGAGGTGAATTGGTCATAGTATGTGTTCCTCAGCATCCAACATCTCAGTACAGTTATTTATCTGGGGCACTGTCATCAAGGTGGCTTGGTATGGGTATAAGCTCTGAATGTAAACCTAGTCTGGTCGCCGCGTATTATAACAAACCCTTGCTACAAATCAGTGCAACTTCGTTAATGTTATGCGTCCAGCTCCATTAAGTTGCTAAGGTCTATTTATCTATGAGTCTTAGCTTGTGATTTTTGGTGGCCTATGCGTGTTTTGGGCGCACAGACCTATTTTTAATGATGGCTTGCCGTTTTATAAACTTGTGCGGCTGGTCATAATTGCCTTGGTGTAACGACATTAAAACAAAATTTTTTATCATTTTTTCGCCTTTATTCCTATACAATCCCTTTATGGCAGACAAAGATCATGAGTCTGCTGGCTGAACAATGGCTCGCTGAATAGGGGCTCACAAATTGTGCAGCCAACCTGTATTTGAATAAACAGATGTAAAGCAGCTTATAACTCTAACATTATTGATGATAAAGGATGTCCTATGCCCAATGATAAACGCCCAAAAACAGGTCAAGAAGCCCTAGCCATGCTAAAAGAAGGCAATGAGCGATATGTGGATAGCTTGACCAATGCTGATCCGCTCATGCAAAAACGCCCTGAATTGGTCAGTAAGCAAGACCCACTCGCCATTATTTTAGGCTGCTCAGATGCTCGGGTCCCCGTTGAGATTGTCTTCGATCAAGGGTTGGGTGATTTGTTTGTCATTCGGGTCGCGGGCAATGTGGTTGCGCCATCACAGATTGGCTCAGTTGAGTTTGCCGCCGAAACATTTGGTACCAAGCTGGTGGTCGTGCTTGGACATTCACATTGCGGTGCGGTAACGGCTTGCGTCGAAACACTGATCAATCCTGAGCAAAACTATTCTCCCAATTTGCAGTCAATCGTTGACCGCATTCGCCCAAGCGTTTATAACTTGCACGAGCTGGCGACCGCCAATGGTCAAGACGTCGATGCCGACGAGTTGGTCGATCGCGCTATCCGTGCCAACGTGCGCATGTCAGTGAGCCAGCTCAAGCATGGCTCACGGGCGTTAGAGGACTTAACCAATAGTGGTCAATTGCTCGTCGTTGGGGCAGAGTATGATCTAGAGACAGGAAAAGTAAGGTTTTTAGACAGCTAACTCGTATTTTAAATGGCGCATACGCTCTTACAAAAACCTCTCAATCCTTTCACAAATTTTTATTATGATGAGAGGGGCAGTCGCGTCACTACCACTGCGGGGCGTCTGTTTGCCACTTTATTTTCTGAAACACATTAGGATAATTATGTCTAACTTATCATCTAACCATAACAATAATGACTCAAATATAGCTCAGCCTGCGAGCAGCGTAAACACAGATGGCGTACAGCCCATCTCAGCTCAGACGACAGGCTTTACGTTTAATCACACCATGCTACGGGTAAAAGATCCGGCCAAATCATTGGCGTTTTATACGGGTGTTCTTGGCATGACTTTGCTGGCGGTAAAAAAATTCCCTGATATGGGGTTTGATTTATACTTTTTAGCCAAGCTTACCGAGAGTGAGCGTGAAAGTCTGCCTGCTGGTGATGACTTGGAAATTTTTGCGTTTCGTCAGCGCGGTATCTTGGAGTTGACGCATAACTATGGTACCGAAACAAAAGCGGACTTTAGCTATCATGATGGCAACCAAGAACCCCAAGGTTTTGGTCACATCTGTTTTAGTGTGCCGAGCCTAGATGAGGCTGTTGCTTGGTTTGACAAAAACGAGGTCGAGTTTAAAAAACGTCCAGAAGATGGCAGTATGAAAAACATTGCATTCATCAAAGACGTTGATGGCTATTGGATTGAGATTGTACAAGCCGATTTGATGGGCTAAATGGCGGGTTATTCATGAACTGCTCAGCACTCACCTGTTCAGCCATCACGCCCTTTGTTTATAAACACGCGCTAACCTAGCTGTAGGAGTACCTCGTTTATGCCCACCCCTGACGTGAGCCGCCTATCGAATACGTTAGCCGATGGTATGACCATTTATCAACAAGTGGTCTACACCACCCAGGATCTGGCGAGTGGCTTTATCGAGCGTATCCCTTATTTTGTGGCAGCCCTCATTGTGCTGGGTATTTTTTGGCTGTTGTCCCTTTTATTTAAAAAAGTCGTGCACAAATTTTTAGGCGCGCGTGTGCGTCATCAAAATCTGGTCAAGGTCTTTCAGCGGGTCGGCGGCGCCCTGATATTATTCATCGGCTTTATGATTGCGATGGTGGTTGCCATACCGGGTTTTACGCCAGCTAAGCTGATTGGGGCGCTAGGCATTGGTTCTGTTGCCATTGGTTTTGCTTTCAAAGATATTTTTCAAAACTTGCTCTCTGGTATTTTGCTCCTGTTGTCAGAACCGTTTCGTATTGGCGATCAGATCATTTCAGGCGACTACGAAGGGACAGTTGAAGACATCAAGATTCGCGCGACCACCATCAGAACTTATGATGGCAGGCAAGTGGTCATTCCAAACTCCGACTTGTACACCTCGGCCTTGACTGTCAACACGGCGTATAAGCAGCGCCGTCTGCAAGTGGCGGTAGGCATTGGCTACGAAGATGATATTGAAACAGCGAAATCGAAGATTCTCGCAGCGCTTGGCAAAGCGGCAACGGTGTCTACGCATCAAGCCCCCAGCGTGATTGCCACAGGGTTTGGTGACTCTTCTATTGATTTGATGGTGCGCTGGTTTATTGATGATGGCACGCAGGCGCACAAAGTCGCTTCTATCCACGAAGTGATGGTACAAATTAAAAACGCGCTAGATGAGGCGGGCATTAACATTCCCTTTCCTATACGCACTTTGGATCTTGGTGATCCTTCGGTAAAATCCATCGTCAAAAAATTGAATGAACAGCACGCTGTCGATGTCAATCAATCAGCAGAATAGTTTGCTTACGTTAAGGCCACTTTGACCATGCCCGAAAGAAATATTGCCCTTGGCATTATGCAACTCGACGTAGCCGGAAAGAAAAGTGATGGTGCCTTGGAGGCTCTGACCAAGGCTGCTACGGTCGAATTCAACCAGATCATCCAGCAGAAGCTGGACATTCAGGTGGAGTCGTTTTCGTTCGCAGGACCCAGCCTGACCGCCGAGGAGAACGGCTATCAGGCTCTCGATTTTATACAAATCGGCATCAACGAGAAAACCGAACGCAAACTGGCCTTTTTGCTCATCATTACGGACGTGGAGATTGCCGCCGCGTCGATGTCCTATCTTCTCGCGCTGCCATCCCAGCTCACGAATGTGGCCGTGATCTCCACGCGCCGATTGATCGCCTACGGAGAAGACGAGCTTCCGCAGCAGGAAATCCGTACTAAGCGCCTGACGACCCTGATGCTACATTGCTTCGGGCGCCTACTGAACCTAGACTACGTGCAAGGTTCGACCAACTATCTCGCCCGCGTACAGGTGCCTGATGACCTCGACACCATGCAGCATTTCACCGAGTTACAACATCAGAAAATGGTTGAAAACTTGCCGAGAGAAGCCAATGATCGCTATTCTGAGAGCAGCAAACTCGCTTTTATTGGACGACACACCCTAGGTAACCTTCCCCGTATTCTTCGCGGTGCCATCCGGGCCAATCCGGCACGCATTGCTACCAAGCTGCCAACCATGATTGCCACGGCGCTCTCAGTGATCATTGTGCTTATCTTTGGCGGGGAGACTTGGGATTTTGCGGCATCGGTGTCCTATGGCCAATTGGCAGTCTTCGTATTTGCCAGTTTTCTGACGGCCACCTTTGTGCTCTACCGCGCTTTTTCCTTCCGGCTGATCTCGACGCGGCGAGGACAGACATCGGAGAGCTCGGTGGTCACGGCTGGGGCCACTTACCTAGCACTGGTGCTGACCTTGATTTGTCTGTTTCTGATGTTTGGTGTGCTGATGTACGGGGTGGTGGTGTTCGTGTTTCCAGATCCGTTGATGAGTACCTGGACCTCTGATAAGGATGGCGCCTCTTTCGCGGCCCATATATGCGGCTGGCCGCCTTTCTAGCGTCCGTTGGGATACTGTCAGGCTCGCTTGGCGGATCGGCAGATTCCCGCTCGGTGGTACGCAATGTCCTATTTGCCGTGGATGAAACCTAGGCTGCGCATGTCACGGGATATCATACTTTAGCGCATGCAGTGCTTCTAGAGTAAGCGGCTTTTCGTTCTTTAGCGTTTCTCAAAGATTAAAAAACCACCATATCAAGTGACGTGGCGGTTTTTTTATAAAGTAAAAACAAGGCTATTTAGTCATTCTTTACTCTAAATTCTGTGTGACAGGATTTGCAGCTTTCACCAACTTGACTGAAGGCAGGCATGACGTCCTCAATACTAGTGGCTGTTTGTGCAGCGGCGTTTAGTTCAGCGGTTACTTTTTCGAAGTTTTCTGCTTCAGCACGGAAACCATCGACATTAGACCAAACGGCTTCAGTGGCGTTGCCGGCTGCTTCTTGGTTGGCAAAATGACTCCAAGGAGTGGCGGCGTCGTCTGCTAAGAATGCAGCTTGCTCTTGAAACACTTCGGCATCAAAGGTATCAGGTGCTTTAGCCATATCACCCATAACGCCCATCGCATCACCCCAGCTTTTCATGCTGTCTTGACGGGCTTTTACGTCAGGGTCGGTGGGGCTGCTACAAGCTGTCATCCCTAAGGCGGCGGCCATCAAGGTGATGCCGAAGATAGATTTCAATGATTTGTTGGTGTGGATCTGTGCCATATGAATTACTCCTTTAAATTTGGCTAATAGTAGGGGCGTTTGCAGACGCTGGCCTAATGGTAAAGTCTTATTATAAAAAACGCTGCCTAACAAACATTTGGAAGCGCACTCGCTTCTAACGGGTTTTGCTAAAAATAAATTCTATTGTAACGGTTATCTACATCAAGGTAGTTAGTATAGTTGTTATATCATCGTAATATTTAAGGTAACGATAAGGTGTATCGTTTCAGATCTCCCTATTTTAGATTAAAAGGCTGACATAAATAAGGCCAGCTACGATGGCTGACCTTATGAGCATTCTCTAAAAAGGCATTCTCTAAACAGGCACTTTCTAAATAGGCATTCTCTAAAAATGATAGATTTTATGGTGTATAAAAAACTATAGGGCTAACCAATCACGGGGTTTTAGATAATAAGCAGTCAATTCAAACTCAGGTGTCCCTTCAGCAGGCTCAAAGCGATAGTGCCAGCTGGCAAGCGGCGGCATACTGACGAGGATAGACTCAATACGGCCATTGCTTTGGAGTCCAAATAAAGTGCCACGGTCGTAGACAAGGTTGTATTCAACATAGCGGCCACGGCGATACAGCTGAAATTCACGTTGCTCTTCGGTATAAGGCGTGTCTTTACGCTGCTCGAAAATTGGCATGATACCGTCAAGGTAACCGTTACCAACCGCCTGCATAAAGTCAAAGCACGTCTCAAAATCCCAGCCGCGACTGTCAGTATTGACATCATCATAAAACAAGCCGCCAATACCGCGCTGCTCATCGCGATGACGCAGGTAGAAATACTCATCACACCATTGCTTAAAGTCAGGATAAACAGTGTCCCCAAAAGGCGCGCAAAGGTCATGGCAGACTTGATGCCAGTGAACACAGTCTTCGAGCACCGGATAAAACGGGGTCAAATCAAAACCACCGCCAAACCACCAGATAGGGTCTTCGCCCTCAGCTTCTGCTACGAACAAACGCACATTCGCATGGCTGGTAGGAACGTTTGGGTTTTTGGGATGGACAACCAGTGAGACCCCCATGGCTTGCGCTTTACGGCCAGCGATATCGGGATGGCGCGCCGTGGCTGAAGCAGGCAAGTTGTGGACATGAATGTGACTGAACATCACGCCCGCTTTTTCCACCACTTTGCCGTCTGCTAACACGCAGGAGCGGCCACCGCCACCTTCAGGGCGTTCCCAGTCATCAGGGACAAATTTGGCATCACCGCCACCGTCACGCTCTTGTGCTTCTAGAGCTTGGCAGATACGCGCCTGCAAATCGACTAAAAATTCACGCACACGCGTGATGTCAGTATTGGTCGGTGTCGCTACTGAATCTGCCGCTGGCAAATCTTGTTTGTTGTCCATATTTGGAATACTCATAAGATATTCATCTATTTATTAAGGTGTATGGCGGTATTGATGTTTTTGTCCAAGAGATGTCCCATACGGTCGCGTTTGGTTGCGAGATACTCAGCATTCATATCGTTTACCCCAACCAATAATGGCACGCGTTCGACAACCTCAATACCATTTTCAGCCAGATAGGCCACTTTATCAGGATTATTGGTAATGAGCTTTACCGCCTTAACACCAACATGGGCGAGCATGGGCCCGCACATATCATAAATGCGCGCATCAGCGGGCAAGCCTAACATGAGGTTGGCGTCTAAGGTATCATGACCTTGATCTTGCAGGGCATAAGCGCGAATCTTATTGGTCAGGCCAATACCGCGACCTTCTTGACGCAAATACAAAATAGCACCATAGCCCGTCTCTTGTATCGCTTGCATCGCTGTATTGAGCTGCGGCCCACAATCGCATTTTAATGAGCTAAACGCATCGCCAGTGAGACACTCGGAGTGAATACGAACCAAGGGGATTGGTTGCTCCACTAGCGTCTCGTCCTTTTGGAGCGGCGGCGCATTTTGGCTCGATATAGCCGCGGCATCTGTATTTTGCTCAGCCACAGACAAACCAACGGTCAGCATCACATGCTCTTGACCCGCATCGTTTTCAAAGATATGAATATCAAACTCGCCGTGACGAGTCGGTAGTTTGGCGCTAGTGATAAATTGATATGACATTAATGTCCTGCATAAGCCGATAATGGTGGCGGTAGAGAGTCTGTTATGGCTGTGATAAAGCAGCCATGTCATCCTAGCCATATTATTAGAGTTAGGGTGATGTCAGTATAACCGGTTCGTAAACCAAGCGTGCTGATTGTCTTTATGATAAAAACACACAAAGTTCACAAACGACGCACGATGATTGAAGCGATAATTAAAAAAAAATGCTATTATGCCATACTATTTTGACGGATACAGTGACAAGTCTTTGTCCTTACATTACTATGTCGTCACTAACATCTGATAATGATGCAAGATAATAAGGCATAATATCAGCCCTTGGCATTAAAGCGTCTGAGCACTGTAGCCTCGCTGTCCATTACGGCGGCACATTTGCTCTTAGGCGCAGCGCAGATAGCAGCTATGTGTATACAAGTTGTCTAAATAATTATTATATAATCCATTACATCCATAACGATGTAGATATTATTGACGTGGCTTAGTTAGCGTTACGCGCTCCGGCAACGTCTTGTCAGCAGAATAGTAGGTATCGTACGGTTTATGCAGCAGTCAATTCATTCCCCACAGCCTCAGTCCGTATCTGCGTCAGCCTTTGATTCTGCTGCCCAGCTGTCAAATTTACAGCAGACTTATACTGTGATCCCGCGCGTGCGTCCGCAGACGCCTTTACTTGATAGTATTGCTGCACCAGCGGATTTGAATACCTTTACAACAGCTCAGCTGATTGTGTTGGCTGATGAGCTACGGCTTTTTTTGTTGTATTCAGCAGGCCAAAGTGGCGGTCATTTTGGTGCCAACTTGGGCGTGGTGGAATTGACCATTGTGCTCCATTACTTGTTGGAGGCGCCGCACGACCAGATCGTTTGGGACGTTGGACATCAAGCGTATGCGCATAAAGTGTTGACAGGTCGCCGCGAGCAGTTAGGCACTATCCGCTCTAAGGATGGTTTGACCGCGTTTCCTGAGCGGGCAGAGTCGGTTTACGATACGTTTGGTGTTGGCCACTCATCGACCTCAATCTCAGCTGGTTTAGGCATGAGTCTCGCGCTGCGTTATCAGGGTCGCGCGCAAACCGTTGCTTGTATCATTGGTGATGGTGCGATGACAGGCGGCATGGCATTTGAAGCCATGAATGACGCAGTGCAGCAAGATGCTGATCTGCTGGTCATTTTAAATGACAATGATATGTCGATATCGTGTTCTATTGGTGGTTTCTCCCGTCATTTAGCCATGCTTTGGGAATCAGGTTATCAGGTGGATATCTCTGATAAAGGGGAACCTATTCTGTGTCATCGCCCAGATATGCAAGCTTTTGATCGCCGTAAACGTCATAAAGAGATGCGTGATGTCCCGCAGCTAGAAGACAATTTATTCAAAGCGATTGGCTTTACCTATTTCGGTCCATTTGACGGTCATAATATCCCTGAGTTACTGCGTGTACTATCCCTTGCTAAGCGTCTAAAAGGCCCTGTTTTGGTCCATATTTATACCACAAAAGGCAAAGGCTTTGCGCCCGCAGAGTTAGATCCAGTCGGCTATCATGCGATCAGCAAATTACCAGTAGACATTAAGTGTGACACTCAAAGTACGAACAAAGAAACGTCACAGTCAAGCAGCAAGCCTGCCTTAAAGTACTCACAAGTGTTCGGGCAGTTTTTATGCGATAAAGCAGCTCACGACGAGAAGCTACTGGCGATTACTCCTGCCATGGAAGAAGGCTCAGGGATGACCGACTTTGCGCGTCATTTTCCAGAGCGCTTTTTTGATGTGGCCATCGCTGAGCAACATGCGGTCACGCTGGCAGCTGGCATGGCAACGCAAGGTGTTAAGCCGATTGTAGCGATTTATTCGACGTTTTTGCAGCGGGGGTACGACCAACTAATCCACGATGTGGCACTACAAAATCTTGACGTGATGTTTGCGATTGATCGCGCAGGTTTGGTCGGTGAAGACGGCGCCACCCACGCTGGCGTATTTGATTTTGCATTTTTGCGCTGTGTGCCCAACATGCTGATTGCGGCGCCAAAAGATGAGAACGAGTGCTACCATCTGCTTAATACTTGCTATGAATATCAAGGTTGCACAGCGGTCCGGTATCCGCGCGGTGTTGGTACAGGGGCAGTGATTGAGCAGCCTGCCCACACTTATAAAATCGGTGAGGCAGCCGTAGAAGCCATTTTAGGTAGTGATGCGGCTCCCAAAAAACTTGCATTGTTGGCGTTTGGCACAATGGTGGCCACGGCTCAGCAAGCGGCAGAAAGTCTTACTCATGATGACGCGGTAGGTTGTCAGGTACATGTTGTCAATATGCGCTGGGTAAAGCCTTTAGACACGGCATTGTTAGAAAGGTTATTGGCGCAAGGCATCACTCATATCGCGACATTAGAGGAGCATATGATCATGGGCGGCGCGGGTAGCGCGGTGAATGAGTATTTGCTCAATGAGTCGACTGCCTTCAAGCGTAATCGCCCAGCTATCTGTAATATTGGTATCCCTGATCGATTTATCGCCCATGGTTCGCAAGCAGAGCAAATGGCTGACTGTGGTCTAGATATCGATGGTGTGGTCATGCAGCTTCAGCAGCTGTTGTCGTAAGCCATATTTTTAATGTTTTAAGCGTTATAATGCTCGTTCAAATCGAGCATTGGTTTGAACAAATAAAGCTCGATGACGAGAGCGAACGCCTGCTAGCCGTAGGTGCTGACTTTTTTACAACTTGGGCAGTTTGTGATGACCACCAAAACAGCGGTTGGTTTAACAGTGGCGGGTTTTGCGTACGTAATGGTTTGCGTTTTTCTCGAACAATTTTAGTATAATGCGATTCTTATTTTATGAAGAACGTTTTAATAGGCGCGTTTTTTAAATCGCATAGCAACAGTGTGTGGTAGGTACGATGTGATGCAGCGGCTGATTGGCAGGTTGTGGGCACAGATTTGGTCTTACTATTTTTTATATTCATTCATCAAGCAAATAGGTTATTTATGGAACCCATGGTCGTCATCGCAGCGCGTACTGCTGAAAAAGTTGGTAAAGAGATTTTATATGCGCATCAAAACCGCCACAAAATCGAGTTAGATATTGAATCTAAAGGACTTGATGGACTGGTCACCCGTATTGATCGTTTTAGTGAAGAGCTTACTATTGAAACGCTAAAAGCCAGCTATCCAGATCACTCATACTTAGGTGAAGAGTTTGGTATGCAAGAAGGCCGTGGCGAAGATGCTGACTGGTGCTGGATTATCGATCCGCTAGATGGTACCAAAAACTTCGTTCATGGTGTGCCGCAGTTCTGTGTTTCTATCGCGGTACAGCATAAAGGGGTCACCCAACACGGCGTTATCTATGATCCAGTCCGTGATGAGATGTTCTCTGCCAGTCGAGGCAAAGGTGCTCGACTCAATCAGCGCCGTATCAATGTGAGCGAGCGCAAAACGCTGGATGGTGGTTTATTTACCACAGGTCATCCGCTTGAGCGCAAGCGCAATGGTGAAGTCATCTCTTACGCTAAACAGCACTTTGAAAGCTTACAGAAAATATCTGAGGCAGGCGGTCAGGTTCGTCGTTTGGGTTCAGCGGCACTTGATTTATGCTATGTGGCGGCTGGTCGTTTTGATGGCTACTTTGAGATGTCTATTAAGCCTTGGGATATCGCAGCGGGTGAGCTTATCGTGACCGAAGCACGCGGTGTGGTGGTGGATCACACGGGCGCTCATAACTCTATGACCTCAGGTTCTATCTTTGCTTGTAATGTCAAACTGTTAAAACCGTTGATGCAAGTTGTGGTGCCAACTTGGGGCGATGTTTTTTAAGCAGTTCCATTTAGACCCTTAAATAAAAAAAGCTGGTTCCATTATGGAGCCAGCTTTTTTTTGGTTTTCACGTTTTTATCTTTGACCGTTATCCCTTTAAACTCAAGCTCTTTACTGGTCGTTTCCAACAACGTTAACTCCTCTTCTATAAGCATCAGCATGTCTTGGACGTGGGGTAGGGCTTTACTACAGGCAGTGATACAAAACTCAATCCGGTCCAAATAACTGGCTAAGGTTATATTCATCGCTTGGCCGTTGAACACGATAGAGGCGGGGTATAAGGATTGCAGCCGTGCGCCATTCCAATACAGCGGCTTTTCAGACCCAGGAACGTTAGAGATGATAAGGTTAAAAGCTTGTTTCTTAGGGAATAAGCCAGTGGCCAAATTGATACCTTCCCACGCATAGGCGATCACGCTATAGTTGATGACTTGCGCTTGATTCATCCGGCGAAATCGGCGTTTGCCATTATTCATACTACGATGAATCAGCTCAAGCCGACGCAGTGGGTCATCTAAATGCGTGCCTAGATTGGCCAGCACAAACGACAACTGATTGCCCGATATACTGTTGTCGGTACGCAGTGACATGGGCACAAACGCTATTAATGGCTTGCTGGGCAGGGCGTCCATCGATATTAAGTACTGACGAATGGCGCCCGCACAAACGGCTAGTACGACGTCGTTTCTGCTGATTTTTAGTCTTTCAGCGATATCGTTAAACCGTTTTATATCATAAGACTGCGCCGCTATTCGCCGGGAGGCGGAAATGCGTTTATTCAAAATACTCATGGGCGCATCAAACGTACCGACATACCCATCATCGCCATAATTTTTAAAATTATCTAGCAGCTCTGTAAAGACAGGTTTGATGGTAGACACTTGCTCTTTGATGATGCGTCTGACCGACCTTTCAGCCGGCAGTAACGCATTGACATGATTACGATGACGCGTCATTAATGACCAGATGGGCAGAGTGACGGGCTCATTTGGTGACTGTGATAGAGATTTTTGTACAAGGCGCATGGCAGCAATGCCATCAACCAAAGAATGATGAATCTTAAAATACAACGCAAACCGTTCCGGCCCACCTTCGTTTTCTGGCTGAATCCCTTCAATCACGTGGCATTCCCATAACGGCATGGCGCGATCTAACAGACGGCCATGCTCTCTTGAGACGTACATCAACAGCTCGCGAATACGGGCAGGTTTTGGCAGAGCGACATGGTGAAGATGGTGTTCGACATCAAAGTTTTTGTCTTTTTTCCAAAACACCAAATGCTCTAGAACCTGGTTAAAAGGGAAGCTTGGCGCCACATCAGAGTCTTGCATTTGCTTGACCAACTGATAGACAAAATCGCTCTCCGCCGCCTCGGGCAACTCAAATAAAAACAATCCTCCCACGTGCATGGGTTGTTTACGCGTCTCAAGAAGTAAAAACAACTGGTCGACAGCTGTGAGAAGTCGCATAATAAATCCTTTTATGACGATACATTGGATAAAAAATCATATTTTTCTGATTATTTTATAACGGGTTCTTCATTTAGGGCCGTGGCGTCGTAAACCTACTAGGGCCGTGGCGTCGTAAACCTACTGAAAAAAGTAGCCAGTTTGCGGTGAGCTGGCCGTGGCCATCTTGCGCATAGGCATACGACCTGCCAAAAATGCTGCACGGCCTGCCCAAATGCCATGCTTCATGGCGTGTGCCATCATGACTGGGTCTTGGGCATTGGCAATCGCTGAGTTCATCAGCACGCCATCACAACCAAGCTCCATGGCCAGCGCTGCATCCGAGGCTGTGCCAACGCCGGCATCAACCAATACCGGCACCTTGGCATTTTCGATAATTAAGCTGAGCGTGTGACGATTGAGCAGCCCCAGACCTGAACCAATCAAGCTGCCAAGCGGCATGATTGCCACGCAGCCCATGCTCTCTAACTCTTGGGCGACGATGGGATCATCTGATGTATAAACCATGACTTCAAACCCATCATCAATTAAGACTTTGGCGGCTTTTAACGTTTCGGTGACATTGGGATAAAGGGTTTTTTCATCACCTAATACTTCAAGCTTGACCAAATTGTGCCCACCCAACAGCTCACGCGCAAGCTTGCAGGTCCGAATCGCGGTGTCTGCATCAAAGCAGCCTGCTGTGTTGGGCAAGATGGTGTATTTGTCAGGAGAAATCACATCAAGCAGATTGGGCTCATTGCTGTTTTGTCCAATATTGGTACGACGAATGGCAACCGTCACAATCTCTGCGGCGGAGGCGGCAATAGCTTCACCAGTTTCAGCCATGTCTTTATACTTGCCTGTACCCACCAACAGCCGAGAGGAAAAGGTACGACTACCAACGGTAAACGTATCTTGCAACAGTGGAGTGGGGTGAGTAGTAGTGTTAGCGTTCTCTGACATAACGGCAAATCCTAATAGCGAGCGGGCAAGGTGAAAGACAAATAGTAATAAACAGTCCAAGTGGTATAAAAACGCGTGCAGTAAGTCATAGTAACGCACTGTCAGTAAAATAAGAATCGTATGACACAGTCGATTCATTATAAATCTGTTACGTTGGCAGTCTCAATGACAGTACACTCTGTCACTCTGCTCACAACTTGTGCCGACAAAGGCGATAGAAACTAACCTAGCAGCACGGTACTTTTTTATAGTGAATTGACTATCGCTTTACTATGAACACGATAAAAAGTATGGGAGTGACAGTGATAGTGACAGTGACCTACAACGTCGCTCACATAAAATCATACGCGTTTAAAACAAAATGTTATTATAACAAACTCATGCAATCTTACTTGCACTCTTTTTGGGTTAGCCCGCTCAGCACAGTGCGTTTGCTACCTTTTCGCATGATTTTATTTCTGACGTTATCTCTATTTATCAGGCCGTCTATATGCTGCAACTGCCGTACAGTTTTGCGAAACGCCATCAACTCTTGATCATACCTGCTATCGATCCTGAGCTGCCACCGACTTTGGTATTGACCAAAGCTACCCCGTTATCGGCCATTAATGAGGCGGTGCGTTTTTTACAGCAGCAAGGCGTGCGCGCTATCCCGACTTATGAAAGTATCAGCTCAGACGACTTTGAAAAACGTATGAACGCGGCTTACGCTGGTAATACAGGAGAGTCGCAGCATATTGCCGCTGGGCTTGAAGACCATCCCGACCTTGATAGTTTGGCGGACAGTGTCCCTGAAACTGAGGATTTGATGGATCAACAAGACGATGCGCCTATTATTCGTCTGATCAATGCACTGTTGTCTGAAGCGATACGCTTAAATGCCTCAGATATACATATTGAAACTTTTGAGAAGCGCCTGGTGGTGCGCTTTCGCGTCGATGGAGAATTAAAAGAAATCATCACGCCCAAACGCCAATTGGCGCCATTATTGGTATCACGTATTAAAGTCATGGCCAAATTGGATATCGCTGAAAAGCGTGTGCCGCAAGATGGTCGTATCAGCTTAAGATTGGCAGGGCGTGAGGTCGATGTGCGGGTATCTACGTTACCATCGAGCTTTGGTGAACGAGTCGTTATGCGCTTATTGGACAAACAAGCGGGTCGTCTGAATATGACCTACCTTGGGCTCTCTGATAATGACTATAGTGAGCTTAAGCGTTTGATTCATCGTCCCCATGGCATCATTTTGGTGACAGGACCGACAGGTTCGGGCAAAACCACCACGCTGTATTCGGCATTGACAGACTTAAACGATCAAACCCGTAACATCTTGACTGCGGAAGACCCGATTGAGTTTCAGCTAGATGGTATTGGACAAACGCAGGTCAATAACAAAGTGGATATGACCTTTGCCAAGAACTTGCGCGCGATGTTGCGACAAGACCCAGACGTGGTGATGGTTGGTGAGATTCGGGATTTAGAGACGGCCGAGATTGCTGTACAAGCGTCTTTGACAGGACATTTGGTATTATCCACGCTGCATACCAATACGGCCATTGGTGCAGTCACTCGTTTACAAGACATGGGTGTGGAGCCATTTTTGTTATCGTCTTCGCTCATTGGCGTGGTGGCGCAGCGTTTGGTTCGCACGCTTTGCTCACACTGTCATGGCTGGCAGACAGCGGATACCCAACAAGCCAAACTGTTCACCGAAATTGGTATTGAAGCAGGGTCTGAGGCTCAGGAGAAGGGGGCAGGAACATCTATTCAATTGCCCAAACCTATCGGCTGTGATAAGTGTAATCAATCAGGTTTTAAAGGACGTACAGCGATATACGAAGTAGTGCCCATTGATGACGCCTTACGCCGCATGATTCACAGTAATACCGCTGAGTACGAGCTAGAAGAGTACGCCCGCCAGCAGACACCCTCAATTCGTGCTGATGGTCTACGCAAGGTCATAGAGGGGCGGACGACGTTAGAGGAGGTGCTGCGGGTGACCAAAGAAAGCGCCCTGACTGATGACGCTATTGTTAGCTAATGGTACGTGTCTATCCGATTTCATGGCATTTTTGATCGATTTTCCGTCTCTAACCCCAATCTGACCAAACACGTACGAGCCTTCAAAGTAGACTGCCCATGGATTCTTACGAGCTTTCAACTGGCTATTTGGTTTCTACTGTATCAGCTTTAGCCACTGCTTGCTGGTCCGACTCAGTTTCAGTGTGTGGCTTAGATTCAGTGTCAGCACTGAGGTCAGTGGCCGCTTCGGTTGTTGTTGTGGTTTCGCTGGTTTTGCCTTGACGACGCGCTTCTAATTCAGATTTGGGTATCCACGCCCACGTCATCTCAACCACGATAGGGGCGCGCTCGCTGTCAGACTCACGGTCATGAATGACACAAGGAATCACCATTTCGCCTTTTGGAGTATTCAAAATATCTAAGCGCTGTTCATCCGTTAAGCTCGCTATGGCAGCCACTTGTCCTTTTTTAATCGGACGATGAAAGTTCACCGAATAAGATTTAATCAGTAGCACACGATCAGACGGCAGGTTTAAACCCAAAATAAAGCCCGTAGCGGTCTCAGCAAGCAAGGTAATAGCCACGGCATGGATAGTGCCGATATGGTTTTGCACGGATTTATGGTTGTTTAAACTGACCACCACTTGATTGGGTTCGACGGTCTCATAATAGACACCTGTCGTGCCCACGTATGGCACCACCTTACCAAACGCTTTGGATAAAATACTTGAGCGTGCACTGGCAGGCAAGTACTTGGTGACTGACAAGAGCTTGGTAAACTGATTGCTAATGGGCTTAAGGGTGCTGTTCGGTTTTTCAACTGGTGGTCTGGTATTGTCAGATACGTTGGCTGGCAATTTGCTGGTCAGTTTGATAGGCAATTTTTTTAATAATCCTGACATACAAAATTCCTTAAGTTGGATGGTTTTTACAGTGATAATGACATGAGGATGAAGGATTGAGAAGCGGTGTTGGCAAGTGATTGCCCACTAAAAATCATTCCAAGCGTGAGTAACACCCCCACTGTATCCTAGCCGTTAGTTTACCCTAGTCACTATTTTACCTATGGTACATTAACTGACGTGTCCCTACTATTATTACCATGAACTGCTGCGCTTATAAAATAACAGTAACGTAATGATGTGATGGAGACGATCACCAAGCATTGTCTAATGGCCTGTAGGTTAGGTGATGGCATTACTGGATGCTATGGAGTGAACCACGCTATAATAAGAGTGTAGCGTGATTTATTTATTTTTTACGCGACTGTTTAACGCTGGATAACGCTATGCCGGATATGTCTCCTCACAAGCCGATCAATATCATCTATACGGGTGTCGCTGGTACGGGTAAAACCTACCGTTTGCTACAAATTGCGCAAGAGTATACCGATTATCTGCCTAAAGCGAATGATGAAGATTTGCTGGGCCAGTTGTTATACGATTTGAGCTGGCGCGAAGTCGTGTGTTTGATATTTTTAGACTTTCAAGCCAACAAGCAAGACTTGGTAAAAGTGCCTGAAGTGGTCAATCATGCGTTTTTTCTCGCAAAAGCGGCGCAAAACGCGCGTGACAGTAATTTAAGCAATACGGCATGGTCTGTGCTGCAAATACACAGCCCTGCCAGCTCAACAACCGTTTCGTATAAAAATCGTGCCAGCCAAGCCTATTTTGATAAAGATCCTAGTGGGGCATGGTATTTATTGCCCCAAAGCATATCGCTATTGAATGAGCTATCACAGCAGCTAGCAGAGTTTCAGCAGGCACAGCGTGATAACAATGCTAGCCTAGACCAAGGCGTAAGCCAGCAGCGCTTTAGTATGGTCAGCTTTCATCAAGCCTATGGCTATGAAGAGTTTGTTGAAGGGATTCGCCCTGTGCTGGCAGCCTCTACTCATGCCAACCATGGCCAACCCAACCACGCGCAAACCAATAATAGCCACATCAATAGCAGTCCGTCTCAGATGAGTTACGCCATTCAAGACGGTGCATTTTTGACCTTGTGTCAGCGCGCGGCCAATAACCCTGAACAGCGTTATGCAATGCTGATTGATGAGATCAATCGTGCTAATGTCTCACGCGTGTTTGGTGAGTTATTGAGTTTGATTGAGCCGGACAAACGGGCTGGTATGGCAAACGCGATGACAGTAAATTTGGCGTATTCTGGCCGGCCTTTTAGTGTGCCTGCTAATGTCGATATTTATGCGACCATGAACACCCAAGATCATTCGTTAGCACCACTGGATATGGCATTACGTCGGCGTTTTCGCTTTGTCGACTGTCCGCCACAGCCTGAGTTGTTACCGACTATCAGTCTTAGCAAAGAGACAGACACTGGCAATGCAGCAGACGCGACAGCAGCAACGATAGATTTGGCCAAATTGCTAATGGGGTTAAATCATCGTATTACGCAATCGCTAGGGGCGGATGTGCAATTGGGCCATGCGTTTTTCTGGTCAGTTAATAGTCTTGAGCAATTGCAGTCCGTGCTGGTTGAACAAATCATTCCCCAATTAGCGCAAGCGGCTGGCGGACAAGTGGCAGTCTTGCAGTATATTTTTAACGATGAGTCGCAGCCAATGTGTGCCCAATTTATCCACGATAACCAAGCGCTGATAAATAACGATCCAAGCAGTCAGATGGATAATCAAAATAACATCGCAGGCCAAAATCAAATGTTCTCAGGGCATGGCGCGTTTCTCGGGCAGGCTATGAACGCAGGCAGTTATAGGATTAACACGGACCTTATTGCCAAGACGGGCGAGTTTATCAAACCCTTCGTTTATCAACGTTTATATGAATAAGGTCGCTAAGCGGTGATAAATAGCCAAGAGAAAAATCAGAGCAATGTCTTGAGTCATACGGATAGCAGCCATGTTGCCGCGCGTGATGCGAACGTTATCACTGTGTTTGAGCATCAACGCTTAACGGCGCAAGACTTTGTGCACGTCGCTGATTTTCACTGGCTGCTGGCGCAAGAGTTTTCGGTGTTTACCCTTAAACGCAAGCAGGGCCAGTGGCAGCTAAAGGTCGGACATTATATTGGGATCATTTTACTGCCGAGTGGCATGACGCTTGAGATACTACCAAAGCTGGGTGCAAATCCTGAAAACCCACGCTCTCAGCGTCAACAGCAATCCCATAAAGCCGCTCAAAACAATGACGTCAGCCAAACCCGTCAATGGGTGCAACATATGCTGTCTGACTTGACCAACAGCGGTGGCAGTACCCGTCATAAACTGCCGCATACAAAAAACTTAGGTCAATTCAGTCATCAGCTGGCATCGCTACCAGCAGCCGCACTGCCCACACTACCATTATCAGATTGGCTGATTGCGCAGTTTTTGCAGTGGCTGGTTCATTATCAGCCGACCAAGCACTATCAGGCGCAAACTCACAATCAAGCCTCGCTACAAGGTCGGCTACTCATCAAAGAGCAGCTGCGCCACAACAGTATGCAGCCGCATAAATTTGTCTGTGAGAGCAGTATGTTAAGCCGGGATATGCTGGGCAACCGCTTGATTAAGAGTGCTCTGGTTTTGCTGACCCCGCTAGTCTCTAAGTCAAGTATCTGTAACACCCTCCAAGCATGGCAGCCAGTGCCCACGCTGACTCGGCATGAAATGATTCAGCTAGAGGTGATATATGGTCAAGCCAAACGTCAGCTAGCGGTGCAGCCGCTTCGAGCGCAGCAGTTACAAGCTGGCCAGCAATTAGTCGATCGCGCTTATTGGCTATTGCAGCAGTCAAACGTAGCAACGGGTAATGGCATTGACTCAAACCGCGCATTGAAACAAAGCCTCTCCCAACTGCGTTTGTGCCTGTTGATTGATATGAATCAAGCTTTTGAGCAATGGGCAAGTCAGCGCATCGCATCAATGTTTACCCAAATGAGCGAAAGCTATCGTCCCTTGTATCAAACGCAGCGTGTTTGGCTAAGTGATACAGAAGGGCAAGCGTGTTTGTCGATACGCCCTGATTTACTCATATATAAAGTGACTACTGACAAAAATTGTCACCATGATCAGGATAATACGAAAGAAACCTCGCAAGTGAGCACTTCAGGAACGTATAGTCATGTCATCGATATGAAATGGAAGCATTTATCCCAAACGGCGGCCATCAGTGCGAGTGACGCTTATCAATTGGTCAGTTATGCGCAGGCTTACCAAGCAGGGCAGGTCTGGTTGGTCTATCCGGTACAAGGCAGTGACAGGCAGCCGGTGGCACTCAAGCAACGAGGCTATGATTATGATAATGAGCATACCGACAATCAAACAGGTCATGCGCCGCTATGGCTGATGCCATTTAACGTCCTTACCGGTACGATAAACAGTGGCTTGCTTCCAGCAGTGAATGTAGTATAATGACCCCGCTAGTGATTACGTATTACGTATCAAGGTTGGTAAGAGGTTTTGTCACCGTTGTTTTTATAAGAAATACGGGCTTTTTGAAATAAGTTAGCAATTATTTTAAATTAATCAAAAATAGGTGTTGACAGAATCGGCTTTACCCCTTAATATGTGCACCTCGATAGCGAGGAACATTAACAAGTTAGCGGCATCGCCACTAACGAAGTAGTTAACAAGCTATCGTGATAATAGAGAATTTCGGAGTGTGGCGCAGTTTGGTAGCGCATCTGGTTTGGGACCAGAGGGTCGTAGGTTCGAATCCTATCACTCCGACCATCTATTTTTTAAGAGCCTTACAGGCTTTTTTTTATGTATAATGGTTTAGTTTCTGATATATTTATATTTTAAACGAGACTGGATATATAAAAAGCCCCTAAGAGCGCCTGTAGCTCAGTTGGATAGAGCACCTGCCTTCTAAGTAGGTGGTCGCAGGTTCGAACCCTGCCAGGCGCACCATTTAGCCTGCATATTTTGCCAGTCCTTGGCAGCAGTTATGGCGGTTGTAGCTCAGTTGGTAGAGCCCCGGGTTGTGATCTCGGTTGTCGTGGGTTCGAGTCCCATCAGTCGCCCCATTTTATTCTGCATTCTCTTCCTTTAGTCTTTATACATCCTATTTGTTATAAAAAGCTTATATAAATAATATACTTGCCGATTTTGGCATTTTTTTGTGCCTGCCTGTTTAGTTATATGATCTTATTTTGTTATAGTTATTTCAATGTAAAAGAGAGTCAGCAGGGCTGAGATAAATTTTTGTCGCCTTATCGGCGTAGCCATGGCAAGCAAGAAAAATTTGTACCAGTCACGTAGTATCGTATCGTGTCTCCATTTTATTAATTGTTGACTATAGTTAAACGCTTAAAAGCGCGCTAGTTTGTGCCCATCCATTTGAACGTGTTGGACATTTATTTTTTGCCCTACGGCTAGCCTTTTTGGGTTTTTGTTTTATAGTATGTACCGTGTAACGCCAGTTTATGGATGTTATCTGACACTTAAGCCATCAGCTATAAATAGAAGATTGGTAATTCTTAAGTTAGTCAAAATAATGATTGAATATATTCAGTCAGTCTAAGGCTGTAATAGGGACGTGTGTGATTTTTTAAGGGAATTTGCTGCTACTGACTTTGCCTATTGAGGAAGTGTTTGATGGACGCACTAAGCGTATTGTTACAAAACGTTTATTTGTTTGAAACCAAGTATTATCGTTTAAATGGTGCTGGAAATTGGTCTTATTCAATCACTCGAAAAGACACCATTTTATTTTACTTAGTGATGTCTGGTAGTTTTTGTATTGATGTTGGTGATGGTCTGCGACAGGCACACGCTGGCGATATGATTATGATTCCCAATGCATATAGGCATGTCAGCTACGCGCTGGATCATAATGGCGAGGACGCCAGACCGCTCGATGAGATGCTGATGACATGCAAAGAGCATACGCTGGATATTGATGGTAATGGCGATCCCAATTCGTCTTTAATATTGATCGAGTGCAAGTATGACAAAGAGATGATTCGTCCTCTGTTGTCTGTGTTGCCATCAATACTGCCTGAAATCAACGATGAAGATGATGGTAGGTTTGAGGTTATTGACGTTGAGATTAAGCTGCTGACGTTAGAAGCGGAGCGTGAGCGCATGGGCAAAACAGCGGTTATCAATCATTGGGCCAGTATTATGATGATTGAGTGCTTGCGTGTTTATATTGAAAGCTTGCCCGAGGCCACAGACAATTGGCTAAAAGCCATGAAAGACCCGTTTTTGACCAAAGCACTAGCCGCGATGCACGAAGCACCAAGCCAAAATTGGACCATTCATAAGCTCGCTGAGACAGCAGGAATGTCGCGCTCGAGCTTTGCGCAGCGCTTCAAGGACACAGTGGGTATGCCGCCATTGACCTATCTTATTGATTACCGCTTGCGTTTGGCAGCGCGGTATTTACGCCTGCAGCAAAATAGTATCAGCCGAATCAGTGAGCTGGTGGGTTATGCTTCGGACTCCACCTTCAGTCAGGCGTTCAAGCGCGTTTATGGCGTGTCACCAAAAGCGTACCGCCAACAATATCAAAAAGACAATCTCGCTTAGCTTATGGTTGTGGCACTCTTTTTGTCGAAAGCGTTAAGGTTACCATCGTGTCCTTAACGCTTTTTTTGTTTTTAACTCGGAAACAGGGCACTTCGATAGCGGGTTACTGACAGCACTCGACTGACGGTATTTTGATGATGCACAGCTGACAATGTGCTTGTGTTCAGGTACTATGGAATAATGAGTCGTCTAGGCGCAAACGCTTATTTATAGCGCATTGTTTTTCACGGTATGCTAGCCATATAGTATGTCCTAGAAGATGTTTATTTTTGCTGCTGATGGTATGTTATGACTGAACCGACTGCAAAGCCAAGCGCACAAGCCAATAGCCAACAAGGCTCTGCTGCGTCTGTTAAAAAACAAAGTAAGAGCAAGGGAAATAGTGCTAAAGGCAACGCCAAAGATAGCCCTCGCCTTGTAGAAAACGAGCAAAATAAGGTGCCTGAGACACTGGACAAGGCAGCGTTGTTGGCCCTATTTACGTTAGCCTCTGAAGATCCTGTAGATGAAGAAGTGGCGTTGAAAGGTGCGGCTGACGCGTCGTCTGCTGCTTCAACCGATGACAGTGTGGCGACTACTAATAGCGGGCCTAGTATTGCCGAGCAGCGTGTGGCAATTTATCACGCTCAGTATGAGCGTACTCGGCTGTTGTACGTGGCCTCTGCCGAGACCCGTCCCACTTATTTGGTACAAACGCTCAAATCTCAGTTTGCAGAGTATCAGCAATATCAACTTGCACAGCAGCTCGATAAGCGCGGCCTGATGGACACGGATGGGCTAGAACGCCTCTGGCAGCAGCTGCATGTGGTCGATGATATCATCGCAGATATCGTGCGTCATATGCCAGCGCAGCAGCCAGCAGGGTGGCAACTAACCACTCAGGATGGACGAAACCCACTTTGCTTTGCCACTGTGGGTAAGCTAAAACATGGCAAACTCATTCGTGACCAAGGCAGTCTCAATAGCTATGTCTTAGGGCACTTCGGTGTGAGCAGCTTTACCTATGATCGTGGCTATTACATCGGTCATGTGGTTGGTTATTTATTCAGTTGTTATTTTTGCGCGCACCTGTCTATCAGCTATGGCGTCACGGCCCTTGGGCAACAGACCGTTGCTGATTATGAGTACGCCAGTCTTGAAACCCCGCATATGGTGAGGTTACTACAAGGCTTGGACAGCTACTGCAAAAAACGTGTTTATCAACTGGCGGTTATCTGTGCCCGCTTGAGTGTCTTTGCCAGCGATAAACGTATCGAGAGAATGCTGATCGCCGAGGTGAACGATTTTGATAAAAAACTACAGCAGCAGCATCTCGATGTTTTGTTATTAAACGGTTTAATGCCTGATAGTAGTGATTCTACGCCGCTTTTTTAAGCACTGATTTAAGCATTGTTTTAAGCACTGGTTTCTAACTCTTTACCTTTGATCACCTTGGGATATCTGCTGCTATGCCCGCTTATCATTTTAAAGCGCTCGACGATCGCGGCAGTGTCCAAAAAGGCTTGCTCGAAGGCGATTCTGCGCGGCAAGTGCGTCAGCAGCTGCGTGATAAGCACTGGACACCAGTAGAAGTCAGCGCCGTTAATGATCGCCAAAGTCAAAGTAAAAGCCGCTATAAAAAACCCTCAGCTTATGAGTTGGCACTGCTCACACGCCAGTTATCTGTCTTACTCGCGGCGGGTATTCCACTTGAAGAAACGTTGGCAGCCGTCGCCAAACAATCCCCAAAGACCCATATTAAGTCCTTAATGCTGGCCGTGCGCTCTCATGTCTTAGAGGGGCTAAGCCTTGCCCGTGCTTTACAGCAAGCCGCCAGCTTCCCGCCCCTTTATATCGCTACTATCGCGGCAGGGGAGAAGTCCGGTCATTTAGATCTAATCCTCAATCAGTTGGCAGATTACACCGAAAACCGCTTTGCCTTACAAAAAAAAATACAAGGCGCGATGGTTTATCCCATTGTATTGATGGTGATGGCAGTCGGGGTGATTATGGGTTTGATGAGCTTTGTGGTGCCCAAAATCGTCAAGGTTTTCGAGCAGTCTGAGCAAGCGCTACCGCTGATTACCCAAGTTGTCCTGACCTTATCAAACATCATTACCCAGTGGTGGTGGCTGATGCTATTGGTGTTAGCAGGGGTGGCATTTTTATTCTATCGTTTTGCTCAGACCAAAGCGGGTAAACTGGCCATAGACAGTATGGTACTTAAGTTGCCGATATTGGCGCGGTTATCGAAAGGATTGAATGCCGCTCGCTTTGCTAGCACGCTTGCCATATTGGTGCGCTCAGGTGTGCCCTTGATTGAGGCCTTGCACATAGGTGCTGCGGTGACAACCAATTTGCACATTAAGCAAACCATCATTACCGCCGCTGATAGGGTGACTGAAGGCGCTAGTTTGTCCAGTCAACTTGAAAAATCGACCTATTTTCCACCAATGATGGTACAAATGATTAAAAGTGGCGAGAACTCAGGGGAGCTTGAAAATATGCTCAGCCGAGCCGCCAACATGCAGGAAGCGGAAGCGACCAACTTTATCAGTACGTTGCTGTCATTACTTGAGCCCTTGATGCTCGTGTTGATGGGGGTAGTGGTGATGATTATCGTGATGGCAGTGATGCTACCGATTGTAAATATGAATGACTTGGCAGGCTAGCTGATAGCCAGTCAAGCGTCTAACACCCAGCTAGCCTTTTTAAACGGCTTACCGGACCGTCTTTTCACTTTCTTTATACCATCCATCTTGCTAAACTTTACGCCAGCTTTCTTAAGATTTGCTTACTGTAGTAGATTTTTGACTGGTTGGCGGTTTTTCTGTGTTAAGGCCCACTATCAAAACCGCGAAAGAGGACTCCACCCGATATTAGGGTGGAGGTGAATTTCGCCTAGCGTTTATTATATATTCATACAAATTATGTACTGAAGTAAGCTATACTAAATTTTAGAACTTATATTAAAAAAACAAAATGAATTGGCATTATGAAAATCAACAAAGCGTATAAATGTAGGCTTGAGCCTAATGCAGAGCAGGCGGTTATTCTAAATAATCTTGTCGGCTCAGCGCGTTTTGTTTGGAATCACATGCTGGCAATATCGTTTGAGATGTTTGCTAAAAATGAGTTTATCAATGCCACCAACCTCGTTAATAAAATCATTGGC
>Ga0209121_10000219_pt1 | contig 60154 bp, 49 predicted proteins | sample Cruoilmetagenom3_FD_187292 | JGI IMG/M metagenome (GOLD analysis project Ga0209121, IMG submission 187292) | Oil polluted marine microbial communities from Coal Oil Point, Santa Barbara, California, USA - Sample 3 (SPAdes) (version 2) | ecosystem: Environmental > Aquatic > Marine > Oil seeps ...
AAAAGAAGGCAAGTGCGGCGAAGGTAAATGCGGCGGTGATGCTAAGGCCAAAAAAGAAGGCAAGTGCGGCGAAGGTAAATGCGGCGGTGATGCTAAGGCTAAAAAAGAAGGCAAGTGCGGCGAAGGTAAATGTGGTGGCGATGCTAAGGCCAAAAAAGAAGGCAAGTGCGGCGAAGGTAAATGTGGTGGTAGCCACTAAACTCTTCTTTTTCAGATAAGTGAGAGGGCCATTAGGCCCTTTTTATTTAATATGAGGTTTTATTATGGCTCAAAATCAAACGCCTAACTTTGGCATGGTCGGTTTAGGCTTGCGAAGAGAAATGCTAGATGAGCTTGAGCATGCCATACCAAAACAAATTGAGTTTATGGAAGTGGCCCCAGAGAACTGGTTAAAGCTAGGTGGGCGCTTTGAAAAGCAATTTAAGCAGTTAACTAATAATAATCACTTTGTTTGTCATGGTTTATCTCTTTCTATTGGCTCACCTGAACCGCTCGATATTGAATTTATAAAGTCGTTAAAATCTTTCTTTGATAACCACGATATTAAAGCTTATAGCGAACATTTAAGCTATTGCTCAGGTAAAGGCCATATGTATGACTTAATGCCAATTCCTTTTACTGAAGAAGCGATCAAACATGTCGTTTCTCGGGTTAAGCAGGTACAAGATATATTAGAGCGACCACTTGTGCTGGAAAATGTGTCTTATTATGGTGCCCCTGGTCAGCAGCTATCAGAGCTTGAATTTACCAATGCTATTTTAGAAGACGCAGACTGCCAGTTGCTATTAGACGTTAATAATATTTATGTGAACTCGATTAATCATGGTTATGATGCACAAGCGTTTTTAAGTGGGCTACCAACTAATAAAATTGCCTATTGTCATGTTGCAGGCCACTACAATGAGGCTGATGACCTTATTATAGATACTCATGGCGCAGATGTTATTGACCCTGTCTGGCAATTGCTCGATAGCGCATATCAGGCACATGGTGTTTTTCCCACACTGCTAGAGCGAGATTTTAATATTCCGCCTATTAACGTGTTAACCAAAGAGCTGGATATAATCCATCAATTACAGGCAAAGCACCTTAAGTTGTTATCAACAGCACAAAGTGCTTAGCTGTTTGAATTTAATAAGTACTTGCTATTTTAGGGTTTTATAAGAGTCGTTATTATGAGTTTTATCGATGTGCAAAATGAGTTTATGGCCCATATTCGAGAGCCAAATAAGCAGCCGTGTCCAACCGATGTTGAAGACAGACGAATGGCTATTTACCGAGATCTGTTTTTTAATAATATTAATGGCTTTGTTTCATCGGCATTTCCAGTTTTAAAAACACTTTATAGTGATCAACAGTGGCTATTACTGGTTCGTCAATTTTTTAGTGAACATGATTGCCAATCTCCTTATTTTTTAGATATAGGAGAAGAATTTATTACCTATTTAATGACAAGCTATGTACCTAGAGAGTCTGATCCGGTGTTTATGCTGGCGCTAGCCCATTATGAATGGATTGAGCTTGACGTGTCTGTAATGAAGGCTGACCCCCGTGAGCTCCCTCTAAGCACTAATAAGCTTACTCATTCTCCTTTGTATTTATCTAAAACAGCGCGTAACTTAAGCTACGACTATCCAGTGCAACATATAAGTGAAGAGTTTCAACCTCAACAGCCTTCAGAGCAGCCGTATTTCTTTGTTGTTTACCGCGATGAGAGTGATGAGGTGCAATTTTTGGCCACCAATGCCATGACCGCCATGCTACTGTCTATTATTGAAAATGAAGCGGGGAGTACGTTTGAGCAGGTTTGCCAACAGGTTAGTGAAAATGCACCACAATTTAATCTTGAGCAAATAACACAAGGGGCACTCAGTACCTTAACAGCTATGGCACAGCGGCAAATTATAGTGACAAAAAATCAAGACTAAGCTCTTTATTGATTATTTCACATCGTCTATTATAGCGCCTTTATTTGTTGTGCTTAATAAAAGGTTGTACCCATGTCAGATGATAAAGACTTTAAAGACCCGTTCAATGCGGCTTACTTTTTTGCATTCTTAGCCGTATTTGCTGGAATAGGGTGTTTAAATGCCATTTTAGGTTGGATCACCAGCTTAACTTAATCAGGTTTTATTTTAAGGCTGTTGTTTTTCATCAGCCTTACATTTTTATCACTTCCCTCTCCCGACACTTTATAATTATCGCAAACTCGCAATTTACGACCACTTAAGGTTATAATCACCTGCTTTGTAATATTAATCATTGAGCAGTTAAAATTATGACTCAAGTAACACCAGCAATTATCAAAAACAGCATTACTACAATTGCTGATTATCCTAAAGCGGGCATTATGTTTCGCGATGTAACAACCCTAATGGCAAACCCTGAAGCGTTTAAAGCAACCATAGATGCATTTATTGACGCTTATAAAGACCAAGGTTTTACTAAAATTATCGGCACTGAATCACGTGGCTTTATTTTTGGTGCTCCGCTATCTTATGCTTTGGGAATTCCTTTTATCCCTGTTCGTAAACCAGGTAAATTACCGCGCGAAGTTATTCGCCAAGATTACCAACTCGAATATGGCGAAGATACACTAGAGCTTCATACTGATGCGATTGTAGCCGGTGATAAAGTCTTGTTAGTTGACGACTTGTTGGCGACCGGTGGTACAATTGAAGCAACAGCCAAGTTGGTTGCAAAATTAGGCGGTAACGCCACAGATGCTGCCTTTGTTGTATCACTTCCAGAGCTTGGTGGTGAGCAACGTATTGAAAAAATGGGCATCAATATTTTAAAATTGGTTGAATTCGAAGGCGAATAATCGATGAGTTATCAGGTTCTAGCGAGAAAATGGCGTCCTCAAACCTTTCATGAATTGGTTGGGCAGTCTCATGTAAAACAGGCGCTGGTAAACGCGCTGACTCAAAATAGACTGCATCACGCTTATTTATTCACTGGAACCCGTGGTGTTGGTAAAACCACCATTGCCCGTATTTTTGCTAAAAGCTTAAATTGTGATGAAGGTATATCTGCCACACCATGTGGTCAATGTAGTAGCTGTGTTGATATAGAGGCAGGGCGCTACATTGATTTACTCGAAATAGATGCGGCCTCACGCACTAAAGTTGAGGATACGCGTGAGATCCTCGATAACGTTCAATATGCGCCAACGCGCGGACGTTACAAAGTATATCTAATCGATGAAGTACACATGTTGTCAAAGCACAGCTTTAATGCGTTATTAAAAACGCTTGAAGAGCCGCCTGAGCATGTGAAATTTTTGCTCGCAACCACTGATCCTCAAAAATTACCAGTGACTATTTTATCTCGCTGTTTACAGTTTAATCTGAATGCATTGTCGCAAGCTGAGATTAAGCAACAGCTTGAGCATGTGCTTACCCATGAGCAGCTTAACTTCGATAATGATGCGCTAAGTATTATTGCCAAAGCGGCCGACGGTAGTATGCGAGATGCATTAAGTCTGACCGATCAGGCGATTGCTCAAACAAATGGTGATATTAAAAATCAAGCGGTACAAGACATGCTTGGTTTAATGGACACGCATTACAGTCAGAGCTTACTTGCGGCACTATTAGCGCAAGATGGCACAGCCCTGATGAATGAAGTGGCTCAAGTCGCTAGCCGAAATCCAAATTACATTGCGCTGCTTGATGACTTAATTGCGCTAACGCATGTGATTCAATTGAGTCAATTAGTCCCTGAAGCAGCAGCGCTTGATAGCAACAACGCCGATTACATTGTGCATGTTGCAGCGCATACCCATGCCCAACAAATTCAAGTGTATTACCAGTTATTACTCAATGGCAAAAAAGATTTACAATGGGCACCTGAGCCTCGTTTAGGATTTGAAATGATTATGCTCAGGTTATTAGCATTTGAACCTGCGCAGTTGCAAACCAATCAACCTGAACCTAGCTCACAAGCTGCGCCAGAGCAAAATAGTGCAGGGCGGGCTAATGCACTGCGTGATATTTTAAATAAAAATAAACCAGCGCAGAGTAATGCTCCTCAAATTCAGCCATTAGCAACTAATACGCAGCCAACAAAAGCCGATGAGCCTGAGGTTTCAAAGCCTGATTATAGCCAAACACAACTTGAGCAAAGTTCGATACAAAGTCAGCCTCAAATTGTCGATACCCCTGCTGTAATAAGTGATGAACAAGCGCAGCGTCAAAGCGAAGATGATGCCTACATGCAGCACAGTGATGTAGAACAAACTATTGCCGCACAATACGATGATGTAATGAGTAGCGCTGTTGACCAAGGGTTTAACCCTGAGTTAGCAAATGCCACAAGTAACGCAGATCAGTCTGCGTCATCAATGGGTGAGCAAGAAGCGCGAGCACAGTCAGCAATAGCGCGTATTTTACGCGATAGAAACATTTCGGGTGCCGGTAAGCTTTCAAGTGCCGCTATTGAAAAGCCAACTGAAGAAAAACCAGCACCGACAAAATCCGAATTTAGTCGCCCGCAGGGCAATGAAGCACAAACTGTATCGCAGCAGCCACCGCCATGGGATAATGAGGTGAGCGATGACCTGCAAAAAAAGCCTCAGCTCCCAGCACAGGGGAGCCAAGCTCAGGTAGCAAATAAGCCAGCGAGTAAAGTTGACTTTAAAGCAAAGCATCAAACGATTACTGAAAATTTAGCACCGGAGCTATTAGAGCAAATTAACCCGCAAAAACCAGCACCTGTTGTTGAACAAGAGCCTAGCATTCCGATACCAGATGATTTTCAAAGCCCAATTAGTGACATTAGATTTGCTCATCAACAAGACGAGTGGGCCTATTTAATAAAGCGTATGGAACTTGGCGGACGTATGCGCCAGTTTGCATTGCACTCAATTTTTACCAAACAAGACAATCATTTCCATATTGAAGTGGATGAATCGCAAAAGCACTTAGATACGCCAATGTTACGTCAAAAGTTAAATGTGGCGTTATCTAGTATTTATGGACACAACGTTGAGCTTAATATTGATTTTGCTAGCGGGGTGATTGACTCACCTTATTTGATTCAACAAAAAATTGATGCAGGTCGTCACCAGCAAGCGATTGATGTGATCACCAGCGATGAAAATATAGTACAATTTCAACAGCTATTTAGCGCTGAAATTGACGAAAACAGTATTCAGGCATTGTAATTAACGACCAGTGCCCTTATTTATACTCCAGTTAATGTATTAAAAGAAAGAGAGACGATTATGTTTAAAGGTGGAATGGGTAACATGATGAAGCAAGCGCAGCAAATGCAAGAGCGCATGCAAAAAGCCCAAGAAGAAATCGCAACGATGGAAGTGGTTGGTGAAGCCGGTGCAGGTTTAGTGAAAGTAACCATGCTTGGTAACCACAATGTTCGTCGTGTTGAGCTTGATGAAAGCTTAATGGAAGATGACAAAGACATGATTGAAGATTTACTTGCAGCAGCGTGTAATGATGCTGTTCGCCGTGTTGCTGAAGAAACTCAAGAGCGCATGGGCAAAGTAACAGGCGGTATGCAATTACCACCTGGTATGAAAATGCCGTTCTAAGCAACTATGCAACTTTCAGATAGTTTAACATCGCTAATAGAAGCACTTCGTTGTCAGCCAGGTATTGGCCCGAAATCTGCTCAGCGTATTGCATTTCATTTATTAGAGCGTGACCGCAAAGGTGGCACTCAGCTTGGGAATGCGCTAACAAAAGCGATGACGGCTGTAGGGCATTGTCAGTCGTGCCGCACGTTTACCGAGCAAGCACAATGTGATATTTGCTTAAGCACTAAACGCCAAGATAGCGGCATTTTATGTGTGGTTGAGTCGCCTACAGATGTGTTAGCGATTGAGCAAACAGGCCAATACAAAGGACTCTATTTTGTATTAATGGGACATTTGTCACCGATTGATGGCATAGGACCTAAAGAAATTGGTCTAGACGTGCTTGAGCAAAAGCTTGCCCATGGCGGTATTAATGAAGTTATATTAGCCACTAACCCTACGGTGGAAGGTGAAACAACGGCTCATTATATTGCCCAGCTTTGTCATAAATACAAAGTGGGTGCATCGCGAATAGCTCATGGTATTCCTGTGGGTGGCGAGCTTGATTTAGTCGATGGCACAACCTTAATGCATGCATTTAGTGGCAGGCGCTTAGTCAGCCATGAATAGTTTATTTTAAGCTTAACTATTTGAACTTACTTTAAAAGCCTACATACATACTGTAGGCTTTTTTGTTGGCTTTAATTGCAATATAAACAAAAGTTTAAGGATGGTATGGCTGCAATAACCCAAAGTGCTAATGTGATTGTTGATGACTTTATCGCACCTGTTTGCCATGAACACATAAAAATTATTTATCAAGATGATGATATTTTATTGATCAATAAACCTAGCGGCTTGTTGAGCTTGTCGGGTAAAAACCCTCTTAACTGGGATTCGGTTCACTATAGGCTTGTTAATGGCCAACAAGGTGATACCGCAGCGTTTCCTACTGCGATATTACCCCACCGTTTAGATTTAGGTACCTCCGGAGTGATGGTGGTAGCACTTAACGAGCAAGCAGCTAAAGCACTGAATCAGCAATTCCAATCCCGAAGTGTTAAAAAGCAATATCGCGCAATGCTCTTTGGATTGGTTTCTGAGCCTCAGGGAGAAATTACTGCGCCTATAGCAAAAGATAAAATGTTATTTCCGAAAGTGAAAATTTGTCACCAGAGCGGCAAACCCTCGCGCACTCAATTTAAAGTGGTTAAACGCTTTAACAAAGAGCAAAAAACTTTGGTCGATTTTACTCCTATAACTGGACGCACTCATCAACTTAGAATTCACAGTTTAATTTTTGGCCACCCTATACTAGGATGTGATTTATATAAAAATGATTGCAGTGAGCAGGGTGCTCAACGATTATTATTACATGCCAGCGATTTATTTTTTGTGCATCCATGCACTGATAAGCCAATGCACGGGCATGCCACAACGCCTTTTTAATTGATTAACCCCTTTAAAGTGTCTTTGAATGGGGTTTTTTATTTTTTTTACTTGAACTTCTCACGGCCCACCCCATATTAAGTGCATAACGCAGACACTTTGCAAATTGGAGATACATAAATGACTGCAGCACAAAAAGAAACATTAGGCTTTCAAACAGAAGTAAAACAACTATTAAACTTAATGATTCACTCGCTTTATTCAAATAAAGAAATCTTTTTACGCGAGCTTGTATCAAATGCATCTGACGCAGCCGATAAACTACGCTTTTTAGCCCTTTCAAACGGTGACCTTTATCAAGGTGATGCAGATTTACGCGTACGTATAAGCGCCGATAAAGACGCTAATACAGTGACCATTTCTGATAATGGTATTGGTATGACGCGTGATGAAGTGATCAGCTCATTAGGCACAATTGCTAAGTCGGGTACGGCTGAATTTTTCAAAAACTTAACGGGCGATCAAAGTAAAGATTCACAGCTTATTGGTCAATTTGGTGTTGGTTTTTACTCAGCATTTATTGTTGCTGATGAAGTGACTGTTCGTACTCGTAAAGCAGGAGAGACAACAGCGGTTGAATGGCAGTCAAAAGGTGAAGGCGAGTACACGCTACAAGAAATCGAAAAAGAAGGCCGTGGTACAGATATTATTTTACATCTTCGTGAAGAAGAAAATGAATATGCAGATGAATGGCGTCTTCGCAGTATCGTTACTAAATACTCTGATCATATTTCTACACCAGTACAAATGTACAAGGCAGAAGTACCTGAGTCTGAAGGTGAAGATGGTGAAAAAATTCCGGCTGTTCCAGGTGAGTGGGAAAGCATTAACCGTGCAACTGCATTATGGACACGTGACAAATCAGAAATCTCTGAGGACGAATACAAAGAGTTTTATAAGCATGTAAGCCACGATTGGGAAGACCCGCTTAGCTGGGGACATAATAAAGTTGAAGGTAAAACTGAATACACCAGTTTGTTATACATTCCAAAAAAAGCACCCTTTGATTTATGGAACCGTGAGCGCCAAAGTGGTTTAAAACTTTATGTTCAACGCGTGTTTATTATGGATGACGCTGAACAGTTTATGCCAAGCTACTTACGTTTTGTTAAAGGCTTATTAGACTCAAACGATTTACCACTAAACGTATCGCGTGAAATTTTACAAGACAACAAAGTAACCCAAGCTATTCGTAAAGGGTGTACGTCGCGTATCATTAAAATGCTTGAGCGTATGGCTAAAAACAAAGCCGATGATTACCAAACATTTTGGAATGAATTTGGTCAGGTAATGAAAGAAGGGCCTGCAGAAGATGCGGCCAACAAAGAAAGCATTGCTAAATTACTTCGCTTTTCATCAACGCACACCGACTCAGAAACTCAAGATGTTTCACTTGAGCAATACATTGAGCGCATGAAAGACAGCCAAGATAAAATTTACTATGTGGTTGCCGACTCATTTATTGCTGCTAAAAATTCACCACACTTAGAAATCTTCCGTAAAAAAGGCATTGAAGTATTATTGCTAAGCGATCGTGTAGATGAGTGGATGATGAGCCATTTAACGGAATTTGGCGAAAAGCAATTTCAGTCAATTACCCGTGGTGATCTAGATTTAGGTAAGCTAGATGACGAAGAAACTAAAAAAGCACAAGAAGAGTCTGAAAAAGAAGTTGCAGGCTTAGTTGAGCGTATCAAAACTGCATTAGGAGATGATGTTAAAGATGTACGCTTTACTCACCGCTTAACTGACTCACCAGCGTGTGTAGTGAGTGATGACAATGACATGAGCTCGCAAATGCAAAAGCTAATGGAGTCAGTAGGTCAAGCTGTTCCAGAGGCTAAGCCTGTGTTTGAACTAAACCCAGAGCACCAACTGGTTAAGCATTTAAATGATGAGCAAGACGAAGATAAGTTTGCACAGTGGTCACATGTACTACTAGACCAAGCCTTGCTTGCAGAGCGTGGTACGCTTAAAGATCCAACTGGATTTGTCACTCGCTTAAATAAACTTATGCTTGATTTAAGCAAATAAGTATTAAAAATCAATCATTGAGTAAAAAGGGAACGTCTGTTCCCTTTTTTATGCGCTGCTGTATAGACAATTAGTATAAGTTACTTGAGTATCTGTAGCGCTTATGGAAGAATTCAGACTTTAAAATAAACTCTCATATTAGGGGACAATGATATGCGCATTATTCTTTTGGGCGCGCCGGGTGCAGGTAAAGGTACTCAAGCTCAGTTTTTAATGGATAGATACGGTATTCCACAAATTTCTACCGGTGATATGCTACGAGCTGCAATTAAAGAGGGCACACCACTTGGCCTAGAAGCAAAAAAAGTAATGGACGCAGGTCAGCTTATTTCTGACGATATTATTATTGGCCTTGTTAAAGAGCGTATTGCCAAGCCAGATTGTGAAAAAGGCTTCTTACTAGATGGTTTCCCACGCACAATTCCACAAGCTGATGCAATGAAAGAAAATGGCGTAGTGGTTGATCACGTTATTGAATTTGATGTTGCTGATGAAGTTATCGTTGAGCGTATGGGCGGACGTCGTGTTCATCCTGGCTCTGGCCGTGTTTACCATGTTGTTTACAATCCTCCAAAAGAGGAAGGTAAAGACAACGAAACAGGTGAAGAACTAATTATTCGTGCAGATGATACCGAAGAGACAGTTCGTAAACGCTTAGGTATTTACCATGAGCAAACAATGCCATTGGTTGACTACTACCAAGCAGAAGCTAAAGCGGGTAATACTCAGTACCATAAATTAGATGGTACCCAAGCGGTTGAAGCAGTAAGCAAGCAACTAGCTGAGCTACTAGGTTAATTTTTTAACCACACAGCAAAATAAAAAAACCGCTTTTATAGCGGTTTTTTATTTCCTGAAATTCGACCTTTAAAGCATTTTAAGCTTTTCAATGACGCTATCATATTCAGGCTCGGTTGATAAACTACTAACTAATTGCTTATAAATAATCTTATGGCTCTTATCAAGAATAAAAACAGAGCGGGTAAGTAATCCCATATCTTTAATGATTAAGCCATACTGTTGACCAAAATCACGCCATACAGAATCAGAAAGCGTCGTTACTTTATCGATATTTTCGGCCTTACAAAAACGCTTTTGCGCAAATGGTAAATCGGCACTAATAGTGAGCATGGCCACGCCTGGAAATTGTTGGGCGACTTTTTCATTAAAGTGCTTAGTTTGTAAGCTACAAATACCGGTATCTAAGCTCGGAACAACACTAATTAATACAGCTTGGCCTTTATAATCTTCTAACGTAACAGCAGTGAAACTGCCATTAACTACTTTAAAGTTAGGGGCATCTTCACCAACTTTAAGGCCTTTCCCTAATAAGGTAACTGGCTTACCTTGTGCAGTTACTTTTCCTGCATCAAGTGTGTTTTCGGGTAAATCTGCGGCAAAACTGGCACAGCAAAATAGGCTTAATGCAAAAGCTAATGTACGACGCATGGAGTTTTTTCCTTTTAAATTAACGCAATAGTTGTGAGTGTATTATAATGTAGATAAGTAACCAAGCAGAAAAATCCACAGCTTTATTTTTGCCTAAAATTGAAAATAAGTAATACATTGATTACTATGTATGTATAAGAAATAGGTATTATTTTTTATGTATCCGTGGCTTGTTCTACACGCTTAAAATTACACCCAGTTTTAAAATAGTGAGATTGTATGTCAACATCGGTTTTAATATGTGATGATTCAAAATTAGCACGACGCCAGTTGGCTCGTTCCTTACCCGATGATTGGGATATTAAAATTGAATTTGCATGTGACGGTGTAGACTGCATAAAACAAATAAGCAAAGCCCAACCTGAAATTCTTTTCCTTGATTTAAATATGCCAGAGATGGACGGCTATGGTGTGTTGGCAGCAATGAAAGATCAGGGACTAGACGTGCTCACTGTGGTGGTATCGGGCGATATTCAACCAAGCGCACATCAACGTGTACTTGAACTTGGCGCCATAGACTTTATTCAAAAACCATGTTCCCCTGAAAAGCTCGCTGCCATTATAGAGCACCATGGCATAAGAGATAGAGCACTGCGTGAACGTTTGTCCCACACTTTAGGTGAACAAGTTGACCCTGATGTTCGTGATATATACCAAGAGCTGACTAATGTTGCTATGGGCCAAGCAGGGGATCTACTTGCACGACTGCTTAATGTATTTGTTAAGCTACCCATTCCTAATGTTAATGTTTTAGAAGTCAGTGAGCTTAATATGGCGCTAAGCTCTGTTGATACCAATGACACTACGTCGGGTATTTGCCAAGGTTTTATTGGCGGCGGGGTATCTGGTGAGGCGTTATTACTTTTAAATGATTCTAGTTTTAAAGAAATAGCCTCATTAATGAATTACGAAGGTGAATTAAACGACAAGGTTGAGTTAGAGTTGCTAATGGATGTAAGTAACATTTTAATTGGCGCTATATTAACAGGCTTATCAAAGCAGCTCGACATGACCTTTAGTCAAGGCCATCCCATTGTATTGGGCCAGCACCGTGATGTTTCTGAGCTTGTTCAGTCTAATAAGTCGCGTTGGCAACGGACACTTGCCATAGAAATTAGTTACGGTATTGAAAATCATGATATTAGTTGTGATTTAATGTTGCTCTTTACTGAAGATTCACTTAAAACTTTGAAATATAAAGTTGCTTATCTACTGGAAGATTAAATATTTATGCCAGCTGATTTAGATTTAAATGAAATCCATTGGTTAATGGACATGTTTAATACTGTTGATGTAGGCCTTGTGGTGCTTGATAGAGACTACAAGGTGTGCGTTTGGAATGGCTTTATGGAAAACCATTCTGGGCTGTTACCGAGTGCAGTAAAAGATAAAGACTTGTTTGATCTATTTCCAGCCATAGATGAAAAATGGTTTAGAAGTAAAGCAGAGTCAGTGTTTGTATTAAAAAATCGCTCATTTACTATTTGGGAACAGCAGCCGTATATTTTTCGTTTTAAAAATTATCGACCGATTACAGGTAAAGCGGATTATATGTATCAAAACGCCACGTTTATTCCACTTACGAATGTACGAGGGGAAGTAGAGCATATTTGTATTATTATCTACGATGTAACGGATATTGCAGTTAACAAAAAAGAGCTTGAAGAGTTAAACAAAAAATTAGAGCAAGTAAGCCAAACTGACAGCCTTACCCAGCTTGCAAACCGAGGACATTGGGAGTATTTGTTACATCAAGAATTTTTACGTACTAAGCGCAGTGAAGGTTGCTGCTCGTTATTAATTTTTGATATTGATCACTTTAAAAAGGTAAACGATGACTTTGGTCATAGTGCGGGAGATGAAGCACTTCGTCATATAGCGAGTTTACTTAAAACTGCATTGCGTGAAACTGATATTGCTGGGCGATACGGCGGTGAAGAGTTTGTTGTTACTCTATTAGATACCGATAAACAAGGGGCTATCGTATTTGCTGAGCGCTTACGCCAATTAATCGAAACCTCACCAGCGAAATACAAAGAGCACACTATGCATATGGCCATTAGTGTGGGTATTGCCTGCTTTGACAACGAATTTAAAGATCATGAGCGTTGGATTGAAGCCGCCGATAAAGCACTTTACCATTCAAAAGAAACCGGTCGAAATAAAGTGTCGGTATATGCTGATATAAAATAAGTAATTCAGTTTTGAGTAAACGCATTATTTTTTCTGCAGTATTACCAATGAGCTTAGCTTTAATCCCTACATTTCCTACAGAGCCTATAATCATTAAATCAGCATTAAGCTTAGCCGCTAAGCTTAAGATCACCTGCTCGGGTAATCCCGCTTTAATATGAAGCTTATCGCGTAAGTTGTTATCAGTTATAAGGGCCTGCTGCTATTGTGGTCGTTTCTCAAACGCATTAACGAGCTGTTCTTCAGAAAAAACCAAGCCTAAATCTCTTAATATTGGAGAAATATAGACAGTATAACCTGCATAAAACTCACAACCGGTTCGCTCTGCATATTTTTACTCTGTTGTATGGCGTGAATCATCGCTTGGGCATTGACCAATGGTTGAAATATCACCAGAATTTGACTCCTGTTCAAGTTTTACCTTAAAGCCCCATAGTCTGTAAAGGTGTTTTAATACCTCCTCATGGGAGTTGGCCAGTGGAATGGCGTTGTGAGGGATATATCGCAGGGTTAATGAGCGATCTCCACGCAAGTCTACATCGTAAACTTGTATGTTAGGTTCATGATTACTAAGGTTATATTGTGCAGAAAGTGCCTCTCTAACCGCTTTGTAGCCATTATCGTCATGAATAGCGCCTATTTCTAAATGTGGGTTGTTAGCATGGTCTACTATAGTGAACAATTTAAAGTCTCTGATCAGTTTTGGCGATAAAAATTGGCTAATAAAACTTTCATCTTTAAAGTTTTGCATTGCAAAGTGAAGAGTTTCAAGCCAGTCATTACCAGCATGTTCAGGAAACCAGCGTTTATCTTCTTCTGTCGGGTTTTCACAAATTCGGCGTATATCTACCATCATATTAAAACCCAGCGCATAGGGGTTAATACCTGAGTAATAATCGCTATTATAAGGGGGTTGATACACAACATTTGTATGGCTTTGTAAAAACTCTAACATAAATGAGTCGGTTAGTTTTCCCTCATCATATAAGTGGTTCAAAATAGTGTAGTGCCAAAAAGTGGCCCAACCTTCATTCATAACCTGTGTTTGTTTTTGCGGATAAAAGTACTGCGATATTTTTCGCACAATACGTACGATTTCTCGTTGCCATGGCTCAAGTAAAGGAGCATTTTTTTCAATAAAATACAGAATGTTTTCCTGTGGCTCTTGCGGAAAGTGGCGCTCACTTTTTTTTGATTCTTGCTGCTGAGAGGGAATGGTACGCCATAGTTCATTAACTTGTGATTGTAAGTACTCAGCCCGTTCTTGCTGGCGTTTTTGTTCTTCAAATAACGAAATACGCTGCGGACGTTTATACCTGTCAACACCATAACTCATTAACGCATGGCAAGAGTCGAGTATGCTTTCTACTTCAGAAATACCGTATTTCTCTTCACAGCGGCTAATATAGTTTTTAGCAAACAATAAATAGTCAATTATAGAACCGGCATCAGTCCATGTTTTAAATAAATAATTCCCCTTAAAAAAAGAGTTATGCCCGTAACACGCATGTGCCATAACCAATGCCTGCATCGGCAGCGTATTTTCTTCCATTAAATAAGCTATACATGGATTGGAGTTAATCACAATTTCATATGCAAGGCCCATTTGACCTCGTTTATAATTTTGTTCTGTTTGGATAAACTTTTTACCGTAAGACCAGTGAGTATAGCCAATAGGCATGCCTACACTGGAGTAAGCATCCATCATTTGCTCAGCAGTGATCACTTCAATTTGGTTAGGGTATGTGTCTAGTTTATAATGCTCAGCAACACGTGCAATTTCATCTTGATATTGCTGAAGTAACTCAAAGGTCCAATCGGGCCCATCACTGATTCGCTCGTTATTCATATTGCTACCTCGCTTTGGCTATGCAGCCCCTTGCTGTTGACGGCCTTTTTTAAATAGCTCCCTAAATATAGGGTAAATGTCTTCAACACCTTGAATATGTTGGATGGCAAAATTACTGTGAGTTTGGCTTATTCTTTGGTACTCGCGCCATAAACTTTGGTGGGCGCGGGTAGTAATTTCTATATAGGCAAAATATCGCACTGCGCTTAACAGTTTGTTACGTAAAATATGCCCACATTGCGGGGTATCATCTGCCCAGTTATCACCATCAGAGGCTTGTGCTGCGTATATATTCCATTCATCAGCATTATAGCGCTCTGCTATTATTTCATTCATCAGCTTAAGCGCACTTGAAACGATAGTACCGCCCGTTTCTTGGGAGTAAAAAAACTCTTGTTCATCAACTTCTTTAGCTTGAGTATGATGACGAATATACACAACCTCAATGTCTTTATAGCTGCGAGTTAAAAACTGATAAAGCAAAATATAAAAGCGTTTTGCCATGTCTTTGGTGGCTTGATCCATTGAACCGGATACATCCATAATACAAAACATTACTGCTTTGCTGGTTGGGTGTGGTTGTTTATTATAGTTACGAAAACGCAAATCGTAGTTATCAATAAAGGGTACCGATTTAATTTGCTGCTTTAGAATGTCGATTTCTTGTTGCAACAATGTCACAGCGGCTTTGTCGCAGTGTGGTTGTTCAAGCAGTAGTGCTAATTGCCCCTCAAGTTCACTAAGGCGGCGCTTTTTTCCTGCGGTCATTGCAATTCTACGAGCTAAAGAGCCTTGTAATGAACGCACTACGTCAATATTACTGGGCATACCGTCGCTGCAAAACCCAGCGCGATGGGTTTTCATTTGTACGAGCTTATCGAGCTGATTTTCTTGTAAATTAGGGAGTTCTAAATCTTCAAATAACAAATCAAGATATTCGTCTTTAGAAATTGAGAAAACAAAATCATCTTGGCCTTCACCAGAATCACTCGCTTCACCTTCGCCCGCGCCACCGCCTTGTCCACCTTTAGGTCGCTCAATTTTATCACCAGTAGAGAACTGATCGTTCCCTGGATGTATTTGCTCTCTATTACCGCCTCTACCTTGATGAAAAGTAGGTTCACTAATATCACGCTGTGGAATAGATATACTCTCCCCAGAGCTAGAGTCGGTGACGCTGCGTTTATTTATCGCATCAGACACCGCTTCTTTTATCTGCTTTTTATAACGCCTAATAAAACGCTGGCGGTTAACTGTGCTTTTGTTTTTGCCATTTAAACGCCTGTCGATAAAATGCGCCATAATGACCTCCTAAAAACTGCAATTATGAAGGTTATTGCGATTTTCTAACCCGTAAATACCACTCAGATAGCAAGCGCACTTGTTTTTGCGTGTAGCCTTTTTCAACCATACGGTTAACAAAGTCCTCATGCTTTTGCTGATCCTCAGCCGATGTTTTAGCATTGAATGAAATGACAGGGAGTAAGTCTTCGGTGTTTGAGAACATTTTTTTCTCAATAACAGTGCGTAGTTTCTCATAACTCGTCCATAGCGGATTCTTACCATTATTGTGAGCGCGAGCACGTAGTACAAAGTTAACAATTTCATTTCTGAAATCTTTAGGATTTGAAATACCTGCCGGTTTCTCAATTTTTTCGAGCTCAGCATTAAGCGCATCACGGTCAAACAATTGCCCTGTATCAGGGTCGCGATATTCTTGATCTTGAATCCAAAAATCAGCATAAATAACGTAGCGGTCAAAAATATTTTGTCCGTATTCCGAGTACGATTCTAGATAGGCGGTTTGCAGCTCTTTACCTATAAACTCTACATATTGTGGAATTAAATAGCCTTTTAAAAAGCTTAAATAACGCTCTTCAACCTCGGCACTAAATTGTTCTCGTTCAATTTGTTGCTCAAGTACATAAAACAAATGTACTGGGTTGGCGGCCACTTCGGTGGTATCAAAGTTGAATACGCGAGATAAAATTTTAAACGCAAAACGAGTTGAAAGACCGTTCATGCCCTCATCGACACCAGCGTAATCACGATATTCTTGGTATGACTTAGCTTTTGGATCGGTATCTTTGAGTGTTTCACCATCGTAGACCCGCATTTTAGAGTAAATGCTAGAGTTTTCTGGCTCTTTTAAGCGCGAGAGAGTGGTAAATTGAGCTAAAATTTTAAGTGTTCCTGGCGCACATGGAGCATTATAAAGCTCACTGTGTTCAATCAGCTTATCGTAAATTTTAATCTCCTCGGTCACTCTTAAGCAATATGGGACTTTAACAATATAAACACGGTCTAAAAAAGCTTCGTTGTTTTTATTGTTTTTAAAGGTTTGCCATTCTGACTCGTTGGAGTGGGCGAGTATCATGCCGTTAAATGGCAGGGCGCTTATGCCTTCTGTGCCGTTATAGTTGCCTTCTTGTGTGGCTGTTAAAAGCGGGTGTAGCACTTTTATCGGTGCTTTGAACATTTCCACAAACTCCATTAAGCCTTGGTTAGCTAAACATAATGCGCCTGAATAAGCGTACGCATCAGGATCATTTTGCGCAAAGTGTTCAAGCTGGCGGATATCTACTTTACCTACAAGAGCCGAAATATCTTGGTTGTTTTCATCGCCGGGCTCTGTTTTAGCAATCGCTACTTGATTTAAAATTGATGGGAAGCGTTTAACCACTCTAAATTGGCTAATATCACCATTAAATTCTTGTAAGCGTTTTGCGGCCCATGGCGACATCACTGTTTTAAGGTAGCGTGACTTAATTCCATATTCTTTTTCGAGCAGGTTTGCATCTTCAATGGGGTCAAATAATGCCAGCGGATGGTCATTAACAGGTGAGCCTTTAATGGAGTAGATAGGTACTTGTTGCATTAAATACTTTAATTTTTCGGCAATTGATGACTTACCACCACCCACAGGGCCGAGTAAATAAAGTACTTGTTTACACTCCTCTAAGCCTTGTGCTGCATGTTTTAGATAAGACACAATTTGTTCAATAGCGTCTTCCATGCCATAAAAGTCAGCAAATGCTGGGTAACGTGCAACAACACGATTTGAAAATAAGCGACTTAGGCGAGTATCGGTAGCAGTATCTACCATTTTAGGCTCGCCAATGGCCATCAGTAACCTTTCAGGTGCACTGGCATAAGCGGACTTATCGGTTTTACAAATTTCTAGAAATTCAGCAACACTGTACTCTTCTTCTTGTGTTGATTCATAACGCGCTTGGTAGTGATCAAAAATAGTCATAATGACCTCCGAAACCTACTTTGAAGATGTATTCACTATCTAAAGTCTAGTCACGAATTTCATTTTTTGTGCAATAAAATTAAAAATTTATATGAAAAATGATCAAGATGCGCTTTTATAAAACAACCTACGTATAAACGCAATTAATGCAAATTGTAGGCATAAAAAAAGACGCCTAAGCGTCTTTTTAAAACTAGTATTAAACTAATTATGCGAAGTTAGCGTTCGCGAATTCCCAGTTAACTAGTGACCAGAAACCTTTAAGGTAATCTGGACGCACGTTACGGTAATCAATGTAGTATGCGTGTTCCCATAAATCCACTGTTAGGATTGGAGTAACACCTGCATCTGTTAGTGGTGTAGCAGCGTTAGATGTATTAACGATGTCTAGTGAACCATCAGCCAGTTTAACTAACCAAGTCCAGCTTGAACCAAAGTTATTTACTGCTTTATCATTTAACGCGTCTTTAAATGCGTCAAATGAGCCCCATTTGGCGTTAATTGCATCAGCAATTGCACCTGTTGGAGCGCCACCGCCATTTGGAGATAGGCTGTTCCAGTAGAAAGTGTGGTTCCAGATTTGAGCAGCGTTATTAAATACACCGCCTTCTGAAGAACATACGATTTCTTCAAGTGACTTACCTTCAAACTCAGTGCCTGGGATTAAACCGTTAAGTTTAGTCACATAAGTGTTGTGGTGTTTACCATGGTGAAACTCTAGCGTTTCTTGTGAAATATGTGGCTCAAGTGCATCAATTGCATACGGTAGTGACGGTAGTTCAAATGCCATTTTTTATCTCCATCTTCTTTTGGTTGATAGTCTATTTAGTAATACGTAATGCCTGCGCAAACAGGGCACTTATCTATACCAAACAGGAATATAGTGTTACTATAATTGTTGAGTATTTTACTCAAGTTTTAGCAAACAGCAATGCTCTTGCTAAAGCTATTTAAGATTGAGGCTTTAATTGCCTATTTTAATCTATATATCTGAGGCCACAGTGAAACTTTTTCAAGGCCTAATGTGTTCGCTATCGTCATTTTGAGGTTGTAAATGGAAACCATCGATAAAATTAAACAGCAAATTGCTGAAAACCCAATCATCTTATACATGAAAGGATCACCAAAACTGCCTAATTGTGGTTTTTCTTCACAAGCATCACAAGCGTTAATGTCGTGTGGTGAACCGTTTGCTTATGTAGATATTTTACTTAATCCAGACATTCGTGCAGAGCTTCCTGCGTATGCTAACTGGCCTACTTTCCCACAACTTTGGGTTGAAGGTGAGTTAATTGGTGGCTGTGACATTATCATTGAAATGTTTCAACGTGGTGAATTACAACCACTGATCGCAGAAACAGCTGCAAAGCATAAACCTGCAGACGCTGAATAAGCGTTTAGGTAAAAAAAAGCTGCAATTTGCAGCTTTTTTTATGTCTATAAATTATTTACTCTTGTTGCTTATACGCTAAAAGTAAGGAGTGAGAAGGCAGCTTTACTCGTTTTTACGTAGCTTACAAAGCCGCAAACTTCAGAGCGCGATTGAATCGCCCCTAAATTGAGCAAGTTTTCATTCTTAAATAAGCAGTTATCAGGGTAAACTTACAAAAACACTGATCCCGCCGATTTCACGATTATGCAGGCTAATTTGCCCATGATGGGCTTCAACAATTTCTCGACACAGTGCCAACCCTAATCCACTTCCAGCTGCCTTGGTAGAATAAAAAGGGATAAGCGCACTGGCCATAACCGTTTCACTCATGCCTTTTCCTTGATCGCTCACATTAATATGAGTGCCGAGGTTATCTTGTGTTATTTTTAAACTAATATGCTCTGCTAGCGACTCTGATTCATGTGCGTTTTTCAACAGGTTAATGAGCAATTGTTCTATTTGGGTTTGATCGGCTCGTGTGATGATATCTTTTTGAAGGTCGAAATTAAATTGCCATTGGCTTTGTAATTGATCGAGTAATGAATGCCAATCAACCATTGTTATTTTAGGTGGTGGTAGTTTAGCAAACTTTCCATAGCCTTGAACAAACTCGTTTAAATGCTTTATTCGCTCTTCAATGGTAGTGAAAACGCGTTGTAAACGAGGTTCATCCACTTTCTTCGTTAACAGCTGTGCACTATGTAACATGGATGACATAGGACCTAGTGAGTTATTGAGTTCATGGCTAATGATCCTAATAACCTTTTTCCAAACTTCAACTTCTTGGCGGCTCAATTCGCGGGTCAATTGTTTAAATACAAACAACCTGTGGTGTTGGTTGTTAAGCAATAAGCGACCCATTGAAAGATGCCATGTTTGCGGTTCTTGTTCTGCTTTATCGAGAATAAATAAACCATCTACGCCTTTATTAACGGCATTAATTATTTGCTGTGGGGCTTTAGACAATAATGGTGAGATTTTCTCGCCTTCAAGGGCTGTACTTGCATTAAAAAAATCTCTCGCACTATGGTTACTATAAACAATAAAATCATTGTCATTTACCAATAATACAGCTTGAGGGGCGTTTTGTAATACCTTATCAAGCATCAACTCTCGTTGGTAAACCCATTGCTTTTCTTGTCTTAATTGCTTTGCAGTTTGATTGTAAAGCTGACACAAATGACCTAATTCATCATTATGGTTATAGGCCAGTAAAGTCGATAGTTCCCCATCTTTAAAATTTAATAAGCCAGTTTCTAATGAAGTAATACCTTGAACCAGTTTACCGCTGAGTCGATGAGCCAATAAGCTACTTAGAGTGGCTGTGAAAATAACACTTACTGTTGTTTTTATAGCGTCAACACCCAGCAGCCAACAACAGATAAAGACAGGGATCACAGAGGAAAATACACATACTAAAATCACTTTAGAAGTTAAAGAGAAGCGGTATCTTGATTTTTTCATCAGTAGGCAATCTCAAACTTATCAAGACGACGGTAGAGTGCTTGTCGGCTGAGTCCAAACTCACGTGCTACTTTGGCAATTACCCCTTTATGTAAACGCATAGCATCCTCAATTTGTTGTTTGTTAGGCTCTACTTTTTGAGTGTGTGTTTGAGGCGTAATAGGAGTTAAACCAAAGTCGTCGATGCTTATCTCACCGCTGGGTTTGAGCACACTGACACGTTTACATGCATTTTCAAGTTCACGAACATTACCGGGCCATGAATGGGCTAAAAGTAGGTTTTCGCATTGTAAGTCCAGCTCACGTTCTACTAAAAAATGACGAATAAGAGGAAGTATGTCATCCGGTCGCTGATTAAGACTTGGCAGGTTAAGTTCAATTACATTTAAACGGTAGTATAAGTCTTCTCTAAACAGCCCTTTGCTGATTGCATCTGTTAGGTTTTCATTGGTCGCTGATATTACACGGACATTAACTTTTCGGGTCTGGGTTGAACCTAAGCGCTCGAATTCTCCCGTTTGTAAAATCCGTAGGAGCTTCATTTGTCCTGATAAAGGGAGATTACCTATTTCATCTAAAAATAATGTGCCACCATCAGCCGCTTCAAATCGACCAATCCTTTGTTTTGTGATCCCTGTAAAAGCACCTGCTTCTGCACCAAATAATTCTGCTTCTATTAGTTGATGGGGAAGGGCACCTGCATTGACCGTAATAAACGCAGCATTTTGGCGAGGTGAGTTTGCTTGAATAATTTGTGCTATGCGCTCTTTACCACTGCCATTTGGGCCTGTTATTAATACAGAGACATCAGATTTGGCGACTTGTAATGCCATTTTAACTAATTGCTCCATGGCCGTACTGCGATAAATTAAACCTACTAAATTAGCATTTTCTATAGATGCCTCACGCTCTTGCTGGTGGCGCAATAAGGTTTGATTTTGTTTTTTTGTCTTTCCTAGTTCAATTAGGTTATTAACACAGGTAAGAAGCTTGGCATCATCCCATGGTTTTGGTAAATAATCAGCTGCACCGGCTTTGACAAGTTCAACGGCTGTTTCAAGCTCAGTCCATGCAGTGATCAGAATAATGGGCAGATAGGGATTTAGCTCTCTAAGTTGATAAAAGAGTAACCTTCCCTCTTCTCCTGAAGTTGTGTCGTTACTAAAGTTCATATCTTGAAGTACAAGTGCAATACGCTGGTATTGCACAATTTGAATAGCTTCAAATGGGCTATTTGCAGTAACCACTTTATAGTCGTGAATCTCTAGCAATAATGACAGAGCATCTAAAATTGCAGGATTATCATCAACGATAAGTATTTTTTCCATGTTAATTTAATCGCTGTTTATTATTATTTAAATATTGAAAATGCTACACCGCGTTTAGCCAGTGTAGCATAGGTTGGGAGCTGTGCTATATGGTTCGGGTTGCGATACTCGGCGAAATATTTGCCGCGCGTTTAGCTGGGCCAAATACAGCCAAAAGACTCATTGTAAACACCATGACTGCCGTGACAGCAATATAACTTGATGGTAATGCCGCTATTGAAAAATGTTGCATTAATAACTGACCGAGTAAAAGTGCTGAAATAGCACCTAAAAATAAGCCAGCAATGCAAATCAGCGCATTTTCAACTAAAAAATAATTAACAATTGCAGATTTACGAGCGCCTAATGCACGACGGGTTCCAATTTGCTTGGTACGTTTGTTTATATTAAATAGCGTCAAACCAAAAATGCCCAGTGCGGTTACCAATACCAGTATGGTTATGAGCACAATTAACATACGCATCATAAGTTTATCTGCAGCCATATATTGATCTTTAAGTTCATCAAGACCTTTAATATTGTTGATCACCCGCTTGCTATAATTATTTAGCATCGCATTTTCGATTTGTTTCATTACAGCTGCGCGTTGTCCTGGCTTTGTTCTTACAGCAAATTGTGCGTAAGTTTTGCCTTGAATATACGGAATAAGCGCGACATTATTGGGGTGACTATCTTTTAGCCAAGGGCCTTTCATTGGCGCTGTGATCCCAATAATTTGTAGGGGTAAGTCACCAAAATAAACGGTCTTACCAAGGCCATTGCCCTCAGGGAAAAGCTCATTGGCTAACGCCTCAGTAACGACAGTGACATTAGTTGTTCTATCTGTCGGTGAATTTGTAATGAGTACTTCAGCCTCAGTAAAATTACGCCCAGCAATTAATTTTACGCCATATGTGTCTAGGCCGTGCTCATCAATAAAAAAGTAAGCAGTGCGCACATTTTTACTTTCTTGTGGTGCAGGTTTTAAATTAAAGCCGGAAGCGCTGCCACTACCAGATAACGGAATACTGCTACTTTGCGCTGCACTCTCAACCCCTGGTAGGGCTCTTAACATGGCTTCGTCCAATTCAAACTGCTGGCTAGCATCAACGTCTTTCCCAAAGGTCATCACATTGAACTTAAACAAGTCTTGCTCTGGGTAGCCGGTTTCTTGGTTTAAAAAAGCGATTCTATCTTGAATGATAAACGCCGCATTGCTGACAATGGCTGTCGTAATTGCAATTTGAATTAAAAGTAATATTGCGCCTACCTTTGAGCGGCAAAGGGCATGAAATATTGGTTTTATTTCTAACATGATTAGCTCCTTATTGGCTCTTTAAGTAAATGGCAGGGTTGGTTTTACACACTAGCCAAGCAGGGTAAAGCCCAGCAATAATGCAAGTAGTTATTGCGATAACTGGGGCACTTAATAACATGGCTAAATCCATCGTGGCTATGTTTTTGTAATATTCGTAACTTTGCCTTACCCCGAGCAGGCCAATTTGTGCAAGTACAATACCGAGCAAACCGCCGATAAAACCAAGCATGGCTACTTCTACTAAATGCTGTAGAAAGACTTGTCGCTTACTTGCCCCGAGTGCTCGGCGCACGCCGACTTCTGGAGCACGGCGTAAAAACTTTGCTAGTAAAAGACCTAAAATATTAGCTAAACACACCGCTAAAAACATAAAGCTTAAACTAACCAGTATTTTGTTATCTTCACTAACGACATTGTTGTATTCCATCCATTGGTTTACATCACGCAGGCTATATTCAGGTTTTTCTCGCGTGAAGCGGCCACGCTTTTTTTGCTCTTCAATGTAAGATGTGAGGTAATCACCGTAAGCGGTTTTTTGCTCTGGTGTATCAAGCTGAGCCCAAAATTGGATCCACACTATTTCCGATTGCAATCTATCGGCATAGGTATTTATATTTTCATGTTTCCAGCCATTACTATTGCCCCAGCTGGTGAGCTCTTTTGCTTTAATTAAACTGAAGGGTAAAAATAGGTCTGCTATTTTATCAAAAGCGCCGTTATTTAAATCGTAATATTTAAGGTTGAGGGGCCAGTCATCAATGACACCGACAATTTGGTAGCTATCGTCATCCAAATAGACTAGTTTGCCGATGGAGTTCTTACCCGCAAACAACTTATCGTTCAGCTCTTTTGAAATCACCAAAACAGGGGCTGCAGATTGCTCTTGTTGATCACTCCACACACCGCCATAAATAAATGGCACATTAAACATGCTAAAAAAGTCAGGTGTGGTCATGCGTGCTTCACCAGTAAACGGCTTAACTTTATCTGAGTCTAAATACACAGAGAAACCAGTGCGCATCATGGCTACTTTTTTATCTGGGATTGGAGCATTGTGCAAACTAACTGCATCTTGATAGGTCAGTTGCATAGGAATATCGTCACCCGTCCACCAAGTATGGCCTTCATCCATGGTTTGCAGCTGTACATTAAACAATTGGCTGCTCTTATGTGGGATAGGGTCTGCCGACATCATGTGATAAACGCTTAAACTCGTCATAGTGATGCCAATACCAATGGCAATCGCCAGTACCATTAAAAAGCTTACTAAAGGTGTGCGCTTGAAGCTGCGCCAACTTAAATCGAGGTAATGTAGAAGCATGGCTTAGGCTCCAGCAACATTTTTAAGGTTTTGTGCACCTTGGTATAAGGTAAAATCAGCAAGTTGACCATCGACAACTTGAATGTTTCGAGGGGCACGCCGAGCAAGTTCTGCATCATGGGTGACCATGACAATGGTTGCGCCATCGCGATTGATTTGTTCAAGCAGCTCCATTACTTGACGAGCCATAAGGCTGTCGAGATTACCTGTTGGTTCATCGGCAAGTAAAAATCGTGGCTCGCCAGCAAGCGCGCGTGCTATGGCTACTCGTTGTTGCTGTCCGCCAGAGAGTTGCTGTGGCAAATGTTTTGCCCGAGAGGCAAGACCAACTTGTTCTAAACATTTTTCAATGCGACGTTTACGCTCTGCGGCTTTAATACCTCTATAACGTAGCGGTACTTCAATATTTTCATATAAGTTTAAGTCAGGTATTAAATTGAACCCTTGGAAGATAAAGCCTATTTTTTGATTTCGACAATCTGCGCGCTGGTTATCGTTTAACTTACCTACATCAATTCCATCAAGTAAATATTCACCTGCAGAGAAGGGTTCTAACATTCCAGCTATATTTAAAAAGGTCGTTTTTCCTGACCCGCTAGGGCCTGTAACAGCAATAAATTCGCCTTCATCAACGTGTAGATTAAAATCACGTAATGCATGGGTTTGAACCATTTCTGTTTGATATACTTTACTTATATTATTCATCTTTAACATGCTTTTTCCTTTTGTTGTTTGGTTCTACGCGATTGTTAGCGAAGTAATAATGTGTGTGTGTGTTTGAAACTGTTATAGCTTGAAATAATCAATTCATCGCCAGCTTGAACCCCTGAAATTAACTCAACCGCATTAATGCTGGTTGCACCAATTGAAATATCAATGAGCTGAGCTGTATCACCGGTAATTTTATAAACCTGTGTACCGCCTTGTTGTAAAAATGCCCCACGCTTAACTTGTAAAACATCGTCACGATTTTCTAATAAAATACGTGCTGTTAATCGTTGGTTTTGTCTGATACCCGTCATGTCTTTGTCAAAACGTACACGCGTTGTGACTTCTCTATTATTTACTTCTGGTGAAATGGCAGAGAGGGCGCCCATCACTTTGCTCGCGCCCATTGTTATCTCTACGTCCATACCTAAACCAAGCTCATTTGCATAACTTTCAGGGACTTGTAGCTCTGCTTCAAAATTACTCAAATCAACTAAAGTCATTAATGGTTGGCTTTGTGTTACCGCTTCTCTTTGTTGAACTAGTAAGTTACCTACAATCCCTGACACAGTGGCTTTAATTGTTAAGTTATTAACTTTACGAAGTAGATCATCGACAATCAGTTGTTGACGAGTGACATCTCGTTTAGCGGCCTGTAGTTCAAAAGCAAGTGTATCTTTGGACAATTCAACTTCTTGCTCTGCATGTTTATAAGAGAGTTTTGCACGGGCAAGCTCATCAATGGCTTTTTCGTGATCAATTTGACTGATCACATTTTTTTGCATTGATAAGGCCGCTCTGCGATTTTCTCTATCGGCAGCGTTTAACTCTACTTGTGCTAGATCAAGTGCTTTATTTAAGCTTAATGATTGGCGGCGTGCCTCAAGGTGTTTACGTTGTAGCTCGCCCTCAAGACGAGCTAAAACAGACTGTTGCTGCTTTAATTCGTTTGTGAGCTCAGGACTATCAACCATGGCTATTACATCATGCAGTTTTACTGAGTCACCAGCATTAACCTTCAATGAAACAAAGCCTCGTTCAGGGCTGTAAACTTTTGGTGCTCTGGCGGCCACAATTTTACCGCTGGCTGCAACATCGCGTATTAGCGATTGGCGCACCACCGTGGCTATTTGTAGGCTTACTCTATCAACCGAGATAGTACCTTCTTGATCAGCATTTAATAGTGCATATACACATAGAGCAACTAGGCCCACAATAAATATAAACAGCCTGATGTATTTTTTAAAATTTATAGGTCGTGAGATTTGCGTGTCTTGCCCGCTAGTGTCTTTAATCATTATTCATTCTCTTAGTGTTTTTCAAACACAGTAATCATTAGCGAGGCAATAAACAGAATAATTGGTGAAATTAAAAATAAGCCAATAGTAAACATTCGAACATCCTCAAAATTTATATAGTTATGCTGTATTCGAATAGCATGCCATTTTTTATCTTATTGAATTTATTTGATTTTTAACTTTACCCTTTTTGTTTTACATGTCCGCGGACATAAAAAGTGTCCGCTGCGGGCACTTTTTTGATTTGTCTATGGGATGAGGTTACCTCAACGTAAAGCAAAGCAAGTTGTTAATTAATGCATAACATGAGGGGAGCGTTTAAATCTATTGAATAAACTATGCGCTAATAGAAGCCGCTGTAATTAAATGTCGTGTTCAGATGAATTACTAATACAGCACAAAAGAGGAAATAGCACCTAATGAATAGTTATTCATTTTTGGCTCACCTTACGTTTACGTAAACTGCTAGTCGTGCATGCTTTTTGTTTACAAGTTTTTAAAAATAACACCGGTGTCAATCTATTTTTCGATTCGATATCCATGCAAATGTTAATGGTTGGCATTATTTTATGATTTTTAATTAAGTTGAAATATATTCAATATAATGAATATGTATTCATAAAAATATTGACTCAAGGGTGGAATAACGCTAATTTTGTTCGTCTGTTAGCAAATCGTCGAGCCGTTCATCAACGTTAACAGCGCAGCAAGGGGAGGGGTCCATGTTATATGACTCAAAACTAGAAAAAGATAATTGTGGCTTTGGCTTAATAGCCCAAGTTAATAACCAAGCGAGTCACCGACTCATTCGTACGGCGATCACCGGTTTAGATCGCATGCAGCACCGCGGTGGTATTTCTGCTGATGGTAAAACGGGTGATGGTTGTGGCTTGTTATTACAAAAACCAGACAGCTTCTTTCGGGCTATTGCTGCCGAGAATAATTGGCATTTAGGTAAAAATTACGCCGTTGGGATGATTTTCCTCAATGCTGATCCGGTACTAGCACAAGCAGCCAAAGATGTTTTAAGCGAAGAACTAGAAAAAGAAACGCTAAATATTTTGGGCTGGCGTGTGGTTCCAACTGATCCATCAATGTTAGGACCTATTGCTCTAAAACAATTGCCAGGTTTTGAACAAATTTTTATTAGTGCGCCAGAAGGTTGGCGTTCTAAAGATTTAGAACGCCGCTTGTATGTTGCACGTCGTCGTGCAGAAAAGCGCCTAATGGACGATGAATCATTTTATATTGCGAGTTTATCTGGGCTAGTCACAATATATAAAGGCTTAATGATGCCTGCTGACTTGCCTAATTTTTACCTTGATCTTGCGGATATTCGCATGACCAGTGCTATTTGTGTTTTTCATCAACGCTTCTCTACAAACACACAGCCTCGCTGGCCTTTAGCGCAACCATTTCGTTATTTAGCGCACAATGGTGAAATTAATACTATTGAAGGTAATCGCCAATGGGCACGTGCCCGTTCTTATAAATTTGCTTCGCCACTTATTCCTGATTTACAAAGCGCAGCGCCGTTTGTTAATGAGACAGGGTCTGACTCATCTAGCCTCGATAATATGCTGGAGCTATTTTTAGCTGGTGGTATGGATTTATTCCGTGCGATGCGCATGCTAGTGCCGCCAGCATGGCAAAAAAATCGAGCTATGGATGACGACTTACGTGCGTTCTATGATTTTAATTCTATGCATATGGAACCTTGGGATGGCCCTGCAGGCATTGTTATGTCTGATGGGCGCTTTGCAGCCTGTAACCTAGACCGTAATGGTTTGCGTCCAGCGCGTTATATTATTACTCAAGATGGTTTTATTACTTTAGCTTCTGAGGTGGGAATTTGGGATTACACCGCTGATGAGGTGGTAGAAAAAGGACGTGTTGGCCCAGGCGAGCTACTGGTTATTGATACCAAACTCGGAAAAATTTGGCATTCAGATGAAATTGACCAAGACTTAAAATCACGCCACCCTTATAAATCGTGGTTAGAAGAAAACGTTAAACGCTTAACACCTTTTGAAGCACTGACTGAGCAAGATGCAGGTAATCGCTCATTCGATGATGCAACTCTAGCCAAATATCAAAAGATGTTTGGCTATACTAATGAAGAGCTAGACAGTGTTATTCGTGTTATGGGTGAAAATGGTCAAGAAGCTACCGGTTCAATGGGTGACGATACGCCGTTTGCCGTCCTAAGCGAAGGGCATCGTTCACTTTACGATTATTTCCGCCAGAAGTTTGCCCAAGTGACTAATCCGCCAATCGATCCGTTACGTGAAAACCATGTAATGTCGTTGGCAACGTGTATTGGCAGTGAACAAAACGTATTTAATGAAACTACAGGGCATGCTAAACGCCTGCAATTTGATACCCCTATTTTAATGTATGCTGACATGCAGCAGCTACTCAATGCCGATGAAGCACACTACAGTTACTGTAAAATTGACATTACTTACACCATAGAAGAAGGACTTGAAAACGCCGTTAAGCGTGTTTGTGATGAAGCACAAGAAAAAGCAGCATCAGGCTGCATTATGCTGGTATTAACGGATCGTAACTTTGATGACAATCAATTACCTATTCCTGCAGCTATGGCGGTGGGTGCGGTACAAAAACGCTTGGTAGATAATAACTTACGCTGTGAGTCTAACATCATTATTGAAACCGGTAGCGTTCGTGACGCGCATCAATTTGCTGTTCTACTTGGCTTCGGTGCAACCGCAATCTACCCGTATTTAGCGTATGAGTCACTTGTGGCCATGAGCGATAGCAAGGTAATTAATAAGTCATACTGCGAAGTGACACTGGCTTATCGTCAAGCAATTAATAAAGGCTTGTACAAAATCATGTCGAAAATGGGTATTAGCACCGTGGCTTCATATCGTTGTTCGATGTTGTTTGAAGCGGTTGGCTTATCGGACGCGATTGTTGAGATGTGTTTTAAAGGCGTTGCAAGTCGCATAAAAGGGGCGTGTTTTAGCGACTTCGATGACGATCAGCAAAGCTTGCATAAACTGGCGCTTAGTAAACGTAAATTATTAAGCCATGGCGGTTTATTTAAATACGTTCACGGCGGCGAGTATCATGCTTACAACCCTGATGTGATTCAAACGTTACAAAAAGCAGTACGTAGCGGCGAGTATAGTGATTACAGCGAATACGCAAAGCTAGTTAATCACCGTCCAGTCGCGACTTTGCGCGATATGTTGGCTTTAAAACTGCCAGAAAAGGGTATAAGCATTGATGAGGTAGAGCCTGCCGCTGAGCTTTATAAACGTTTTGATTCTGCAGCGATGAGTATTGGTGCATTATCACCAGAGGCGCATGAAGCACTAGCCATAGCTATGAACCGTTTAGGTGGTTGCTCAAATTCTGGCGAAGGTGGCGAAGATAAACTTCGTTACGGTACAGAAAAAAATTCACGGATTAAACAAGTGGCCTCAGGTCGATTTGGTGTAACACCTCATTATTTACGCAGTGCGGATGTCATTCAAATAAAAGTGGCTCAAGGCGCTAAGCCGGGCGAAGGCGGGCAGTTACCAGGTGAAAAAGTAACGCCCTATATTGCCAAGCTTCGTTACTCGGTACCAGGCGTGACACTAATTTCACCGCCACCGCATCATGATATTTACTCTATTGAAGATTTAGCCCAGCTTATTTTTGATTTAAAGCAAGTAAACCCGAATGCACTGATTTCAGTAAAACTGGTATCTGAACCGGGCGTAGGAACAATTGCAACCGGTGTTGCAAAAGCGTATGCCGATCTAATTACTATCTCAGGCTACGATGGTGGCACAGGTGCAAGTCCCTTAACCTCGGTTAAATATGCTGGCAGCCCATGGGAGCTTGGCCTTGCAGAAACGCAACAAGCACTTGTCGAAAATGGCCTTCGTCATCGTATTCGCCTGCAAACAGATGGGGGGTTAAAAACCGGGCTTGATATCATCAAAGCAGCCATTTTAGGCGCTGAAAGTTTTGGTTTTGGTACTGGGCCTATGGTGGCGTTAGGCTGTAAATACTTACGAATTTGTCACTTAAATAACTGTGCTACTGGTGTGGCAACCCAAGACGATACACTGCGCCAAAAGCATTATCACGGCTTACCAGAAATGGCGATGAACTACTTTAAGTTTATAGCTCAAGAAGCGCGTGAAATTATGGCAAGTTTAGGTGTTGCAAACCTAACCGATTTAATTGGTCGCTTAGATTTACTCGAAGCCATTGAAGGCAAAACAGCCAAACAGCAAAAAATAGATTTATCAGCGGTTATCGCTCAGCCGAACAACCCAACGGGTGAAACACTGTTTTGCAGTGCACCAAATAGCTCGCACTATTTAGGTGAGTTAAATGAGAGCTTGCTAGGCAAGGCAAAAGAGGCAATTGATAATTCAAGCGGCATTTCATTAGTGAGTCGTATATGTAATACCGATAGATCTGTTGGCGCAATGCTTTCTGGTTATATTGCTGATAAGCACGGTAATCAAGGTATGGCAGCAGATCCAGTGGTGATTGAACTTCATGGTACAGCTGGCCAGTCATTCGGGGTATGGAATGCTGGCGGCCTTGAAATGACTCTAGTTGGTGATGCTAACGATTACGTTGGTAAAGGGATGGCGGGCGGTAAGCTAGTCGTTCGCCCACCACTGGGTTCGTCATTTGAAAGTCACAAAGCAACCATCGTAGGTAATACCTGTTTATATGGTGCCACTGGCGGTAAATTGTTTGCAGCCGGATGTGCTGGTGAGCGTTTTGCTGTGCGTAATTCGGGTGTGCAAGCTGTTGTTGAAGGTGTTGGTGATAATGGTTGTGAATATATGACCGGTGGCGTGGTATGTGTACTTGGTAATGTAGGAGTTAACTTTGGTGCAGGTATGACCGGTGGTTTTGCTTATATTTTAGATGAACGAGGTGATTTTGAGAAACGCATTAACCCAGAGTTGGTTGAAGTGGTTACTTTAGATGATTTGAGTTCACATCAAGAGCATTTACGCGGCTTAATTGCTGACCATTTAGAGCTAACAGGCTCATGCAGAGCAGAAACTATTTTAGCTAACTTTGAACTTTATTTACCGATGTTTAAATTAGTAAAACCTAAATCAAGTGACGTAAAAAGTTTACTCGGGCATCGCGCTCGCAGTAGCGCCGAACTACGTGTTCAAGCGCAATAAGGGGGCAGTATGAGCGAAAATGTATATCAATTTATAGACGTGCAGCGTGTAGACCCACGCAAGAAACCAATCTCGTCGCGTAAAAAATCGTTCGTAGAAATTTATGAACCCTTTTCAGAAAACCAAGTTAATTCACAGGCAGATCGCTGCCTTGATTGCGGTAACCCTTATTGTGAGTGGAAATGTCCAGTACATAACTATATTCCACAATGGTTAAAACTGATCCGTACAGGGCGCATTTTAGAGGCCGCTGAGCTTTCGCACCGTACTAACAGTTTGCCAGAGGTGTGTGGAAGAGTATGCCCACAAGACCGCTTATGCGAAGGCTCATGTACGTTAGATGAAGAGTTTGGAGCGGTAACAATCGGTAATATTGAAAAATATATCACCGATACCGCGTTCAAAATGGGCTGGAAGCCAGACATGTCTTATGTGACATGGACTGATAAAAAAGTGGCTATTATTGGTGCTGGGCCAGCAGGGTTAGGTTGTGCTGATATTCTAGTACGTAATGGCGTAAAGCCTGTGGTATTTGACCGTCACCCTGAAATTGGTGGGCTGTTAACCTTTGGTATTCCTTCTTTTAAATTAGAAAAAGAAGTCATGCAAAAACGTCGCGAAATATTTACCGAAATGGGTGTTGAATTTAAACTTAATGTCGAAGTAGGTAAAGACATTAGCATGGATGAAATTCTTAATGAGTATGACGCTGTATTTTTGGGAGTGGGGACTTATCAAAGTATGCGTGCAGGGCTTGAGAACGAAGATGCACCGGGGGTGCATGATGCCCTGCCATTCTTAATTGGTAACACTAATCGTGTTATGGGTTACGATGAGTCTAACCAAGCTTGCATTGATATGGCAAACCAAAAAGTAGTGGTACTAGGTGGTGGTGATACAGCAATGGACTGTGTGCGTACCTCCATTCGTCATAACGCGTTAAAAGTAACGTGTGCTTATCGTCGTGATGAAGAGAACATGCCTGGTTCAAAACGCGAAGTAAAAAATGCAAAAGAAGAGGGCGTAATTTTTACTTATAACGTTCAGCCTAAAGGGATTGTACTTGATGACAAAGGTGCTGTAGCCGGCGTTAAAATGGTAAAAACTCAGCTTGGCGAGGCAGATGAAAATGGCCGTCGTCGCGCTGAGGAAGTACCCGGATCAGAGCACATTATTGAAGCTACACAAGTGATTATGGCATTTGGCTTTAAGCCTCATAAAATGGACTGGTTAGAACAGTACGATGTAGAAATTAACCACTGGGGCGGTATTAATGCACCTGAGCAAGGTGAATTTACACATCAAACCACTAATCCTAAAATATTTGCTGGTGGTGATATTGTTCGTGGTTCAGACTTAGTGGTTACTGCTATATTTGAGGGGCGTAATGCTGCAGAAGGCATTATGGATTATTTAAAAGTGTAAATAATTCTTTTGTTAGAATGGAGTCAAAAGCAAACCTTCGGGTTTGCTTTTTTATTCCCTCAGTTTTACAAATAAAAATGCCCGCAATACACAGGTTGCGGGCATTTTTAAACGCTATGTTAGTTAATCCATCGAGAAGTGATCAAGGCTCGGTTTCACTCTGGCTTGTCGACGTTTCACACTTTTATAGCAGATAACGTTACAAACAAGTTGTAGGCCAATAACCAACAAACTAAGTGTTATTAAGCCAGTAATAGCTGTGCTGCTAAAAACTAACATAACAGCAATAACAATATGTACAATTAATGCCACATTTAAAAAACGATATAATCCTTGTTTAAATTGTGTGTGTTTAAACTTGCTAAACATTGCTAAAAGTACACTAACTATAAGTAGTAGCCAGTTAATTGCTAAGCCAAAATAAATGACCGTTGTTTGCATCAAGGTATCCTCACCGTATCAAGGTAACGCACTATAAATGTATAATTTTATCCGTGCGCTTTTATAAGCTCTTTCGCATTTGCTTTAGCTGTTTTGCTAATGTTATCACCACCCAGCAAACGCGCAATTTCATTAACCCTGCCATCTTTATTTAATGCCAGCATATGAGTAAACGTTTCACCGTCTGCAATTTCTTTGGCAACAAAAAATTGCTGATGAGCGCTACTAGCCACTTGCGGTAAATGAGTTACACAAATTACTTGTGTCGATTTACCTAATTGGCGCAGTAGTTTACCAACGGCAGCAGCTGTTGGGCCAGAAATACCGACATCCACTTCATCAAATATAAGCGTAGGAGTCGTGACTTTTTGGGCAATAATAACCTGAATAGCCAAACTAATACGTGATAACTCACCACCAGAGGCTACTTTTGCTAAAGGTTGTAATGGTTGCCCTGGGTTTGTTGATACTAAAAACGATACATTATCAAAACCTAAGCTGTTTGGAGAGCGATCGGTATGTGCTGTAAGAGCTATTTCAAATACGCCATTTTCCATGGATAAGTTAGCCATACTTTCGCTGATCAAGCCATTAAGTGTATTAGCATATTGATGACGGCTAGCACTTAATTCCTCACTAGCCGTTTGATAATCTTCAAGAGCATCTGCAATTTCACCTTCAAGCTGTTCGAGGCGCGAACTATTACTGCTTATAGAGTCTAGTTCTTGTGTTACATTTTGATGAAACTCAACGAGCTCTTGTGGCTTTATATGGTGTTTTCTTGCTAAATCCATAGCGCCGCTGAGTCTGTTTTCTACTTCCGTTAAGCGAGTAGGATCTAAGTCAGCTTGTTCAGTATAATTGCGTATTTCTCTGCTTGCTTCTTCAACTTGAACCGCTGCTTCTGTCAGTAATGCTGCTACATTGGCCAGGGTTTCATCATAATGTGCAAGTTCATTAAATTGTTGTGCGCTGTGTTGTAAAAGAGAGCACGCATTTTGCTCATCACTTTCGTATAAATGTTGTAGCTCGCGCTGACAAGATTGCAAAATAGTTTGGCTGTTACTGAGCTTATAATGCTCTGCTTCTATTTGTTCAAACTCACCAGCTTGCAACGCAAATTCATCAAGCTCAGCCACTTGATATTCTAATAATTGTTTTTGCGCAGCTTGTTGTTGTTGTTGGTGTTCTAGTTGTTTAAATTCTTTTTGTAAATCAGCATAACGTTTATAGCGTTGGCTTACAGCATTAACTAGATTTTGGTGCCCGGCGTAAGCATCCAGTAGCTGTAATTGATGCTCTGCTTTTAATAGATGCTGGTGTGCATGTTGACCGTGTATAGAAATTAAATATTGGCCTAGCTCTTTTAGCTGTGCAGCGGTGACAGGGCTACCATTAATGTAGCTTTTGCTGCGGCCATTCTTGCAAACAACTCTACGAAGTAGACATTCGTTATCGTCATTATTAAGCATGTTCTCTTCTAGAAATGCATGAGCGTGTGGCAAATTGCTTAAATCAAATTGCGCACTTACCTCGGCTTTATCAGTGCCTGGGCGCACAGCTGATGCCTCTGCTCGTTCTCCAAGGCACAATGATAACGCATCAATAGCGATTGATTTACCCGCACCTGTTTCACCGGTAATAGCGGTCATGCCCGAATGCCATTCAGTGCTTAAATTACTTACAATTGCAAAATTTTTAATTTCTAAACCAATTAACATACTGTTCATCCATCCAGTGAATTAACTGTTAATTTATACAGTGTTTTGGTTTATTGCAAATTAAATTTCTATATTTTAAGCAAGGCTGGACTCAATTAGTGTTTTTTTTTCTTCATCAATAGGGAGGGTTTCATCGTTAAGATCAATATTATCAACTGGTTGTATGTTGTCTTCAGTTTTCAACTTTAAGATTAACGTAGGAAGGACTTCTTGGTAAAAATTTTTATTGTATAAAATACCTTGAGCTGGCAACTCTGCTATAAAATATTGAGTGCTGTCGGCAAATGCTTGGCTATTATTACTTTTATAGGTTTTTATAAGCTCTTCGTTAAGTATGTTAATAAGTTGGTCACATAACGATTCCAACTTAACTAAATTTTCATCGGTGTGAGGCTGTACCACGAAAAAGTTACTTACAACTGCTTGAATTCGAGGAAGGTGTTTAGCACTGATGACATTTGCATCTAGTAACTCGTTTAGTTTTATTTTTAAACGTGATTGAGTACTTGCTACGCGCTCGTTAAACAGTTTTTTCTTTGCTTCAATGGTTTTTTTTCGATTACTCTCAATTAGCAAGTAACTGCCAAGTAAAGTAATTAATAATAATAAAGCAAGAAACACTACATAAGTCATTACTACTTTTTCCTGATGATATTTAAAAATTCTAGCCCGATATTTTGCGCTAAAGTTGCATGTTTGGCAATAAAATTAGTATAACCGGCTACCCCAATTTAGCTTTTTACGTAGCACATTATAATAAGAATAATTTTTTGGGTGGATTAAGCGTAATTTTTTGTCAGCTTTACGTATAACTACCTCATCACCCGGTAATACGGCGAGTACAACATGGCTGTCACAGCTTACTTGTAAGCTATCAGTATTTTCTAAACTAAGCTTTAAACGCACTTCATTGTCAGCATCCACCACTAAAGGGCGACTTGATAAAGTATGTGGAAACATCGGAACCAGTGACATTGCATTAAGCTCTGGTGTTAAAATAGGCCCACCGCCTGATAAAGAGTATGCCGTTGAGCCTGTTGGAGTCGACACAATCAAACCATCGGAGCGTTGAGAAAATACAAAGTCATCGTTTATAAAGGCTTCAAACTCAATCATATGTGCTACTTTATCAGCATGAAGCACTGCTTCGTTTACTGCAGAATTAGCGCTTTTAAGTTCGTTATGACGATACACTTCAACTTCTAATAAAAAACGTTTTTCTTCAATGTAATCGCCGCTGAGTACCTGTTCTAAGCTACCCTCAAACCCTTCTGGATTCAAATCAGTTAAAAAGCCTAAATTACCCCTATTTACACCAATTACGGCTATATCAAAGCGAGCAAGCACCCGTGCAGCACCTAGCATGTTGCCATCGCCTCCAACCACAATCGCTAAGTCGGCACGCTCGCCTAAATCAACGAGCTTTACGAGTTTGTCGCCCGGTACATCACTAAGTTGACTCCCTGTACGTTTTTCAACAATCACCTCAAAGCCTAAAGCTAATAAAAACGTATGTAATCGTTGTAAAGTAGCGGCAGCATTAGGATGATTTGGCTTACCAATCAAGCCGATAGTGTTAAAGGGAGAGTCCATAATAAATACACTGAGAGTTCTAATATTTGTAGAGTAACCTAAAACAGAAGTGTTTGAAAACACAGATCTTAGTAATAACCAGCGGATTTAATTAATTCACTGTAAAATTTAGATTTATTGTATTTTTTATACTTGAAATAATAATACTTAGCCCCGATATAACAGCTATGCATAAAGATGTAGATAACATGAAACTAAACCCACGAGATCAGCAAATATTTGCCGCTGTTATGAGTATGTACTGTAATGGCGATGGCTTACCTGTGCCGTCAACAAAAATTGCAAAGCAAAAAGGTATGGCGGTATGCTCTGCCACTGTGCGTAACGCGATGGCGCGCCTTGAAAAAATAGGCTTGTTGTATTCACCACATACATCGGCTGGCCGAGTGCCAACCAATGATGGGTTTGACTATTGGTTTGATGAGTTTTTTACGCTCAATGATATTGCTAATTATTGGCAACCTGAGCAGGCACAATTGGTTGAGCTAGCGCATGGTTTGAGTCAACGTTACCAAGTATGCTGTTGTGTGGGGCTACCGCAGGTTAGAACACAGCAGGTATTTAGGGTAGAAGTGCTCGACTTTGATGCAAACAACTGGCTTATTTTACTCTTAGATAGAGCAGGGCAGAGCCACAATATTTGTATTAATAAGCCTCATGACCCTAGCGATAGCCAACGCTATGAATTTGCTACTTGGCTCAATACGGTTTTTAGTCAACAATCTTTAATTGAAGGCCTCTACCGAATGCAGGCAATGGCCAATACGGCTCCGCGTAATTGTCATGACTCTTTAACTCAATGGACCCGTGAGCTAAGCCAAAAATTAGGCTCAGATAACAGTATCGTTGTTGGCGAAAACTACCTTTATAAAAAAATAGATTGTGAGCAAAGCCTTAATATTGGTGTATCATTTTTAAATTTTGTTGAAGATAAACTCGCTTTTAAAAATGGGGTCTCTATTCTCAATACTGAAAACTTACCGTTCAGTAGCTGCGATGAACTCATTGTGATTAGTGTGCCGTATTTTCAAAATCAAGAATATCAGAGTCGCTTTTGTGTTATTTGTCCAAAATCAGCGCAATTAGAGAAAATAATCCAAGAATTTAAATTATTAGAGCCATTGAGCTCTTGAATCTTTTTATTCAATCCCCATAATTACCGCAGTTGTAAAGAATTGGAGCGTATATTTTATGTCTGAGCAGACACAAAACCCAGAGCAAGAAGTAGAACTGAACGAAGAAGTGACGCAAATGGAAGCTGACGTTGAGGCGGCAGTTGAAGCAGCAGAACAACATGCTGAGCAAGAGCAAAGCCCTGAAGCAGAAATTGCTATGTTATATGCCGAACTTGAAACTGCAAAGCAAACTATTGCAGATCAAAAAGATAGCGTAGTTCGCGCTGCTGCAGATGTGGACAATATGCGTCGTCGCGCTGCACAAGATGTAGAAAAAGCACACAAATTTGCACTAGAAAAGTTTGCTAATGAATTACTCCCTGTTATAGATAACTTAGAGCGTGCTATTGAGTTTTCTGATAAAGAAAATGAAACGCTTAAGCCTTTACTTGAAGGCATTGATATGACAGTGAAAAGCTTTAACGACGCGGTAGCTAAATTTGGTGTTGAAATTGTAAACCCTCAAGGTGAGCAGTTTAACCCAGACTTTCATCAAGCAATGTCAATCCAACCAAGCAACGATGTAACCCCAAATACTGTTTTAGCAGTAATGCAAAAAGGTTACACATTAAACGGCCGTTTATTACGCCCTGCAATGGTTATGGTATCTAAAGCCGCTGACGCTTAATTAAGTATACAATTTAAAAATGCCTCATTATGAGGCATTTTTTTTGTCTTTAAAATAATGTATTAACTGCACCAGTATTGTCAGTACCACCGCACTAAACATTAAACTAGAAAATGGAACCGCACTTTGTGCATGCATTACCGCTAATATAGGGCCTACTAATGCGCCACTACCAAAACGCAAGGTGCCGATAACCGCCGTGGCAGTTCCGGTATTTTGTTCAAACTTCATCAAAATTAATGAATCTGCATTACTCGCTATTATGCCTAAGCTCATCATCAACGGGGCAATAGCCGCAACAATAAAGTAAAGCGATAGATGCAATACACTAAAGCTGAGTAATGCTGTGCCAGAGATAAAACCACACATTAGCCCGTAATAAAGCATTTTTCGTGAGCCAATACGTGGCACTACGCGAGTATTTAAAAAGTTACCAAACATCAACGCCATTACATTAAAAGCGAATAGCAGACCAAACAATTGTTCCGATACTTTAAATAAGTCGAGGTAAATATATGGAACCGAGGTTAAAAAGCAAAAAAAGCCAAACGACACAAACATCGAGCTTAAAATATCAGCGCGGGCGTGCGGGTTGCTTAATACAATTTTGTAACTTGAAAAGAATAGCGATAACCCTTTTCGATCATTTTTAAATATCGGGATATCGATTAAATAACGCTGCACAAAAAGTAAAATTACAAAGCTATAAGCCGCTAAAACAATAAAAATAGTCGACCAAAGCGAAAAGCCTAAAATAACTGAGCCAATAGAGGGGGCAAGTAAAGGCGCTATCATCATAATCATAGACACGTACGACATACCCTTAGCAGTATTTTTTTGATATATGTGTCTAATAATCCCTGGAACTACAACCGTAGCTGCCGCCCCTGTAAAAGCCTGTACTGCTCTTAACAGCCAAAAAGTATGCACTTCAGTGGTAAATGCTAAAGCGAGTGAACTCAAGCCAAATAAACTGAGCCCTATTCGTGCCAGTTTACGCCTGCCAATTTGATCGGCTATGGGGCCAAAAAATAACATGCCCAATGCATAACCTGCTAAATAGATACTCAACGAGATTTGAACATTTGGCATGCTAGTATTGAGATCGTTGGCAATTACCAGCATAGCCGGTAAGTACATATCGATGGCTAAAGGCGTGATTGCTACAATGCTGGCTAATAAAGGCAATAAAATACGGGTATTAAAAGAAGAAGCCGAAGCGCTCATTTAAAAACTCAAAACAACGAATATAGGTTGGGCAGTATAGCAGGGCAATGGCGTTGGATAAACTTAGTTTGCCTGCTAACTTAATTGTTTAATCGCAAAAAGCAAAGATTTTAAACTAACACTGCGTTTGGTATTCTATACTCAGTAACAAACTTTTTTAGGGCATTATAATGAAGAAATTGGTTTTGGCAGTACTTGCCAGTGCAGTATTAGTAGGTTGTAAAACATCACCAACTGGACGCACACAGATTGCGCTTTACTCAGATCAACAAATGAGTCAAATGGGCACTGCGAGTTTTGCCCAAATGAAAAAAACGCAGCCGGTAAATAAAGACTCAAAAGTTAACAGTTACGTCAATTGTATTGCTGACAAAGTAGTAGCCGTGCTTCCTACAGGTTATGCATCTCAAAATTGGGAAGTGGTGGTATTTGAAGATGAATCTGCAAACGCCTTTGCATTGCCAGGTGGTTATATTGGCGTGCACACTGGATTATTAAAAATTGCTACAAATCAAGATCAGCTTGCAACTGTTTTAGGTCATGAAGTCGGTCATGTGATTGCAGAGCACTCAAATGAACGTGTTTCACAAAGCTCTATTTTACAAACTGGAATGAAAGTGGGCAGTGCGGCGCTTGAAATGGGTAACGTGCAATACCGCAATGAAATTATGCAAGGACTTGGTCTTGGCGCTCAATATGGTGTGGTTTTACCGTTTAGTCGTTCACATGAGACAGAAGCTGACGTTATTGGTTTAGATTTAATGGCGCAAGCAGGTTTCAATCCTAAAGAGTCTGTTACGCTTTGGCAAAATATGAGTCAAGCTGGCAGTGGGGCAACGCCAGAGTTTTTATCAACTCACCCAGCACCAACAAGCCGTATTGCAAATTTACAATCGCAAATGAGTAAAGCGCTTAGTGAGCAAAAAGCAGCTAAAGCACAAGGTAAAAATCCGCAGTGTAAGTTGTAATCAACCATAAAAAAACCTGTCTAATGACAGGTTTTATTTTTTAATAGTTAAGTATTTAATTATTAAAAAGTCCACTCTATGTGTACTTGTGGAACTGACTCTGTAACATCTGTACCAAGTTTGTTGTGCCAGTACTGCCACTCCATACCTAACAGTAAGGTGTTTTCTTTCATCTCTAGCGCATGCCCCATATCCCATACAATAATAGGTTGAGCTAAAAACCAAGCGCGTACGTCATTACCAAACTCATCTTCACGCTCAGCAATATATTCCGCATGACCCTTAACACTAAATTTTTGTGAGCCAATCATAAATGGATATTCAAAAGCAACGTCAAACATCCAGCTGTTGGTTTCAATTGGCGCACCGCCTTTCGCAACACCTTCACTATCATCAATGTAGGCAGTCACAAGGGTTGATAAGAAATTAAAACCAGGCACATCCCAGCTTAATTTTACACCCGGTAAGTATTTAACAACTTTAGCATCGCCTGCGGCATTAATACCCATGGTTAGGCCAACATCAACGAGCGCACCTGACACTACTTTTTCGTCCATAACGGCCGATAAGCTAAGCGTAGAATAACCTTCAAAGTAAAAGTCTTGATCTTGGTAGTTATCGTCATTGCCATCAGTGCTGTAATCAATAAAGAAAAAGTTATCCCCATAGTCATGGCCTGAAGCATGTTGCAATGAATAAACCGTGGTGCTTGATTTTTGTTCAGTGAACGGGTTTTTATGATTACCGTTGTTAATATGAAGCGCAGTACTGCTCCAATTAGCAGCAGTAGCTGTTGAACTTAAGGCACACGCACTAAGTGCAACGAGAGGAAGTAAGTTTTTAATTTTCATAACCATATTTTATGTGACACGCTGAATACCACATTATAGCAAAGACGGTTAATTTGTTAATTATTTATTGTCATAAACAGTGTACTAGCATGTGGCTAATACACTGTTTAAAGAAGATTTAAGCTTTATTACGACGTAAACAAATAACCGCAATAGCGGTAAAAGCTAAAATAAAGCAGTAGTAAGATGAGGTTGATACTTCCCACGGGCTAATTTTAAATGTAGCACCAAGCAGAAGTGCTTGTGCGCCGTAAGGTAAAGACCCTTGGGTAACACAGGCAAAAATATCTAATAAACTGGCAGAACGTTTACCACTAATTTCGCCATCGTCAGCTAGCTTTTTAGCAATAGGGCCAGTCACAATAATAGACACTGTGTTGTTAGCAATACACATATTGCTGGTTAGCACTAATGCAGCTATCCCTAACTGATCCGCTACCTTGCGATGCCATTTTGCAATGACCTTAGTGATTGCTTGAATTTTTTGCGCGATGTAGTCGAGGCCGCCATTAATACGAATAAACTCAGAGAGGCCACCAATAAACATAGACAGTAAAAATATTTCCTGCATGTCGCTAAAACCTTGGTAAATATCCTTTACAAAGCTGGCGCCTTCATAGCTTCCGGTAAAGCCCATCAATGCGGCGAAAACAATACCGCTTAACAGTACTACAAATACATTAAAGCCCATTACTGCCAGTACTAAAATAAAGGCATAAGGAAGCACCAATAAAATATCGTAGTCTTTAGTTTCAACAACTTGCGCAGCTGGCGTTAAAAATAACAACAGTGCAATAGTAAGGATAGCGGCTGGAATCGCAATTTTAAGATTTTCTTTAAACTTATCTTTCATTTCACAGCCTTGCGTGCGGGTAGCTGCAATCGTAGTGTCAGAAATTATTGATAGGTTATCACCAAACATAGCGCCAGAAACAATGGTACCGGCCATTAATGCGGGATCAATCCCTGTTTTCATTGATACTGCATAAGCAATTGGGCCAATAGCACCGATAGTTCCCATTGACGTGCCCATCGCAGTAGAGATAACCGCGGCAATTAAAAACAAACCAGGCAGAAGTAATGAAGGGGGAATAAGTGAGAGACCAGCATTAACAACCGCGTCAACGCCACCGGTTGCCCCTGCAACCGCAGAAAAAGCACCTGCTAATAAATAGATAAGACACATGGTAATAATATTGTTATTACCCACGCCTTTAATAAAGGTTTCTACACTTTGATTAATACTGGCTTTATTTAAAATAAAGGCTAAAACAATCGCAGGTAAAATAGCGACCGGTGCTGGGAGTTGATAAAATGCATAATCAACCCCTTGAGATTGCAAATATAAGCCTGAGCCTAAAAAAATAGCAACAAAGGTGAGTAGGGGGAGCAAAGAAAATCTTGCTTTATTTTTATCAAATGATGGCTGCATCATAATCCTCGTTAATTATTCATAGCAATCGAAATCGATTGATATATTAAACAGCCAAAGCATCCCTCTTTTAGCTGAATTTAGTTGTTTGTTTTACTATCTAACCAGATAAGTAACTCAACAGCGCCCGCAAGCCAAAGACCAAATCGGCGCAAAAAAGAAGTTTAAATGTATAGATGGCTAAATGCAAAGACTATCTGTTATTATTATGAGGGTCTGTTGATCTTTCAAGGTTAAATTTGCAGCAGTCTGTTTGGTATTTAGGCAAGGCAGAGCCTATGTGGTGTGTATTCCCCATAAATAGGCGATAACGCAGCATCAATGCCAAACAGGCGCTGCCCGAAGGGTTCTGCCTAGGAGCTATTTACTCTTTGTTGCTCGGTTTTTACTTAGCCCACTAGGTTACAAACCTCGCGCCACGATTAAACCACTCCTAGTTTAAACAAATTTTAATCCGCAAAGGTCAACAGACCCTAAAATAATCGAAGCTTTTTTATAAGCTTTCCTGACTATTACATGAGTTTTAGATAAAATCTAGCTAACTAAAAAATACATAGGTTGTAAAAAGATGAATCGAGTAGGTGTGTTTGGTGCGAATGGCCGTATGGGCCTGGCACTTTTAGAAGCAGCAACAATCAATAAAAATTCACAATTAGCGGCGGCCTATGTACGCAGTGAGTCTGAGTTAGTCGGTCTATCGGTTAATCAACTTAATAGTGCAGCGGCTAAAGACATTCACTTTAGCAGTGAACAGCAGGTTGAAAATGTAGATGTGCTTATAGACTTTACCCTTCCACAAGGCATGAGAAATCACTTAAAAACAGCTGTTGAGAAAAAAACACCTATGGTAATTGGCACCACTGGCTTAACTCATGATGATATGGCTCTATTAACAGATGCCGCTAAACATATCCCGATCGTATTTGCGCGTAATTATAGCGTGGGCGTAAATTTACTGCTTAACTTAGTGCAAACAGCAGCGACAAAATTAGGCGATGATTTAGATATTGAAATTTTTGAAGCGCATCATCGCCATAAAATCGATGCGCCATCGGGTACAGCATTAGCTATTGGCGAGTCGATTGCACAGGCTAAAGGGTGGGATCATGATGAGGTTGCTGTTTATGATCGTAACAACATAGAGCAGGCCAAATCACAAAATGAAATTGGCTATTCGGTGCTAAGAGGCGGCGATATAGTAGGTGAACACACGGCCTACTTCGCTACAATGGGCGAAAGACTTGAATTAACCCATAAAGCAAGTTCGCGAATGACCTTCGCCCTAGGTGCTATAAGAGCTGCGCAGTGGTTGAAAAATAAACCAGCAGGACTTTATGATATGCAAGATGTGCTAGATTTAAAGTAGTTAAGTTCCTTTTTTAACGCTTTGAGGTGGTTTTTTGTTATAACCACTTATTTATTGCAATTTACTAATTAGCGTTAGACCTAAAAGCCAACTTCATGTAGAATGCAGCCAATTTGCCAAAAATTACTAAATGCGTGTTTCCAATTATACTCATATGGTTAGCAAAACCGGGGTTTGTGTGGGAATAAAAAGAGTTTTAGGCAAGAAAAATGAATGAAGGTTTAGTGGTTTACATCGGCATCATTTAAGACTGCGTAAAACAATTTAAGCTCACAGAAATCAGGTTTTGACCAATTATTTGGGTATTGGCGGGGTGTTAAGCAATTTGTTTACTCCCGTTTTTTACTGTTAGGAGGTTTAACTTGACTAAATCCGCTCTGTTAGTCCTAGAAGACGGCACAGTGTTTCGCGGTACTGCAATCGGCGCTGACGGCATGTCAGTCGGTGAAGTAGTATTCAATACGTCTATGACTGGTTATCAAGAAATTTTGACTGATCCATCGTACGCGGAACAAATCGTAACTTTGACGTACCCACATATCGGTAATACGGGTACCAACAGCGAAGACGAAGAAGCGAGTCACATTTGGGCTAAAGGCCTAGTGATCCGTGATTTGCCACTGCTAGCAAGTAATTTTCGTAACGAGCAATCGTTAGATGATTACTTAAAAGAACGTAATATTTTAGGTATTGCGGACATCGACACCAGAAAACTAACCCGTATTTTGCGTGACAAAGGCGCACAAAATGGCTGTATTGTTGCTGGTGACGAACTAGACGAGAAAAAAGCGCTTGAAGCTGCGCAAGCCTTCCCAGGCTTAAAAGGCATGGATTTAGCAAAAGTTGTCTCAACCAAGGAAAATTTTGAGTGGCGCGAATCAAGCTGGACATTAGGCGAAGGGTTTAAAACCTTACACGCTGATGATGAAAAGTTTCATGTTGTAGCCTATGACTTTGGTGTTAAACGTAATATCTTACGTATGCTTGTTGATCGTGGCTGTAAACTGACGGTTGTTCCAGCACAAACCTCTGCCGCTGACGTACTTGCCTTAAACCCAGATGGTATTTTCTTATCAAACGGCCCTGGCGATCCTGAGCCATGTACTTACGCCATTGATGCAATTAAAACCTTTTTAGAAACCGACACGCCAATTTTTGGTATTTGTTTAGGGCATCAACTACTAGCACTTGCCTCAGGTGCTAAAACAGTAAAAATGAAGTTTGGCCACCATGGTGGTAACCACCCAGTTAAAGATCTTGACCGCGATGTTGTAATGATCACTGCACAAAACCACGGTTTTGCTGCAGATGAAGCCACATTACCAGATAACTTACGTGCTACGCATAAATCGTTATTTGACGGTACATTACAAGGTATTCACCGTACAGATAAACCAGCGTTTAGCTTCCAAGGTCATCCTGAAGCAAGTCCTGGTCCGCACGATGCAGCCCCATTATTTGACCACTTCATCGACTTGATGCAAGCGCGTAACCACTAATTTAACCGGAGTAATAATGCCAAAACGTACCGATATAAAAAGCATTCTTATCTTAGGCGCAGGCCCAATTGTAATTGGTCAAGCTTGTGAATTTGACTACTCTGGTGCTCAAGCGTGTAAAGCACTAAGAGAAGAAGGCTATAGAGTTATATTAGTTAACTCAAACCCAGCCACTATCATGACTGACCCAGAAATGGCCGATGCAACATACATCGAACCAATTCACTGGGAAGTGGTAGAAAAAATTATTGAAAAAGAAAAGCCAGATGCTGTACTGCCTACAATGGGTGGTCAAACGGCATTAAACTGTGCGCTTGATTTAGATAAGCACGGTGTATTGGCAAAGCATGGCGTTGAGCTTATTGGCGCAACAGCCGATGCAATCGATAAGGCAGAAAACCGTGAGCGTTTTGATGTTGCTATGCGTAACATCGGCCTTGAATGTCCACGTGCTGAAATTGCCCATTCAATGGATGAAGCTCGCGATACCATGACCCGAATCGGCTTACCGTGTATTATTCGCCCTTCTTTCACAATGGGCGGCACCGGTGGCGGTGTGGCTTACAACATGGAAGAGTTTGAAGAAATTTGTGAGCGCGGTTTAGATCTTTCTCCAACCAGCGAATTATTAATTGATGAATCGTTAATTGGTTGGAAAGAATACGAAATGGAAGTTGTTCGTGACAAAAAAGACAACTGCATCATCGTTTGTTCTATTGAAAACTTTGACCCAATGGGTGTGCATACAGGTGACTCAATCACGGTTGCACCAGCACAAACATTAACCGACAAAGAATACCAAATTATGCGTAATGCCTCTATGGCCGTATTGCGTGAAATTGGTGTTGAAACCGGCGGTTCAAACGTACAATTTGGTGTAAATCCAGTTGATGGCCGTATGGTTATCATCGAGATGAACCCGCGTGTATCACGTTCATCAGCCCTAGCGTCTAAAGCAACTGGTTTTCCAATTGCTAAAATTGCAGCAAAATTGGCTGTAGGTTACACACTTGATGAGCTTCAAAACGATATTACTGGCGGTAAAACACCAGCATCGTTTGAACCTTCAATCGATTACGTGGTAACAAAAATTCCTCGCTTTAACTTTGAAAAATTTGCCGGTGCAAACGACCGTTTAACAACGCAAATGAAATCAGTAGGCGAAGTAATGGCGATTGGTCGTAACCAACAAGAGTCATTACAAAAAGCATTACGTGGTTTAGAAGTAGGCGCAACGGGCTTTAACCCAATTGTGGCGCTTGACGACCCGAAAGCAAAAGAAAAAATCATTCGTGAATTACGCGAGCCAGGTGCAGAGCGTATTTGGTACATTGCCGATGCAATGCGCCATGGTATGAGTGTTGAAGATGTGTTCGAGCTGACTAAGATTGACCCTTGGTACTTAGTACAAATTGAAGACATCCTAAAAGATGAAGCTAAAATTTCAGAAGTCGGTATGGCCGGCTTAAATGCAGACTTCTTGCGTAAACTTAAACGCAAAGGCTTTGCAGATCCGCGTATTGCAGAAATTGCTGGTGTGTCAGAAGCTGAAATTCGTAAAAAACGCCATCAACTCAATATTGTACCTGTGTACAAACGCGTTGATACGTGCGCCGCAGAATTTAGCTCAGACACTGCTTACATGTACTCATCTTACGATGAAGAATGTGAAGCTAACGCATCTGACCGTGATAAAATCATGGTAATTGGTGGCGGTCCTAACCGTATCGGTCAAGGTATTGAATTTGATTACTGTTGTGTACACGCAGCTCTTGCGCTTCGCGAAGACGGCTACGAAACCATCATGGTTAACTGTAACCCTGAAACGGTTTCTACCGATTACGACACATCTGATCGTTTATACTTTGAGCCAATTACGCTTGAAGACGTACTAGAAATTGTACGTGTTGAAAAGCCAAAAGGCGTTATCGTGCAGTACGGTGGTCAAACACCACTTAAACTAGCGCGTGAGCTTGAAGCTAACGGTGTACCTGTAATTGGTACTTCACCAGATGCGATTGATCGTGCAGAAGACCGTGAGCGTTTCCAACAACTTGTTGAGCGTTTAGACTTACTGCAACCAGAAAATGCGACGGTTACCTCTACTGAAGAAGCACTACTTAAATCAGTTGAAATTGGTTTCCCACTGGTAGTACGTCCTTCGTACGTATTAGGTGGTCGTGCGATGGAAATTGTATACGATGAGCAAGACTTACGTCGTTACATGACCGAAGCCGTATCTGCATCAAATGAAGCGCCAGTATTACTAGACCGTTTCTTAGATAACGCGATAGAAGTTGACGTTGACGCAATTTGCGACGGCGAGCAAGTGATTATTGGCGGCATCATGGAGCATATTGAACAAGCAGGCGTTCACTCTGGTGACTCAGCATGTTCATTACCAGCTCACTCGCTAACGCAAGAAGTGCAAGATGTGATGCGTAAGCAAGTAACTGATATGGCACTTGAACTTGGCGTAGTTGGTTTGATGAATACGCAGTTTGCGGTTAAAGATGGCAAAGTGTATCTAATCGAAGTAAACCCACGTGCAGCACGTACAGTTCCATTTGTATCTAAAGCAACGGGTGTAGCACTTGCAAAAGTAGCGGCACGTTGTATGGCGGGTCAATCTTTAGCAAGCCAAGGCATTACTAAAGAAGTGATTCCACCTTACTACAGCGTAAAAGAAGTGGTATTGCCATTTGCTAAGTTCCAAGGTGTGGATCCTATTCGTGGACCTGAAATGCGCTCTACGGGTGAAGTAATGGGTGTTGGTGATACTTTCGCCGAAGCGTTTGCAAAAGCACAATTAGGTGCAAGCAACACTTTACCACGTGGTGGTCGCGCGTTACTATCTGTACGTAATAGCGATAAGCCACGTATTGTAGAACTAGCTAAAACCATGACAGACCTTGGTTTTGAGCTAGACGCAACAGGTGGAACAGCTGCTGCACTTGAAGATGCTGGAATTACGGTTCGCCGTGTAAATAAAGTATACGAAGGTCGTCCGCACATTCTTGATAGAATCAAAAATGGCGAGTATAGCTATATCGTTAATACCACCGAAGGTCGCCAAGCGATTGAAGATTCGAAGGTGTTACGTCGTGGTGCATTGCAGCACAAAACCAATTATACTACGACATTGAATGCGGCATTTGCTAACTGTACTGCTAACCAAGCAGATGACCGCAGTAAAGTGACGTCTGTTCAAGAACTACACCTGCGATTGAACTAAGGAAATGTGCCAAGGCCATAACCATGGCCTTGGGATTAAGTGAGAAAAGTATGCAATCAATTCCAATGACAGTTCGTGGCGCAAAATTATTGCGCGATGAGCTTAACGAATTAAAAACTGTTACCCGTCCAAAAATTGTATCTGATATTGCTGATGCACGTGAACACGGTGACTTAAAAGAAAATGCTGAGTATCACGCTGCGCGTGAGCAACAGGGTTTTTGTGAAGGCCGTATTCAAGAAATTGAAGCAAAACTTTCAAACATGCAGATGATTGACGTAACAAAGATGCCTAATACAGGTAAAGTGATTTTTGGGACTACAGTAACCATCGTTAATGTTGAAACCGACGCTGAAGTTAAATATCAGATTGTTGGCGATGATGAAGCAGATATTAAAAGTAATTTAATTTCTGTTAATTCACCAATTGCTCGCGGCTTAATTGGTAAACAAGCGGATGACGCTGTGATTATCAAAACGCCAAAAGGTGATGTAGAGTACGAAATCATTGAGGTTGAGTATATTTAATTAGTTAACTCACTTTAACGTTTTATAAAAACCAGTGCTTAGTAATAAGCACTGGTTTTTTTATGCTTGGTTTTTATATTTGGTTTAGAATCGGTTGAATATTATTCATTGTTTGTAAATGTAGGCTATGTTGTTATGGTAGTAACCTATTCTTCAATAAGGAAATAATATGGCAAATATACTGTATCCGGCACCTTTAACAGTGGGATCTAAAATCGCCGTGTGTTCTTTATCAGCGGGGATCAAATCAAAATACCATCCACGGTTAGATATTGTCATTAATGGCTTAAAACATCGAGGTTATCAGATTGTTGAGGGGGAGTTTTTACGTCAAAACGAGCCGCGAACTCAACTTACAGCTAAGCAGCATGCCAAGCAATTAATGGGCTTTTTATTAGATGATGAAATAGATGCGATCATGCCGCCAATGGGCGGAGAGCTGGCAATGGAAATATTGCCTCTGCTTGATTTTAGCGCAATTAAAAACGCTAAACCTAAATGGTTAGTGGGCTATTCAGATGTCAGTACGATTGCTTGTGCACTGACAGCAAAATGTAATTGGGCAACACTGCATAGCGCTAATTTAATTCAATTACACCCTGATGAAAAAGACCCGTATTGTTTACAAATTTTTGAAAGCCTAAGCTATGAGGCTAGCAGTGAGTTTGAGCAAGCCCCCTCGACTTACCATCAACATAGCAAGCCTGATTACGCACAAAACCCGAATGCATTATTTGATCACAGCGTTCCCACCCAATGGCAATGTTTAAATTACACCGATAAGCGCAGTATTGAAATGTCAGGGCGGTTGTTTGGTGGGTGTCTTGATACGGTTGGGCTGTTACTTGATTCGCCTTTTTTAGCTCTGCATGAGTTTAAAAAGCACAATGCCTCGCAAGGTATTGTACTTTATTTAGAAAGCGCAGAGCTCACGCCAGCGACCGTTGCAAGGTTTTTATTGTCACTTAAATTAGCGGGCATGTTTGATGATATAAACGGGGTGATTATTGGTCGTCATGTGACCTTACAAGGGCAAGACCCAGGGTTTGATTATCGCCAAGGCTTAAATGCCGCTTTTGGTGGGTGTTTATTTCCGGTGATCATAGATGCCGATATTGGCCACATTCCTCCTAATTTAAACTTAGTTAATGGTGCATTATGCACTGTTACCGCAGATGTTGAACAAGGCAAAGTGCTCAGTGCATCTGTGGTCACAAAACTAGCCTAGTAATAATAAACTGCTCACTTACTATTTAAAGTGAGCAGTTATGACTTATAAAACCTGAATAATTTGTTCTTTGCTTAAACGTGATTTTGGCAGCGTTGGAAGATAAAAAAGGTGGCAATGCAGATTGGCTGAATATAGGTGACGAGGTATGGTTCTGGGAAATATTAGTATGAGAAATAAGTTCAGTTTTAGCTTGCTAATGGTCTTAATTTCTTGCTCAAATTCGAACGCTAGCATAGTTTTAGATGAGAATACTTGCGAAGTTTCTATGAACAATCAAATAGAAAAGCTCCAGCTTTCACCGCCATGTTCATTCGTTTCAGCTGGGAATGGGAATAAAAGTTTCTTTCAATTTAATGAAAGTAAAGTTTTTATCATTGCCGGTGCACCAGCTAGGCTAAGCAAATTAACAAGATGGTCAGTTAAAGAAAGCGACAAGTGCTCATTGGAATACCAGGGTGTAATTGTTCTTAAAAATGAATTTTCCCTATCTGAAGTAAAAGGTAAGGGGTTAGTCTGCCCTAAAATAGGTTTAGATGAAAAATTTTACCAACAATTTGTTAAAAATTAAAAAATCATGTTGGCCTTTCTTAATTGAATTTAGAAATGTTGATCTGTCCTACGCTTGTTCTTTAATTAAGCTTAACCATTACAAAAACCACTTATCTAATAAGTGGTTTTGTCTTTCTTAATTGTTTATACAAAGCTTATTTATAAAACCTGAATAACCTGTTCTTTGCTTAAACGTGATTTTGGCAGCTTAGCATTGTAGTCTTCTTCAGCGTCATGGTAGCCCAGCGCAAGTGCGACATCACAGATGTAGCCGTCTAATTCGCTTGCGAACTCTTCGCCAATCAGTTGTGCATCAACGCCTTCCATCGGGGTGGTATCAATCCCTAAGCGTGCTGCTGCATGCATAGTATTGCCTAAAGCAATGTAGGTTTGTGCTTTAGTCCAGGCGGCATTATTACCCTGCTCATCGGTATTTAAATCCACAAACGCAAAGGCGCCAAAAGCTTGCTCGCGGTTTTCTGTTTGAGTTCGGCCATTTTTTATATCAGCATCAATTACTTGGCCATAGTTTTCACGGGTATATTGCGGATTATGAGCGAATAAAATAATGTGTGATGCCGCTTTAATGTGTGGCTGATTAAATTGAAACTTATTAGCAAAGGTACTGTGCATACGCTCTTTTGCGGCATCAGATTCAATCACAATAAATTTCCAAGGCTGTGAATTAATTGACGAAGGAGAAAGACGCATAGCACTATACAATACCGCTAAATCGTCTTGAGAAATGCGCTTTGTAGCATCATAACGTTTAGCGGTGTGGCGGCTTTCAAGATCGCGAATAATAGGGTGAGTCATAGTCTCTCCATAATAAAAAAGGGCTGATAAATAGTGTTCATTGAGTGTATGAACAGCATAATACAATTTGCTTTATTTAAAATAAACAGCATAATTATTGAATCATTATCAAATAAAAATAGATAATATGCAGATTGATGATTTAAAGCTGATATTAAAAGTCGCTGAATTTAAAAGTATTACTTTAGCTGCTGCCAAACTTGATATGCGTACAGCAACGGCAAGTGCTGCTATCAAACGTGTTGAAGCCGCCTTAGGCGTTGACCTATTTGTACGTACAACACGCCACCTAAGGCTTTCAGTTGCTGGAGAGCGATATATACCACAATGCGAGCAAGCTTTAGCTGTGCTTGAAAACGCTCGGCAAAACTTAAAAGGGGAGCATGATGAAATCGAAGGTGAACTGAGAGTCGCGTTATCGTCTGACTTAGGTCGCAACTTAGTGATCCCTTGGATTGATGAAATCATGGATAAGTACCCAAGTGTGAGCTTGCGTACGCACATTAGCGATAGCAATATCGATTTTTTTCGTGACTCGGTTGATATAGCACTACGTTATGGCTCACCGAGTGACGCTAATGTGTATGGGTTTAAAATTTGTAATGTGCCTCGTTTACTGTGCGCTACAAAAGACTATGTACAACAATTTGGCAGCCCACAGCACCCAGATGATTTAGCGCAGCATCACGGATTATTTTACCAGCTGCAAGATATTATCAATAATGTGTGGGAGTTTACCGATGGCCAAAAAAAATACAAAGTAAAAATGCAGGGCAGACGTGCCTCAAATGATGGCGATTTAGTCAGGCGTTGGTGTGTTGCAGGTAAAGGTTTAGCGGTTAAATCAGCGTTAGATATTGCAGATGATTTGCTAAATGATCGCGTGATCACGCTGATGCCTGGTTATCAACACACCTGTGGCGAACTTTGGTTAATATGCCCAAGCCGCCAATCCATTACGCCAGCAGTGAGATTGCTAAGAGATGTGTGCAGAGAAAAAGCTACTCGTTTGTTACAACAGTTGGTTGATAAAGGTGTTTTAGCAAAAAGTGCACTTGAATGATGTTTTTCCAGCCAAGTGCATGTTGATTTAAAGTTTGCTGCTGAGTGTTTTAATTGCCTGGGATGCATTTTCACTCGTAGGGTCGAGCTCTAAAGTTTGTTGATAAAACTCAAGTGACTTTGCAATGTTACCATCAGCTAAATATGCTTCCGCTAAACTGTCGTGGGCATTCGCAGAGTCTGGATTTGTTTGCACATTGAGTTTAAATACAGCAATGGCTTCTTTTATCATCTTCATTTCGAGTAGTTCATAGCCAAAATAATTAATTGAGCGCTCGCGAGGAGTATCGCCACTAGAGACCAATTCTGCGTATTTCTTATTTAACTCACTAATGCCACCACTTTTTATTGCCTGAAACAACATGCTATCAACATTTTCGGTTGCTACCTCGTAAGATTTACCATAAACAATATTGGTTAAGCCTTTCGTCATAGGTGTGAGCGGAGCTCCGCCAGTGTTATTTAAAATCACGATAAGTAGCTGATCTTCCAATATACGACTAATAAATGCATTAAATCCATCTATACCTCCACCATGTTGTACTTGTGTTAGTGGTTTGCCATATTTATAAGCACTTAATTGATTAACTTCCCAGCCAAATGCGTAATTACGCTGCTGCGTTACGGTATACATTTGCTTTTTTAGCTCTTCATTTATTAGCTTATTTGTATAAAGTGCTTGGTCCCATTTTACGAGATCGCGGGCGGTTGAATAGAGAGACCCCGCGGCATAGGGAATAGACATATCTAGATAATCGGCATTAGTGTAACCGTCTAAGTTATTGTTATAACCAGATGCACGTTGCTTGAGCAGCTTTTCATGAGAGTCATAACCGCTGTTGTGCATATTCAGCGGGGTAAAAATGTTCTGCTGCAGTACGTCTTGGTATGTTTGTTGAGTGACCTTTTCAATCACGGCACCTAAAATAAAGTAGCCTGAATTGCTGTAGCGAAATTGTGTACCGGGCTCAAATAATAAATCATCACTACATAACAGCGTTATAAACTCATCAACGCTGTAAGGGTTGCGGCTGTAATCATCTCTAAATGCTTTTGCATGAGTATAATTACTTAGGCCTGAAGTATGGTTAAGGATTTGGCGAATGGTAATTTTATCGCCAATATCTTTACGATAGCCGGGTAGGTAAGTGCTTAAAGGGGCATCGAGCTGTATTTTGTTTTGTTGAACCAATTGAAGAATGAGTAGGGCTGTAAATTGCTTTGTAATAGAGCCTATTCGAAACTTGGTCTGTGATGTGTTTTTAATATCCCATTCAAAGTTTGCGTAACCATAGCTTTTTTCAAAAATAACTTCGCCGTGTTTGGCAACTAACACGTTACCATTAAATTGTTTTAACTCATGAAAGCCTTGTATGAAAGAGTCAATTTCTGTGGCTTTATTAGCGGCTAAGCTTATTGTAGATATAAAAAGTACACTCATAGCTAATAATTGAGTTAGCCAAACTCTAGTCTTGTGACTCATAATTTTCCTTAATTATTATTGTTTGTTTTAAAATCAATTTTTAGCGTGGTTAGTATGAAAAGTAAACTTATTTCTTGTTGCACTTTTGTGTTCAGCTTGTTTATTTTTTTATTTTTTGCAATAAAAAGCCCGAGTTGTAAATAGCTCGGGCTTGTTGGTTGGGATAACAAATTTATTAGTGAGAAGGGGTGGTTTTATCTTCCATTATGGTATTACTCAGTTTCGTATCCGAAGTCGACTCTTTACCTCGGAATTTACGTATCACTCGTTTCAAATCTTCAAGCGCAACGTACTGACACGGTATAAGAATAAGCGTAATTACTGTGGCAAACAGCACACCAAAGGCGAGTGATACGGCCATAGGTATTACAATTTTTGCTTGTAAACTGGTTTCCATAATAATGGGCATTACGCCAATAAAAGTAGTGACTGAGGTTAGTAATATCGCTCTAAAGCGACGCGCTCCGGCTTGCATTACCGCTTCTTTTATTGCCACACCTTCTGCACGGGCTTTGTTTACAAAATCCACCATAACAAGTGAATCATTAACTACTATACCGGCTACAGCTATAATGCCGAACATTGATAGCCCGCTCATGGTCATACCTAAAGCCATATGACCGAACATAGCACCCACAACACCAAATGGGATCACCGACATAATGATCAGTGGCTGAGAATATGAGCGAAGTGGAATGGCCAGTAGCGCAAAAATAATCATTAATGAGATTGCAAAATCACGTAGTTGTTCATTAGCACTTTCCATCTCTTCTTGAATACGCCCTGCAACATTACTTTTTACTCCAGGATAGTTTTTAAGCAGTGCCGGTAAGTAAACATCACGTATTTCTTGTGCAATGGCAAATGGCTCTACTTCGTCACTATTGACCGCAGCCCACACATTGACAGTACGGTTTGAGTTTTCACGTCTGATACTGCTTACGCCGTCAACTAGCTTGACTATAGCTATTTCACTCAAAGAAACTTCAGCGCCCGCAGGAGTGATAATACGCGTATCTTGAATGTTGCTAATAGAGTTGCGCTCGCTTTGCGGGTAGCGAATCATTACTTTGATTTCTTCACCTTCACGTAAAATACGCTGTGCTTCAAGGCCGTAATAACTAAAACTAACTTGAGAGGCCACATCAGCTAGGGTTAAGCCCATACTGTAAGCAAGTGGTTTTAAATCAAGTTGTACTTCGTCGGTGGCACTTTGCAGTGAGTCATTTACATCCCCCACGCCTTCCATACTTTGTAACTTAGCTTTTAGTTTGCTAGATACTTCTTTTAGCTCGTCGGCATTTTTTCCTTCGAGTCTAAAGCTAACGTCGCCATCATCACGACCACCACCAAAAATACTATCTTGAATAGTGAGTGTTTTAAGCCCCGGTAGCGGCGGCATTTTTTCACGCCACATAGTGCTTAGTTCAAACGTATCGATAGGGCGCAAATGAGGCTCCACTAAAATGGCCATGATACTTGCATTAGTTCGACCACGCAGACTAACAGACAAATCACGGATCATAGATTGGCCATACTGCTGCTCTAGTTCTTTGTCGACGCTCAGTAATACATTTTCTATTTTACGCGCTGTTTCAAGCGTTGCTTGCTCAGAAGAGGCAAGGTTCATTTCTAGCGATATACGCGGAAAGTCATGCGGAATTTTAGGGTTTGGTACAAATTTAACCATACCACCGGCAAAGAGCCCTGCACTGACGATTAAAATACATAAAAAGCCAATAATCACGGTATAGCGATAATGGATACAACGGCCGATAAATGGAGTGTAATAATGTTCAACAAAATGCTTTAAGCCACTATCAACAGCATTACGTAATTTATGTAATGGGTTTTTAGGATTAGGCTTACGCGGGTTCATTGCTGCAATGTGTGCAGGTAAAATTAGTTTTGATTCAATCAGTGAAAAAATTAAGCATAAAATAATCACTACACCAATTGCTTTCGAAAACGCAGCGCTTGGGCCTGAAGCCATTGCTTGAGGTAAAAATGCAGCAATAGTGGTAAGTACACCAAAGGTTGCAGGCATGGCAACACGTTTTACACCACGAATAACGTTGTTAAGTGAGTGCCCATGTTTTTCAATTTCAGCACTGGCCGACTCACCTACTACGATGGCATCATCAACCACAATCCCCAGAACAATAATAAAGGCGAATAAAGACACCATATTAATAGTAATGTCTAAAAAGCCGATAGGCATAAATAAGAATGCCCCTAAGAAAGACACTGGTAGGCCCATCATTACCCAAAACGCTAATCTAAGTGGTAAAAACAGCGCTAATACCAGCATAACTAAAATACCGCCCCACACCATATTATCGACCATCATGTCGAGGCGACCTTCAAGGTAGTAGGTTAAATCAACGATGGGTGATAACTTAACGCCTGCAGGAAGTTGATCGGCTTTGTCAGCTAGGTACTTTTTAAGGACTTTAGCAACAACGGTAATGTCTTGATCTTTTGAGGCATCAATTTCAAACGACAGTGAATTTTTGCCATTGTATTTAGAATAAAGTAAGCCTTCTTCAAAGCCATCATTAATGGTGGCTACATCGCCTAATTTAATTTGAGCACCGTCTGGTAATGTAATTAGCGGTAACTTTTCAAATTCACCGCCACGATAGGCTTGCTTTTCGACACGCATCGAAATGTAGCCAGTATCAGAGCGAATTTGCCCCGCCGACATATTAGTAGAAAAGCTTTGCACCGCATTAGAAACATCTCTAAACGTGAGTCCGTATTCGCGAAGTTTATCAGGGCTAATTTCAATACCAATTTCGTAGTCTAAGCCACTGTAAAAATCAACTAGGTTTACATGAGGAAGGTTTTGTAATTCATCTTTAATATCATTACCAAGTTCTTTTAACTGGTAATAACTCATATCACCATAAAGCGCGAGTATCATTACTTCTTGTTGAAATTTTTCACGCTGAACAACAGGGCGTTCCATACCCGCAGGAAACGTATTAATTGAATCTACTTGCGCTTTTATTTCATCTAGCGCTTCTTTGGCGTCATATTTTTCTTCAATCTCAACCCAGGCTTGTGCATAGCCTCGATTAGAGTAAGTGATTAGACGTTTAATACCTTCGGTACCTTCAAGGTTTTCTTCAATTTTTATAGTAATGCCTTCTTCCACTTCTTGTGGCGCGGCGCCAGGGTAAATAGCTTGTATACTTACCCAGTTACTTTCAAATTGAGGAAAGGCTTGTTTACGAATTGTCAGCGCGGTTAACAACCCGCCAATCAAGACAAAAATCATGATTAGGTTAGCAGCAACGGGGTTACGCGCAAACCACGCAATTAACCCTTTTTCATCAGTTGTGGTCATCGTTTACTCTCCTTTTAACGCAAGTTGAGTAACGTCTGGTTTGGTCACTGTATCTTCTATTTTTACTGCCATCCCTTCGGTTGGGTATTCAAGGGCAGAAGTAATCAGTTGCTCTCCCTCTGCTAAGCCCTGATTAGCGATGACCATGCCATCTTGTTCGCGAATAATATTGAGTGTTTTAAATGATAGAGTTAAATCATCGTTTAATACTGCAATTTTATTATTTTTAACCAGATGATGAGGGACGACAATAGCGCCATTAACGGCGCGGCCTTCAATTGTAGCGTTAATGTATGAGCCAAAACGAAGTGGCTGAACCCCTTCATATGGGGTTTGAAGTTGGGCAACCAAATAACTCATACGGCTTTTTTGATCAATCACACCTTCACTTCGTACCACTTTAGCCTGCCATGTGGTTTCTTTCCCTGCATATTGCGCATTAAATTCAACTGTTGCACCTATGCCACTATTATTAAGGTATTGCAGCTCTTTATCGGCAACAGGTAAACGCACCTCGGCGACCTCAGTTGAACTAAGAGAGCCAAAGCTATTACCAGGATTAACTACCGAGCCTAAACTAATACTGCGCTCGTTTATAATCGCATCGTAGGGAGCTTTAATATATGTGCGTTCTAAATTACGTTTAGCACGTTTTACACTTGCTTGTGCTGAGCGATATCGCGCCATTTTTTCAGCTAATTGCGGTTTACGTAAATACAGTGCTGATGCGGTAACATCGCTTGAGTCTGCTTTAATGCGTTCCCATTCGGCTTTAGCAACATGCGCTTGTGCGCGTTCAATCTCAAGCGCTGAACTTGCTTGGGCAAGGCCAGCTTCTGCTTCAATTAAATCAGCTTCGTAATCATTTGGATCAATTCGTGCTAAAATGTCGCCTTGCTTTACAAAGGCACCTTCAACAAATTGTCCTGCAACTGAAATAACTTGGCCACTCACCTGAGCAATCAATTCAGTGCGGTCTTTTGGTTGTACAATACCGTACGACTTTACATCGAGGGTAATTGCATCAAGGTGAACTGGTTGTGCTGCAACCAAAGGGCGCATGTCTTGGGGGGGCTTTTCTTCAGGTGGCTTTTTCATTGCAGAAAAGCCTGCTGCGAGGCCAATGCCACCAACAAGGACCACGATCGGAAGTATTATTTGTTTTTTAGTCGCCACAGGGCATTCCTTCATAAATTGTGCTGATGGACTAATGATACGCAATAAAGTGTTTACAGTGTATTTGAAGATGTAACAAGTCATTGCACAAGGCGGTTACAAATAGAACGAAACACGCTATTTATGTACAAAGCAGCAACAAAACAATTGAAATTTATTACTGAGGTTAGAATGAAAACACAATCAATGGCGTGCCGTTTAGGCTGCGGAGCATGTTGTATTGCGCCAAGTATTAGCTCGCCAATACCAGGTATGCCAAACGGTAAAAAGGCCGGAGAACGTTGTATTCAGCTGGATGAACGAAATTTATGCAAGCTATTTGGTGATGAGTCGCGCCCAAAAGTGTGCAGTGACTTTAGTGCCACGTTAGATGTATGCGGGACGACTAATGAACAAGCATTAACGTTAATTACTGAATTAGAGCAATTAACCTAATTTATTGTATTAAATACACATATATTTACAATTAATACGTTTGAAAAGTGTTGATAATCTGAATTCCGGATAATAAATCCATCTCAAGCAGCTATTTTCAGCGCTAACTGCGTTGAATTTACTTGCAATAGGCTAGCTATTGACGCGTAATTTCGCCTTGTTTTC
>Ga0209121_10000220_pt1 | contig 60015 bp, 58 predicted proteins | sample Cruoilmetagenom3_FD_187292 | JGI IMG/M metagenome (GOLD analysis project Ga0209121, IMG submission 187292) | Oil polluted marine microbial communities from Coal Oil Point, Santa Barbara, California, USA - Sample 3 (SPAdes) (version 2) | ecosystem: Environmental > Aquatic > Marine > Oil seeps ...
GGAGGGAAAAACCCTCCGGTAGACGTTACAATGACACCCTTATCGTCATCACGAGGGCTTTAGCCCGTGGTGATCTCGATAAATATATATCTTTCAATAAAGCTAAACGACAAAATGAGTTTTTAGTTACGGTTTTTTCTAAAGGAATTATCGACAATTATCTGAAACCGCTTTAATATGCGCCGTCTTGACGCATAACCTTCACAACAGTTTTAAACAATATTTTTGCATCCAACCAAAGTGAACGGTTCTTTACATATTCAAGATCTATCGACATACGATCGTCAAAGGGTATATCGTTTCGCCCATTTATTTGAGCCAAACCCGTAAGCCCGGGCTTAACATACAATCTTTTTACCTGGACACAATCACAATGCTCCAATTCATAAGGAACCAAGGGCCTGGGACCAACAAGACTCATCTGCCCCCACAGCACGTTCAATAGCTGAGGCAATTCATCCAAGCTTGTCTTTCGAAGAATCTGACCAAAAGAAAAAACACGGGGATCATTCTTTATTTGAACAAAGGGTTCCGTGCGGTTTTTAAATTCCGGTAGTTTATGTAATACATCTTCGGCCTCAACACACATCGTCCTAAATTTAACAACATCTATTAATTCCCCATCCATACCGACTCTTTTCTGCCTGAAAAATACCGGACCAGGTGAAACCAATTTTATACCGAGACCAATCATAAGCATTAAAGGGGAAAGCAACATCAATCCCAAAATGCTTCCCAGAATATCTGCAAACCTTTTGAAAACCATATATGTATTTACGGTCCAAATCCTCTCAAAATAGCTTGCTAAAGAATTCATTTAACCCCCTCTATCAAATAACTTCTAACCTGCTTCGCCATTATATTTTAATCTCTTAATGTATTATCGGCAAAAATTCACCATTTGTGTTTCAAATATAAAAAAAATTATAGCACAACAAAAAACAATTGAAAGCAAAACCCAAGATTACCGCGCACGCTTACTCCGGCAGGCAGGTCGTCTACAGCTCCTCCCGCCAGAGGCGGACAGGCACAAGACAGGGAGAATTGCTTACGTTTCATTGTAAATTTAAAACCTCGAGATTGCTTCGGCTTCGCCTCGCAATGACGAGTGGGTTTGAGATTGCCACGTCCTTATCAGGGCTCCTGCCTGCCGGTAGACACGGCAATGACGAGGAGAGTTATTGCGACTTTGCCTACCTAAACCTGAAACATTCACCGGCGGGCAGGCGCAATGACGATTGAGTCAAAGAGCCCCGGAACATGAATTAATTCTTTCGGAAAGAAAACCTAATCCCTTAAATTTTCACTTAAAAATAGAGAGCGGCACAAATTTCTCTCACCACATCGTCTGTAATCGGAACGTTTCCGCCAAGCAATATCACTTCTTCAAGACCGGAAGCGTAATCACGAATGTAGCTTGAAATATCGGTAGGCAAACTATCCTTTTCAACCAAAACAATCGGGGCATTTTTCTTTGCCGCAAAACAAGCAGCGCTTAAAGCATCGGGGAAATCAGCACCTGTAGCAACATAAGCGCAAGTCGGAGCGAAAAAATATTCCCCGGCAATTAAAGCGGATGTTTCAAACCTATTTGCCCCGCTAATTCTTTTTTCGGGATTATAGTTGTTATCTGTAAGCCAATTCTCAATATCCTGAGAAACTGCGCCCGTCCCTCCCACGATAATTGTTCTGGTTATTTCAAGCGTTGAAAGAACCAATTTAACATCAGCCGTAACTTCGTCTTTGGGAACAAGCAAAATCGGAATCTGGTTTTTGGTAGCGTAACTTGATATCGAAAGCGCATCGGGAAAATTAAGGCCGCTCGTAATTATTGCCGTCTGACTGGACGAGTCGACTTCTTTCGCAATTTCAGAAGCAGTTTCAAATCTGTTATTTCCCGCAATTCTCTTAACAGAAAGACCCATACCTTCCAATTCAGATTTAACCGTGTCCGATATCGCGCCCGTTCCACCTAATATTATGCATCTTGTCGCCTTAAGTCTCTTTATCTCATCAGACGTCTTTGAATTCAATGAGGAAGACCCCGTAAGCAACATGGGAGCATCATACTTATAGGCCAAAGGCGCTCCAGCCAAAGCATCGGGAAAATCATCCCCCTTTGCCAAAATAACGGTTGATGCCGAGTCCCAGCCTTCTTTCGATATATAAACCGCCGTCTCATATCTATCGCTACCGGCTATTCTCGGAAGGGTCGTCAAAAGATATTTATCTATCCCGTTGAAAACGCCCTGAGCCATTTTTTGCCTAAAAGTTGGAGAGAGAAGAAGTTTTACTTCATCAGGATTTGAAATAAAAGCACCCTCCACCAAAACGGCGGGCATATTGGTGCCGTTGAGAACGGTAAAAGACGCCGACTTAACCCCGCGATCGTAAGTGGAAACTTGCTTTATCAGCTCATCTTGAATATAGGTTGCTAAAAGCGCGCCCGAGGTGCTTCCCGGATAATGATAGGTTTCGGTTCCGTGGGCAGTTTGTGTTGTATAAGCATTGTTGTGAACTGACACAAAGATGGTGGCATTGGCATTGTTTGCTACAACACATCGGGCTAATAATTCATCAGTTCTATTTATAGACCCATCTTTATTTATATCAGCAGCAGGGGTATTCACTGAACAATCTTTATTCCTGGTTATACAAATATTATATCCACCATTTCTTACCAAATCCCTCAGCCGAAGAGATATATCTAGATTGGCGTCGCTTTCCCAGAGCTTAAGATTCCCCGTTGTTGAATCTATCCTATTCGGTAATCCCGTAAAATTTATTTCACCGTCAATATAGCCGGCGGCAGATGCCGTGTTTGTGGTTCCATCACTTATAAATGTTATCTCGTTTGTTGAGGGATCAATCTTAAAATCAGGACTCCTGGCTCCGGAGTCCTTACCTCCGTGACCGGGGTCTATACAAATCAATGGAGCAGCAAAAACGGTGGCGCACAAAACAAAGAAAATCGTTGCTGCTGTTATTGCTACAAATGCCGGCTTGAATAATTTCAACTTAAACCCTCCTGCCTTATTTTTTATTCATCCTACTCTATTAAATCGGCATTCCGGGAAAATTCCTGAGTTTTAAAATCAAAATTGCTCCCCTCAATTTCAAGGGACTCACCGTTAATCAAAAACTTTACCTTTTTAATGGTTGGAAATTCAGTTAACGTATTTACAAGGGAGTAAACGGTCATAATCTCAGCGGCGCTCCCCAATTGATAATTTTCCTTAAATTCCTCGCTAAAATCTACGTATGCCGTTTCATCCTCTACATTTACACCGTTAAGCTTAGTCCCTTCGGGAATTGTCGAAACATGCTCAGCTTCTTCGGGCCCCTTGATTAATTCTTCAATTGCCGCTTGGGCAGGAGTCTCCGTTTTAGGGACTTTTCTTTTCTCAGGTAAAAGATACATCGCTTGTCCATCTGAGAAATAAAGAACAAGTTCAGTTGTCTCCGATTCAGTTTCGCTTGTGGTGGTCTCCGTTGACTCCGAAGATTCTTCAACTATTTCGGATTCGTTCGCGGGTTTTGTTTCAAGCTCTTTTTCCTCCTGACAGCCCACCAAAAAGATGCTCACAAGCACCACAGCCAAGAGAATTGTGAGAAATTTAAAATATTTCATTTATCCTCCTACACAAGTTTTATTACAAAAAACAAATCCCGCCATCATTAAAAGTATGGGCGGGGGTTCTATTTTATTATTATCTTACCACATTATTATTTATCGGCCATATTATCAAGTTACTTTAGCGTTGTGTGATTACACCACTTTACAATACCATGCTCAAACCAAAAACACCTTCATTTTTTAAAAAACCTAAAAGGGCAACATTTACTGAGCTACCTGCTCCTTTAATAACTTTCTCATTCCTTTTTTTTCTCAAATCTCTTCAAGAAGTTCAATACATAAAGAATGGTTGCTACCACAAAAAATCCGCAGACAATCCAATCAACAATCCCCGTTTCGACACCTATCAGGGTATAGGAAATCAAGAAAGCATAAATTCCCGCGTAAACAGTTTGTCCACTCTTTATAAACTCGTGTCCGACGCCCAAAATAAAACCCAAGACGCCCATTCCAAAGAGCACGCCTATTGTTCCAAATTCTACCACCATGGGACCAAGCAAAGTTGATGTAATTGTAATACCCGGTCTCCACCCAATAATCTTCGCTATCAAAAAACGAGGGCCTAATTCAGAGCCGGGTAACATACTCAAAGTAAGTTTTCCGTGAGTTGCTCCCGTAAACCCGCTTAAATTAACCAACATATCAAAAATATGCATTGTAAAATTTGCCCTAACGCTTAAAAGAGTTGTTGGACTAAAATTCCACAAATACTCTCCCGAAGCTCTGAAATACCCCACCCCGATTATCAGAAGAACCGCAAAAACAATACCGGACAAAACCTCTAAAACATCAAACAATTTTGTGTAATATCCCGTCACAACAACAACTAATATCGAAGCTATGGCCGGAGTTCTGTATCCGAGAAGCCCAAGAAGAAAGACGCAAAAAATGGTTAAGATAACGGTTCTAAACCTTGCCCTCTCGCGTGAGAGCTTGTTTTTATCGACATCATCAGCAAAAACCGATGTTAGAAGCGCCATCGCGGGAATCATAAGAAAAGAAGGTATTGAAAGTTTTGGTGATAATAAATACCTTAAAGACGGTTTAAGCAAAGGGATACCGCCAACTTGTATGACGGACAGAAAAACAAACATAACTCCAACCAAAAACATTGTAATTCCAATGGCCCCTATATCATTCATATCAAATGTTATAGGATTTTTCAGTCTGTTGATTTTTGTTGAAATTAAAGCAAAAACAGTAAACGACACAAGGCCTACGATTATAACAATCCGCGTTTGAAAAGAGATTGAACAATTCCCCAGTATCATAAATAGTAGAAATGCCACCACAATGATTAGCGGAGAAAAAATACCACGTTTTAATATATGACTTTTCTTAAAAAAGAAATCGCGTCTTTTCGGATACAGAGATCTAAAAAAACTTTCAATCCATAGATTCTCTATTTTTTTAAAAGAGAAAAGTAAAATACCTAAAAAAAGGCTTCCCTTCAACAAGTTTTCAATTTTTCTGCACGCGCTTGCCGCGATATCAAAAAACCCGCTTATTATAGTCATCTCAAAACCACATTTTCATTACACCAAAGTTTTAAACCACATAAATTAATATTACTGTCTTTTAATCGACACCGTATGTTCGCACAATCACAATATCGCTCATGCCGTCAAACTTACCCAAAACATCCGACGCAATTTTTAAATCTTCCCAACTTGCACCCTCCACAGACAACGTAACAATGTTAGATGAAGATGAGGGGTAAATCGCGACATGCTTTCTCTCGGTACGTAAAGTGCTTACAACTTCCTGAACTTTTATGGAATCCGCGTCTGCTATCACAACTTGAGTATAAACCCTGTAGTTATCCCCGATATCTTCTCTTTGAGGAATTAATTCATTGAAACTCGTAATTCTCTTTGGTTCTAAAATCACATCAGCAACTTTAATTCTTTTGGAAACTTCCAAAACGATGCCTCTCGCGTAAACATCTTCGTATTTACTTATCGGCCCCCCTACAGAAATGTTACTTCCGCCAACATTCATCAAAAGCATACCAAAACCTGCCCATGTAACCTCACCTTCAACATCGACCGGCTTTCTGTCCCCCGAACTTATCCCTGTTATTTTTCCGGTGATAATATACCCTTGTTTGCTAAGTTCTTCGTATTTCTTTACGGCCCTATCGATATCAAAACCATCAAAGGTATAAGATTGGACATTTCCTCCTGTCCTTGTAAACGCGACAGCAACCATCAACAAAACCAATACGACTATTCCCGCATCCACTAAGTTAAATTTCTTTAACTTCTCTTTTATATTTTTCATCATATTTTCCTCCCGCAAAACATTTGTATATAAAGATATTAGAATAATCTACAAATCAAAGTTTTTCTTGGGGTTTAATTTCCAAAAGATTAGAGTTGGCAATGACGGCATCTACAATTCTACCGGCTACTTTTTTATCCCAAAGGGGTGGAACCGGATAACTCTTTTTGGGCTCACTTAGTATCCTTCGCGCTTCTTTAATTATCAATCCTTTATCAGTCCCAACAAGTTTGTTGGCGCCCAGCTCAATGGTTGCTACCCTTTCAGTATTATATCGCAAAGTCAGGCAAGGGATACCAAGAAGCAATGCTTCTTCCTGAATTCCTCCGGAATCGGTCAACAATAACCGACTGTTAATCATAAGTTTCAAAAAATCAATGTATCCCTGCGGCCGGAGAAAGTAAACGCCCGAATCCGCGCATAGCTGTTTAAGCTCCTTCGGAAGTTTACCGGCCGTCCGCGGATGAATGGGAAAGACAACAGGCAACGGCAATTCCGCGAACGATTCCATTATCTGCCGCAATCTCCGCGGATCATCCGTATTTTCCGCTCTATGCACCGTCGCCAAAACATAATCACCGAGATGTTTATCAGAAAGAGCTTCGGGAAGCTCTTTATCGATTGCTTCAACAAACTCGAGAAGAGTTTGAGCCATAACGTTGCCGACAAAAAATATTCGTTTGCTGTCAATGCCCTCTTTAACTAAATTATCAACAGCATCTTGAGTGGGAGCAAAAAGCATTTGTGAAATTCTATCCACAATTATTCTATTAATCTCCTCCGGCATGGCAATATCATGACTCCTGTAACCGGCTTCAACATGAGCAACCGGTATCCTTATCTTTACAGCCGCCAATGCACCTGCCAAAGTTGAGTTTACATCGCCAACCACAACAACCAAATCCGGTTTCTCTTGAATATAGACCGTCTCAAGGGCCTTCAACGCCTCGCCCGTCTGATAAGCATGCGTACCGCCCTTAACCCCAAGATAAACATCCGGTTCGGGTAATCCAAGGTCAGAAAAGAAAATTTTGCTCATCAGCTCATCAAAATGCTGACCCGTGTGGACAAGGCAACAAGAAATCCCCTTGGCTTCTATTTCGCGAATTATAGGAGCCACTTTCATAAAATTCGGCCTTGTGCCCGCAACCATGATAATTTTCAACTAATTTTTCACCTTTATTCCCAATTAAATTAAAATATTTATTAATATCTCAAAATACAAAATTTAATTTTTAATTGCCGCGCTGAGCGCTTTTTCGATAATTATCTCCCTGTTTTCTATAATCATCGGAGAAGACGATATTTTTTTCTTAACGGGAATTTCATCGGCTCTTTTGACCTGATGAAGAGCCCCGATACTAATTAAATATTCATCAACCGCCCCCATTTTTCCTCCAAAGATTGTGTAAGCCGGGGTACCCAAGACGGCCGCCTCTCTATTCATTGTTCCACCGGCACTAATCACTAAATCCGCTAATGCCAACAGAGATGGCCCGTCAATAACCTTCTCGGGAATAATAAAATTATCGGGCAAAAAATCATTTAATTCGACAGCTTGAGCATCTGTTCTTGGCAGCACTATCACTGCCACATTCGGAAGCGACCCAAACCTCAAAACTACTTCTTTAAACAACGGATTTTCAAATCGGTGATAAGCCGCCATTGTTGCCGGGGGACGTAAAACCACCAAAATTTTATGGTTGTCGATTCCCAGTTTCTGATTTAGAGAATTATCTATACGGTAACTATTTAAATAAACATGCTCTTTAAGTCCCGGGAAATGCTCAATTTTTTCAAAAATGGCACCGTACTTAGCCACGGCTTCTTTTGGTATCGCCTCAGGAATAAGAATTTTGGTGGCCAACCTGGCGTTAACCTTGTACGAAAGAGTCGCGTGTTCATAATCATGGATTACAACACTTGGGACGCGCAGCAACCAGCAAGCAACAGTTAAATCGTTTGAGCCATGACTGAGAGCTAAATCAAAATTTTTATCTTTAGCAAAACCAACTAAGCTTTTTACGCGAGAAAAAAGACCAACCGCTTTTTTGAATAAATTTTTTCCCCTGTGATGGCCAATTAAGACGTATTCCATCTTGTGCATTTCAAGCATGGGTATTGTTTGAGCAAATTCTCTTGCCGTTACAGTTACAGAACATCCCCGTTTTTTTAAATCTTCTATTATCGGTTTAAAAAAAACTACATGAGGAGAGTTGGTGATATCAATCCATACATTCATTTCAATGTCCTCTTAACAAATCAAATAATTGCGCGAAAACTACACTTAAAATCGGGTGATTTACGGTGATAAATTTAATACAAGATACTTTTAACTTTTTTCTCTACCCATTAGCCTTTAATCTGAATCAATTTTTGCCGATTTAGCAATCATCAAACTTCTTAAAATTTTAAATCTTAACTATATTACCATTCTTAAACTTATCCAAAGCATTTCTGGTATCTACCACAAGATTTGCTTTTTCAACAATGAGTTCGTAGTCCACATTAGAATGGTCGGTGATTACCACCACACAATCTTTTTCTCTTAACACATCTTCGCTCAATGGTTCGGAACAAAAAGATTCATCTCCAACGCTAATTTTATTTATATAAGGATCATGGTAGGAAATAAACGCGCCCTTCTGTCCAAGAATTTCAATAACTCTTAAAGCCGGGGACTCTCTAATATCATCAATATCTCTCTTGTAGGCAACCCCCAAAATAAGGATTTTGGAACCCTTGATGCTCTTTTGAACATCGTTTAAAGATTCCGCTATTTTTGAGACAACATAGTAAGGCATATTTTGATTTACCTTGCCAGCAAGCTCAATAAACTCGGTGTAAAAATCATACTCCTTGGCCTTCCAGGAAAGATAAAAAGGGTCTACGGGAATACAGTGTCCACCTAATCCCGGACCGGGATAAAACGGCATAAAACCAAACGGCTTGGTGGATGCCGCCTTTATGACTTCCCAAACATCTATACCCATTCTATCGCACAAAATCATAATCTCATTAACCAGAGCTATATTCACACAACGAAATATGTTTTCTAAAAGCTTTGTCATCTCCGCCGCTTTAAGGGAAGATACCGGCACCACTTCCTCTGCAATTTGAGCATACAACAAAGCAGCTATATCGGTACATTTTTCCGTAACCCCTCCAACAACTTTTGGAGTATTTTTGATTGAATATTTCTTATTTCCGGGATCTACCCTCTCAGGAGAAAACGCAACATAAATGTCTTTGCCGACTTCTAAACCGTATTTTTTAATCACAGGTAAAATAATTTCTTCCGTTGTGCCAGGATAAGATGTGCTTTCAAGGATGAGCAACTGCCCTTTTTTAAGATAGGGGGAAATTGAATTAATGCTGCTTTGAATATATGAAGTATCCGGTTCCCTCATTTTATTAAGGGGTGTGGGAACGCAAATAATTATCGCGTCCAAATTACTTACGATACTAAAATCATTGGTCGCTTTAAGGTGGCCTTCGCCTACCAGTCTTTCTATGGTTTTTACCTCTAAATCGGGAATATAATTCTTTCCCTCGGATATTTTATTTACTTTTTCGCCATCGACATCTATACCGACAACCTCAAAACCAGCATTGGCCATTTCAACGGCGAGAGGCAACCCCACATATCCCAATCCAACTATCCCAATCTTCGCTTTTTTCTCGGCTATTTTATCCTTTAGAAACATCTTCATCCCCTGCTTGTAAACTAATAGATGTTAGCATAAGAACCCTACCCTGTCGAACTAAACCGTTGCTCATTTTATGGCAAAAGTTAACTCACCTTGAACCGTTAATTCTCCATTTACGGTGGCTTTTGCTCTCCCCACACCGATGGGGCCTTTCGCCTTTATGATTTCCGTTTCCAATCTCAATTGATCTCCCGGGCGAACTTGCCTCTTAAACTTCACTTTGTCTATCCCCGCAAAAAAAGCAATTTTTCCCTTGTTTTCCTCTTTGCTTAAAATTGCAACCGCTCCAACTTGAGCCAGCGCTTCAACTATCAATACCCCCGGCATAACAGGGTAATCGGGAAAATGGCCTGTAAAAAAGTATTCATTTGCGGTAACATTTTTAATTCCCACAGCACGTTTTCCTTCTTCGACCTCAAGAATCTTATCCACCAAAAGAAACGGGTACCTGTGAGGAATAATTTCCTTAATTTCATTAATATCTAACATAAAAATTTCCTCCTTTTTAATCACATGAAAAAAAGTTTATCCCTTTCACAAGATTTAGACAAGTTCATTTATTATGATATAATCCTTCAAAATATAAAAGAAAAATGAAAAAATAAAAACGATATTGAAAAAATAAAAATGTTAAGGGCAAAACCCTATCACTTTCACCCCCGTGCCTACCGGCAGGCGGGTTAATCTTCGCCCATCAAGAAGGGGGGAAAGATTGCCCTTTCAAAATAAAAAAGGACGTGAAAATTTAGTGAAAAAAAATCTAACAATTTTACTCACCTTAACATTAGTTGGTACGGTTTCATTTATAGTCTATTTTTCTTTAACCCCCTCAAAAACTCAAGAAAAAGAGTTAATTATCGGAGAAAAATCCGTCGAGAATAAAGAAGAGCTCGTTGAAGAGATAAAGCCGCCGGAATACTTTTGTCCAGTCTGCGGTGAAAAAACTACCGAAGAAGATTCCAAGCTCAGACCGCTTGCTATAATTATTGAGAATCATCCCGCAGCACGACCTCAATCGGGTTTAGAAGATGCATGTATAGTATATGAAACCCTTGCCGAAGGAGGAATTACCAGATTTTTGGCTATCTATACCCATAAAGATTGTAAAAATATCGGCCCTGTGAGAAGCGTGAGAGAATATTTCGCCAGTATAGCAAAAGGATACGATGCCATATTGGCACATTGCGGCGGATCTCCAACGGGTTATTCAACCGTTAAAGAACTCCATGTGGCAGCCCTAGATGAATTTGCCAACTCCGGCGCTTACTGGAGAGCAAAAAACCGCAACAGACCGCATAATCTCTATACATCAACTGAAAATCTACGAAAGCGCGCTGCTCAAAAAAAATTCGATTCCGAGGCAAATTTTGAGTCTTTCAAGTTTAAAGATGATATCTCTATTCAAGAACGACCCGATGAAACTTACGTTGAAATAGACTTTTCTTCGCCGAAGTTTAAAGCTAAATACGAATACGACAAGGGGAAAAATTCTTACGTCCGATTTATGGGAGGATTACCCCACAAAGACAGTAACTCAGGCGAGCAACTTCAAGTAAAAAACATCTTAGTTCAAATAACGTCTATTCAGATAGTTGACAAAATAGGGCGCGTAAAAATCGGCACCGTGGGAAATGGAACAGCGTATGCTTTTCTGGACGGAAAAGCGACCAAAGGAAAATGGGTTCGAGAAAATTCAACAAGTACAATAAAATTTTACGATGAATTCGGAAAAGAAATTAAATTAAATCGGGGACAGACATGGATTGAGATTATTCCCCCTAATAGAAAAGTAAATTTTCCAAAAATTTAAAATTTGAGCGACTCCTGCTCATCGATACGAGCAATATCTGCGCCAAGGGATTTTAATTTAGCTTCCAGATTTTCATATCCCCTGTCTATGTGAAAAACATCCATAATTTCCGTCACTCCTTTAGCCGCCAAACCCGCTAAAACCAAAGCAGCTCCGCCCCTTAAATCAGTAGCTCTTACAGGAGACCCAATGAACCCGTCTACACCTTTTATAACCGCATGAGGATCTTGAATATAAATATCGGCTCCCATTCTATTAAGCTCATCAACGAGCATAAACCTGTTTTCAAAAACATTTTCCGTTACAATACTCGCTCCTTTGGCAATGGACAACAAAATCATCATTTGAGCCTGCATATCTGTTGGAAAACCAGGGTAAGGAAGGGTAGATATGTCAATCGCTTTGATTTCACCTTTTCGAAAAATACGAAGCCCCTCACTTGTTTCATCGATGGTTATCCCGGCCTCTGTTAATTTATCTATTATCATCCCCATAAAATTCGTAGGTGCGTTTTGAATTACAATATTACCACCGGTTAAAGCTGCCGCCACCATAAATGTTCCCGCCTCTATTCTGTCAGAAACGACGGAGTATTCTTGTGAGCTATGAAGCTTATCTACCCCTTCAATAATTAGAGTGCTTGTGCCTGCTCCCTTAATTTTTGCTCCCATCTGCTTCAAAAAATAAATAAGGTCAAGTATTTCGGGTTCTCTTGCAGCATTCTTTATAATGGTTGTCCCTTTTGCCTTAACGGCAGCCATCAGGATATTCTCAGTTGCTCCAACACTCGGGAAGTTAAAATCAATTTCAGTTCCCTTTAAAACATCCGCCTCAGCTTCTATAAACCCATGTTCCAACCTTATCTTAGCTCCCATTTTTTCTAAACCGCGTAAGTGAAAATCTATCTTTCTTAAGCCAATATTGCATCCACCGGGCAATGCCACACATGCTTTACCAACCTTTGCCAGCAAGGGACCTAAAACTATAATTGAGGCCCGCATTTGATTTACCAGTTCGTATGGAGCTTCATGTTTCAGAGAACTTGCAGGTGCGATAATTAAACCCCGGGACTTATTAAAATTAACTTTCATTCCAAGTTCCTCAAGAACCTTTGCCATCACGAAAACATCTTTAATTCTCGGAACGTTTTTGAGCATAACCTTATCATCGCTTAATATTGAGGCAGCCATAATTTTAAGAGCAGCGTTCTTGGCACCACTAATTTTGACGATACCCTCAAGTTTATTTTCGCCCCTTATAACCAGCTTTTCCATATAACTCCTAAAACTTTAATTACTAATAAGTATAGTATGTCTTTTGTTGGCCGTTACGTAGAATTATAACCCAGAGGTTACTTCGTCGCTATGCTCGATTGGAAATTGGAAAGTGCAAAATGCAAATTTAAAAACACTTCTAAAACTTTGTTCTCAATTTCTCTGCCTGCCGGTAGACACGGCGGCCGGCAGACCGGGTAAACCGGTGGTTTATAGCACTAATAAAATTAAACCCTTGAATTAATCAAGGGTTTAATAAAATATAAAATTTATTTTAATTAATCATCGAATTTTTGGAAACAAAATTAAATTCTCTTGCTAATGCGTAACCTATTTTCAGCTTTCTCCAAATCAATTTGAGCTTTGTAGTAATCCTCGCCTTTTTTCTGAGCTTCAATAATTTCCTTGGCAGCCCCCTCTTTTGCTTTTTTTGCTCTTTCAACATCTATTTCCGAAGCAAATTCCGCAAAATTGGCAAGGATAATAACCTTATCTTCCAGAACCTGAATATATCCCTTGTGCACGGCAACATATTCATATTTATTCTCGTCAAGCTTCAATCTTAACTCTCCCACACCGAGAACAGCCACAAGAGGAGCGTGAAGAGGCAAAACACCGACCTCCCCCTCTATCCCGGGAGCAACCACCATTTTTACATTTCCGCTATATAATACGCGTTCAGGCGTAACGACTTCACACATTACAAACTTGTCAGCCATAAACAACTTGCTCCTTTAAGCTTCTACCTCTACAGTTTCAAGCAATTTTTTGCCTTTTTCCATCGCATCTTCAATCGTGCCAACCATATAAAAAGCTTGTTCGGGAAGCTCATCATACATGCCTTCCACAATTTCTTTAAACCCTTTAATGGTATCTTTTAATGATACATAGATACCCGGATTCCCGGTAAATTGTTCCGCCACAAAAAATGGCTGTGAAAGAAACTTCTGTATTTTTCTGGCTCTCTGAACGATAACTTTATCATTTTCCGAAAGCTCATCCATACCCAAAATTGCGATAACGTCCTGCAACTCTTTGTAGCGCTGTAAAACCTCCTGCACTTTGCGGGCAACCGAATAGTGCTCATCGCCAATAAAGGTAGCATCAAGAATTCTCGATGTTGAATCGAGAGGGTCAACAGCAGGATATATTCCAAGCTCAGCAATCTGTCTCGACAAAACGGTAGTGGCATCAAGATGAGTAAACGTCGTTGCGGGAGCAGGGTCTGTTAGGTCATCAGCGGGAACATAGATTGCCTGAACCGAAGTAATAGAACCCTTCTTAGTGGATGTAATTCTTTCTTGTAATTCACCCATCTCGGTTCCTAAAGTCGGCTGATAACCAACGGCCGAAGGCATTCTGCCCAAAAGGGCAGACACTTCAGAGCCGGCCTGAACAAATCTGAAGATATTGTCAACAAAGTAAAGGACGTCTTGTCCTTGGTCACGGAAATACTCAGCCATCGTAAGTCCGGTTAAACCAACCCTAAGTCTCGCTCCCGGGGGCTCATTCATCTGGCCGTAAACAAGAGCTGTCTTGTCAATAACACCAGACTCCTTCATCTCCAGCCATAAATCGTTACCTTCCCTGGTCCTTTCGCCAACACCGCTAAATACAGAATATCCGCCGTGTTCGGTGGCGATATTGTGAATGAGTTCCATGATAAGAACGGTCTTTCCAACACCGGCTCCTCCAAAGAGTCCGGTTTTTCCACCCTTAACATATGGAGCCAAAAGGTCTATAACCTTAATGCCCGTTTCAAAAATTTCGGTTGTTGGTTCCAGTTCCTCAAATTCGGGCGCCTTCCGGTGGATTGGGTAGTTTTCCCTGGTAACAATGGGCTCGCCGTGGTCAATAACCTTCCCTAAAACATTAAATATCCTGCCCAGTGTTTTTTCTCCAACAGGAACCATTATCGGCTCGCCCGTGTCGACAACCTTCGTCCCTCTGGCAAGTCCATCCGTTGAATCCATTGCAACGGCCCTTACTTGATTTTTCCCAATGTGTTGCTGAACTTCTACTATCAGTTCAGTCTTACCCTCTGCTCCCTCTTTCTCAATCTTCAGAGCAGTATAAATTTCCGGCAAATTACCGGAAGCAAACTCAACATCAACTACTGGTCCAATGACCTTGGTTATTTTTCCAATATTCATTAATTAGTTCACCTCTTTATTTTAGTGCTTCTGCTCCACCAACAATTTCGGAAATTTCTTGCGTAATTTGAGCTTGCCTGGCCCTGTTGAAAGTCATTGTAAGCTGACCAATCATATCCGCGGCGTTATCGCTTGCAGCTTTCATAGCCGTCCGACGCGCACCATGCTCACTCGCCACAGATTCCATCAATGTTCGATAAACCAATGTCTCCACATAAGTTGGCAAAAGCTCGTGGAGTACTTTTTCAGGAGACGGCTCAAATATATAATCATCGCGAATTGCACGCTCTTTTTCGCCTTCCACCATATCTTTTTCGATGGGTAAAATATTGTATTCAATCGGTCTTTGATCCATTACTGATTTAAAGTGATTAAAAACAATTAAAACCTTGTCAACCTCGTGGTTTATATACATCTCCATAATTTTAGCGGCAATTTCGCGGGCATCTTCAAATTTAGGCGAGTCACCAATCTCAGTATATTCTGACAACAACTCATAGCCACAGTATTTAAAATAATTGATACCCTTCTGTCCGGCAGCCGATAGAACTACCTCGCTCTCTGCTTGTTTTTCTCTTTCTAAAATACTTTCAGTTTTGCGAATAATGTTTGTGTTAAAAGCTCCGCACAATCCCCTGTTTGAAGTTATCGACAAAATATAAACCCGCTCCTGTTTTTCATGAACTTCCAAAAGCGGATGTTTCCCGGCTTTAACATATGAAGATAGGTTAGCGAGAACTTCCATCATCTTTGTAGCATAGGGGCGAGAGTTTTCGATCCTCTCCTGGGATTTTCTAATCTTTGCCCCCGCAACCATCTCCATGGTTCTCGTTATCTGCCTGGTATTATCAATACTTTTTATTCGCCTTTTTATCTCACGAGTTCTAGCCAAAACTTATGCACCCTTCTAAGTAAAATCTATTTTTCAATAAGCGTTGTCTTGAATTCTTCAATTGCTTTTTTAAGAGACACCTCGATATCTTTGGATATTATTTTCTCCTCGCGAATCTTATGACTTATTTCAGGATAATTTCCCTCTATGAACTGCAAAATATCTGTCTCAAACTGACTAACTCTATCCACAGAAATATCGTCAAGATAACCATTAACGCCCGCATAAATGATAATGACCTGTTTCTCAACCGACACAGGAACATAACGACCTTGTTTCAAGATTTCCACCATTCTCTCGCCACGCGAAAGCTGTGCTTTGGTCGTCTCATCCAACTCTGAACCAAATTGGGCAAATGCTTCAAGCTCCCTGAATTGAGCTAAATCGAGTCGCAAACTACCGGCCACCTGTTTCATTGCCTTAATCTGCGCGCTACCTCCAACCCTGGAAACAGAAATACCCACGTTGATAGCGGGTCTCACACCGGCAAAAAAGAGGTCGCTCTCTAAGAAAATCTGACCGTCCGTAATTGAAATTACGTTCGTCGGGATATAAGCTGAAACGTCACCTGCTTGAGTTTCAACAATAGGCAGAGCAGTTAAGGAGCCGCCGCCATTTTTATCACTCAGTTTTACCGCTCTTTCCAGCAAACGAGAGTGAAGGTAAAAGATATCTCCCGGATAAGCTTCGCGGCCGGGAGGACGACGCAAGACCAACGAAACTTGCCTGTAGGCCTGAGCATGTTTTGAAAGGTCATCATATACACAAAGCGCGTGTCCGCCTTTATACATAAAATATTCAGCTATGGCGCATCCGGTATAAGGAGCAATATATTGAAGCGGTGCCGGCTCATCAGCAGGGGCACTTACAACAACCGTGTAATCCATAGCTCCCCGATCCTCAAGATCTTTTACAACTTGGGCAACAGTGGAAGCTTTCTGGCCTATGGCCACATAAACACAGATAACACCTTCTCCTTGCTGATTAATGATGGCATCGGTCGCAATGGCTGTCTTGCCGGTTTGCCTATCACCAATGATAAGCTCCCTTTGGCCTCGGCCAATTGGAATCATGGCGTCAATAGCTTTTATCCCTGTCTGAAGTGGCTCTTTTACGGGCTGTCTTTCCACAACACCGGGCGCTTTCCATTCAATAGGCCGAAAGCTGTCTGCTTTTATGGGACCCTTTCCGTCAATGGGCTGTCCTAAAGCGTCTACTACCCTTCCCACCATGGCTTCACCCACAGGAATCTGAAGTATTTTACCGGTTCGCTTTACAATATCCCCTTCTTTGATTCCGGTGGCTTCGCCCATAAGCACAGCGCCTATTTCGTCTTCCTCTAAATTTAAAACCACTCCATAAACACCATCGGGAAACTTCAGCATTTCGCCCGCCATTGCTCCAGGTAACCCTCTAACAAGGGCTACTCCGTCTCCTGTTTTTAAAACAACGCCAATTTCCTCTATATTTAAGGAAGGTGAAAAATCTTCAATCTGACGTTTAAAAACCGAAACTATTTTATCTGGCTCTATGGCTATTTGTTTCATGCTTTCACTCCCATTTCGGCAAGGCTTTTCTCAAGACTGTCCAGTTTTCTTTTTGCGCTACCGTCTATTATTCTATCTCCAATCTTGAATATAGCTCCTCCAATAATAGACTCGTCTACGGAAAATGCGAGGTCGATATTTTTGCCAATCAACCCCTCCAGCTGAGATACTATCTTTTTTTCAAGTTTTTTGCTTACCGGTAAAGCGGTAATAGCTTCACCTTTTATCTTTCCCTCTCCGCTTTCGATAGAAGCATCAATTAAAGCGCTTTGTTCTGATTCAATGACTGCCGTTAGCTCTTTTAAGTTTCTAAGATCAGCAACACTTTCTTCAACCAACCTAATGTGATCCTTTTCGCTCAAAACCTTCCCTACAACTTTAGAAGCAGCCGAAACAGCCAGGTCAGCCACTTTGCCTTGAAGGTCAACAAACGCCCTTTCCTTCTGAAGCTCCATCTCGGCGCGCGCGCGTTCCGTCATATGTTTAACTTCTTCTTCGGCTTTCGTGATAATTTCCTGCTTCATTTTTTCGGAAACCTTTTTGCCCTCATCAATCAATACCTGAGCTTCTTTGCGAGCATTTTCTATCTGTTTTTGATAATCTGCAAATAATTTTTCTGCCTCAAGACGAGTTTTTTCGGCTTCATCTAAAGATCCTTTGATTTTGTTCTCACGCTTTTCCATCATCCCCAAAATTGGCTTAAAAGCCAATTTTTTAAGCAAAACAAAAAGCAGAAGAAACGAAACCAAAGACCAAAAAATCAGGCCCGTCTCGGGGTGGAATAATACATCCACCTATTATCCACCTCCTTAAAACTTATTTAGTTACCAATAAAATAGCAATAACAAATGTGTACAAAGAAATAGCTTCAACCAACGCAGCCGCGATAATCATGGTCGTACGAATACCGCCTGCCGCTTCAGGCTGACGGGCAGAACCCTCAACGGAAGCCCTGGCCAACCAAGCAATTGACCAACCGCAGACCATAGCGGCCAATGCCATAGCCGCAGCTCCTGCTACATAAGCAATAATTTGTGCGTCCAAAATACTTCCTCCTCTCTTTAAATTAGTTCATTATTCATAGTTGTCAGATTTTATCAGCTTGGAGCCCGGAGCTTAGAGAAAAATCTCACTGCTCTCTCTGCCAGCCTCCAGTCACCAGCTGCCAGCCAACAACCATATGCTACCAGCTATTAGCCATCAGCCATACGCTATCTGCTATCTGCCAATTAGTGCCCGCCGTGAACGGCATCCCCAATATATAATGATGAAAGAATGGCAAAGATATATGCCTGTAACGCTGTAAACAAGAGCTCTAAAATCATAATAATAACGCATCCTAAAACAGGAAAAGGCGCAATGATTAAGCTCTTGTACTGAATTATCATACCCAAAAAGATTAAAATAGCAATGTGTCCCGCAAGCATATTGGCAAAAAGACGAACTGCCAGAGAAAAAGGTTTGGCAAAAGCGCTTGGAATCTCGATGATGAAAAGAACAGGCGCTAATGCTGCAGGCACTCCTTTGGGTACCCAACCCTTAAAATATTTAAAAGGACCGTGCCTTACAATTCCAATCCCATGGGTAACAAAAAATACCATAACCGCAAGGGTTCCAGTCACAAATATGTTGCTCGTGGGAGTAAAAAAGCCGGGAATTAGCCCTGAAAGATTACAGAACCAAATGAAGACAAATAACGTCAAGATGAATGGAAGATAAGGCATCCCCTCCTTACCCATTATGCCAAGAATAAATTCATCGCGGACAAACTGGACAATTACCTCCACAAAATTTTGAATTCCTTTCGGAACCAAGCTAACTTTTCTGGATGCCAGAAAAAATATGACAAACACCAGAGCAGTCGCTACCCACATCGATATTACCGCCATGTTAATAGATGGGTCGATGGGCCCGATGTGAGGAAGATGAATCATGGGATGAAGACGAAAATGATGAAGCGGATCCAATGTAATTACCCCTTTCCAATTTCTAACTTAGATGATTTAGCTAAATCGTTTATCAATTTTAATTCCACAAACAAAAGACAACTGTAAACAGCTATAAAGCTCCCGATAAGAGCATAAATATCCATCCCGGGAACTTTAATAAAGTAATAAATTATACCGAGGACTAAAGGCAAACGAATTAAAAAACCGGGCAAAACAACCGCGGCCAGCGCATTTTTTTCACGTTTCATACATCTTACAACCAAATAAGAAGCTACTCCAAAATCAGTCGTAGCCATTGCAAATCCTGTAACTATACCCCAAACCCCCGAAACACCTCTTTCGTAATAAATCCCCACGGCAACTAACAAGCAAAGCAAAAAACTTGCTAAAATAGACTTGCTAATTAAAGACATGTAACTCGTCAGCGAAATCAACCCTTCCGTTTGTCCTTATCTTTCTCTTCTTCTTCAAGTTTGATTTTGTGATAAAGTAACAAAAACGCGCTTGCAACTCCCCACAAAACTCCCACAATCATAAACAAAGGGGTCGTGCCCAACCATTTATCCAATAAATAACCTATGCCAAACCCTACCAAAATAGCACAAGCTAAATCTATCCCTATATTGCCATATCCTCTAACTTCACTTAGCCATGGTTTATTATCTTTATCTTTTTCACTTAACATCAAATCACAACTTTTAAATAATGCCATAAAGTAAATACTTATGACAAGAGATTTTTTTAAAATTTTTTACTTTTTTAATTGCCTTATTTTAATTTCTGCCTCTTCAATCATTTTCTCGGCCAGTGAATCCGGATAACTGTCTCGATAAATGATTCCCTTTAGACTCGCATTTATCAGCATTTTAGTACAAAGAATACAGGGCTGGTGTGTGGTATATATCAAAGCCTCTTTAATTTTTACACCATGAAGAGCCGCTTGGATGATGGCGTTTTGTTCAGCATGAAGACCCCTGCATAACTCGTGTTTTTCTCCGGAAGATATGTTTTGAATCTCCCTAACACAACCAACTTCTAGGCAATGTTTTAATCTTGATGGTGCACCATTATAGCCGGTAGCTAAAATCATCTTATCCTTTACGATAACCGCGCCAACTTGCCGACGCAAACAAGTTGATCGGGTTGAAACATCCTCAGCTATTTTCATAAAATATTCATCCCAAGTCGGACGGTCCATTTCGAATACACCCCATTTTTTAAATGAAAAAAACAGCCCTCAAGACCAGCCTTTTAAAACAGCCTTGAAATACAGCCCTCAAGACCAGCCCTGAAAGGCAGCTTTAAATTCAGCCATTAGCCAACTACCAGTCTCCAGCCACCAGCTCCCAGCTCCCAGCGAAAACATAAAAAAAGCAGCCTTTTAAGCCAGCCCTTAGCTAAGTAGCCCGGCCTTGCGGCCTCGATAGCCGATAGCTGATAGTTCAAGTCAAAAGCTAAGGGCTAAAAAACAATTAAAAGCAGCCTTTTAAGCCAGTCTCTAGCTAAAAAAATAAAAACTAAAAATGCTTAAAACCCCTTCACCCCCACCCTAACCCTCCCCCATCAAGGGGGAGGAAGAGAAGGGTTTAGCTTTCAAATTCAGCTTGCCACGTGAGTTGTTCTTTACTTTTACGTGGCTGTTAGCCCCTAACTAGTCGGGAGTCTCTTAGCGGATAGTCGGGAGTTATCTGGTCCCTTAGTTTCTTGGCTACATGGCTACTTGGTTTCTAAGTTGCTATGTTTCTACGTCGCCATATTACTGTGTCGCCAGTTCCCTTTACCCTCTATCTGCTGCTTCGCAGCTAATTGTAAAATTATTTTCCTTTTGGTTTTAAAGCTTTAAAATTTCCAATCTTCCTGCCTGCCGGTAGGCATGGCAATTTCCAATTCTTCTTTACCCTTTTATTTTTTATACTCCAAGCACTAAGCTCCGTGCTCTCTGCTCTCTGCTCTCTGCTCTCTGCCATAAGCTATACGCTATCTATCTATCTACCTACAGTTCCGGATAGAGCGGGAACCCCTCACAAAGTTTTTTAACTTCCTTTTTTACTTCCGTGTGAACTTTTTCATTACCTATATTTTCCAAAGTTTTTATCATTAGCTCCCCAATTTTCCCCATTTCATTTTCTTTCATACCCCGAGTTGTTATCGCGGGGGTGCCCACTCTAATTCCACTTGTAACAAAGGGGCTTTTTGTTTCAAAAGGTATGGTGCTTCGGTTTATAATAATCCCCACATTCTCGAGATAAACCTCCGCTTCCCTCCCGGTAATCTCCTTATCGGTTAAATCAACTAAAAATAAATGATTATCAGTCCCTCCGGATACTAAACGATATCCATTATCTTTAAAAACTCTTGCCAAAGCTTTAGAGTTTTCAACAATCTGTCTTTGATAATCCTTAAATTCATCAGTTAGAGCTTCCTTTAAACAAACAGCCTTAGCGGTTATTTCGTGCATTAAAGGCCCGCCTTGAATACCGGGAAAAACCATTTTGTCTATTGACTTAGCAAATCTTTCTTCACAAAAGATCATTCCACCCCTGGGTCCTCGCAGAGTCTTATGGGTAGTAGTGGTCACAAATTGTGCGCAAGGCATGGGACTTGGATGAATGCCGGCAGCAACTAAACCGGCAATGTGAGCAATATCCACCATTAAATAAGCATTAACTTCATCAGCTATCCTGCGAAAAGCCTCAAAATCAATGGTTCGCGGATATGCGCTCGCTCCCGCGATTATCATTTTTGGTCCGTGTTTCTTTGCGATTTCTAAAATTTCATCATAATCAAACATCTCGGTATCTTTATTGACACCATAAAAAACAAAATCGTATAACTGACCCGAAAAGTTAACCGGACTACCGTGAGTTAAATGACCACCATGGCTTAATTCCAAGCCCATAACTTTATCGCCGGGTTTCAAACAAGAAAAATACACCGCCATATTTGCTTGAGAACCACTGTGAGGCTGAACATTTACGTGCTCTGCCTCAAAAAGAATTTTGGCACGTTCTATGGCTAACTGCTCAGCTACATCAACAAAACCGCAACCGCCGTAATATCTTTTACCGGGATAACCTTCCGCATATTTGTTCGTTAAAACAGAACAGGTAGCTCTCATTACGGCCAAACTTGCAAAGTTTTCCGAAGCAATAAGCTCCAATGTCCCTTGCTGCCGTCTTAACTCGTCCTTTACGGCTGTAGCTACCTCGGGATCAACTTCCTCTAAATTTTTCATTGTCCCGCCTCTCCTCTCTTTAAAGAATATTTTTTTTCCAGCTTAGCAATCTTCTCAAGTCTTTTTAAATGCCTTCCACCTATAAATTTGGTTTTAAGCCACAAATCTACAATCTCCTTCGCTTTTTTTTCATCAATTACGCGCCCTCCCACTGCGAGAACATTTGCATCATTATGCTCTCTACTGAGACGCGCTGATTCGAGATCGTTGCAAACAGCGGCTCTTATTCCGGGAATTTTATTTGCTGTCATCGCGACACCTATTCCCGAACCACAAACAATGATACCCCTATCAAACTCACCCGCCGCCACCGCTTCAGCAACTCTTTCAGCATAATCGGGATAATCGACTGAATCCGAGTTATTTGTGCCGGCATCAAAAAACTCCAAATTTTCTTCTTTTAAAAACTGCTTTATTTTTTCCTTTAACTCATAACCAGCGTGGTCGCTGCCAATTGCAATCTTCAATCTTCTCTCCCGTCTTATTAATAGTTTCTTTAAATATCTATAAAATTAACACCAAGTTTCCATTTCGTCCAACATTCTTATCAATTTTTTCAACGCTTGCAAAATCTCTTCGGCGCACTTTTCGTATGCCGGGAACCCAAGCCCGATAGGATCAGTTATTTCAAGTTCCCATTTATCTTCTAATTCAGCATCTCCCGTGTTCACATATTCTTTAAGCAAAAATATTTTTCCTGCAGCTGCAGGAACCATTCTTCTAACAATCTCTTTGTGTTTAAACTCCATAGTTAAAATTAAATCTGCATCTTCTATCATCTTTTTATTTAAAAGCCGACTACGATGCAAACTTAAATCAACACCATATCCCCTCGCAACTTCAATCGCTTCTCCCGTCGCTCCACTTTGAAAATAAGCCGCTGTTCCCGCAGAGGAAACATCTATGTTGCTGCGAGAAAGATTGGGTCTTTCTTTGCTTTCAAGAAGAACCTTTAGAATCCCTTCCGCCAAAGGGCTCCGACATATATTTCCCGTACATATAAACAGTATTTTCAAGAACCCCCCAAAAATCAGCTCTCAAAGTTCAGCCCCTAAATACAGCCCTTAAGACCAGCCTTTTGATTCAGCCCTTTAAAGCAAGCCCTTAGGCTATCTGCTATCCGCCATCAGCTCCGCCAGAGGCGGACAGGCATCAGCCATACGCTATCTGCTATCTGCCACTTTTGGTTTCCCCAAAACCTTCTCAATTTCCTTAACCGCAATGGCTCCTTCGCGAATTATGGCCGGGGGAGATACGGTTAAATCCAAAACGGTTGACTCGACACCTAACGCGGTTTTTCCTCCATCTAAAATTAAATCAACGCTTTCTCCCAGATAATTAAGAGCCTGCTGTGCCTCAACCGGACTCGGACTGCCGGAAATATTTGCGCTGGTTAAAATCAAAGGAATTTTAATTAAAGCCATTAAGGAGAAAGCAATTTTATTGTCCGGGAACCTTATCCCCACGGTACTTCTTCCACATGTTATTTTTAAAGAAACTATATCACTTTTTTTAAAGACCAATGTAAGGGGGCCCGGCCAAAATTTATCAATAATATTTTTTGCAGATTCGGGAATTTCCTCAACTAAAAAATTTAAGTCGGCCGCATCCGAAATGCAAACCGTTAATGGATTATTAAAGGACCTTCCTTTGGCCTTAAACACCCTTTCAACAGCTTTTGGATTGAAAGCATCTGCCCCTAAACCATAAACTGTTTCCGTAGGAAAAACCACCAATCCCTCTGCCCCAATCACCTCGGCGGCATGTTTAATGACGTCAAGCTCCGGATTGTTTTTATCAATTTTTACAATTTTAGCTTGCATAAGTACCCTCTTTTAGCTGATAGCCCGGTCTTGCGGCCTCGATAGCTGATGGCTCGCTCACTATCATTCGCTTGATAGCTGATAGTTCAAGTCACATACCATCTGCCGTTCCCTAAAACTAATTAGCTGGTTAGCATGTTGGTTTGCTGGTTTTTCTATACTCCATACTCACATTCTTCTAACTATCTGCTATCTGCTATTTGCTATCTGCTATCTGCAACTTTACCCTTTTATTTTAGCCACAACTACTCGTTCAATACCCGCATAATCTTTTGATACATCAATTTCATCAAAAACACCGGAATCATTCAATAGCTTCATGATGGAATCAGCTTGTCCCGCCCCAGCTTCCAAAATAAGATAACCGCCTTTTTTTAAATAATTCGGGGATTCGACAACAATCCTTCTGTATTCCCTCAAGCCGTCAAGCCCGCCATCTAAAGCCAATATGGGCTCAAAGTCACGTATCTCCCTTTGAAGTTCATTTATTTCCCCGCTTGGGATGTAGGGGGGATTGGAAACAATCACATCAATATCACCTATAAAACTATTATCCAAACCTTCAAAAAGGTCACAGCAAATAAATTCTACTTTACCCTGCAATCCATAAATTTCAGTATTTTCCCAAGCCACTCTTAAGGCCTTTTCGGAAATGTCTAAAGCCAGCACAAAAACATCGGGTATTTCCTGCGCCACACTTAAAGCTATGGCCCCACTGCCGGTGCACAAATCCATAATTTTAAGAGGGCCTTTCATCTTCTTTGCAACATCAAGTGTTTTTTCAACAAGAAGTTCGGTCTCGGGCCTTGGGATTAAAACATCGGAATTGACCTTTAAATTAAGATGACGAAAGGGTTTTTTCCCTAAAATATAAGCAACCGGTTTTCCTTTAGCGCAAAGAACAATTAGTTTTCGGTAATCTTCTACCTCTTGCAAAACCAGAGGACGAAAAAAATCAGTGTAAATCTCCACCCGTGAAAGGTTTAAAATTTTACCAAGCAAAAGTTCTGAATCGAGACGAGGATTTTGAACATTATGTTTCTCAAGAAAAGAAACCGCTAATTTTAGGATATCCGAAACATTGTAACTCTTGTCTTTATACAACCAATTTCCCCTTAGCCGGACACCTTGCTTAGCTTTTTGGTGCGGTCGGCAATCTGTAAAGTCTCAATTATTTCCCTTATGTTCCCTTCTAATACAGAGTTCAAATTATGAAGAGTTAAACCGATACGATGATCCGTCACTCTTCCTTGGGGAAAATTATAGGTCCTTATCCTTTCGCTCCTGTCACCCGTTCCTATTTGAAGCTTTCTCGATTCAGATATTTCCGCCCGCTGTTCTTCCAAAAACTTTTCATGCAAACGAGCACATAAAATTTTCATCGCCCTCTCGCGATTTTGAAGCTGAGAGCGCTCTTCTTGGCATGAAACCACCGTCCCCGTGGGCATATGAGTAATTCTAACCGCTGAATCTGTCGTATTAACAGATTGCCCTCCCGGCCCGCTTGAACGAAATATATCAATTCGTAAATCTTTGGGGTTGATTTCAACCTCAACTTCCTCAACTTCCGGAAGAACGGCAACCGTCACTGTAGAGGTGTGAATACGCCCGCCCGATTCTGTGACAGGCACTCTCTGCACACGATGGACCCCGGATTCATATTTCAGCTGCCCATAAGCATTTTTGCCTTTAACCTCGGAAATTATTTCCTTAAATCCCCCTAAATCAGAGGGATTTGAACTCAATACCTGAACAGACCAACCCCGTTGCTCTGCATACCAAGAGTACATTTTGTATATCTCAGCGGCAAACAAACATGCTTCTTTCCCGCCCGCACCAGCCCTTATCTCCATAATGACATCTTTTTCGTCATTGGGGTCTTTGGTTATCATCATCTCTTTTAATTCTTCCTCCAACCTTTTAGAACGTTCCTCGGCAGAGTTTAGTTCCGAATGAAGATAATCTTTCATCTCCTTATCAGTCTCTTCTTTCATAAGGGCCTTGGCTTCCTCAATATTTTTCAAAGCATTTTTATACTCGTTTATCTTGGTTATAAGTCCCAAAATTTCAGAGTGAGCTTTCGCGTATTCTTGATAACTTTTTTGGTCAGCAAGAATTTCCGGATCACTTAATTTCTCCGTCAAATCTTTATATTCTTTTTCTATTTCTTTCAATTTTTCCAGCATTTCAGTTTCACCCGACATAATTATTGTAGAATACAAGTCTCGCTTTCCTCTTCAAAATCCTCCAAAGAAAGCAACCTCTTTAATGAAAAAATAGCCACTTCCAATTGATCGTAAGAAGGTTCTTTGGTGGTCATCTTCTGCAACCAAAGACCGGGAGCTAAAAGAGTACAAACCAGAGGAGAGTCTTTGTGTTTACGAGCTATTTTTATTATCTCATAACTTATTCCAATAACCAAGGGGGCCACCAACAAACGGCTCACAATGCGCCAGATTAAAGGGGGTCTTCCCAAAAACGCATAAACAAAAATTAAAACTACAAGCGCAATCAAAATAAAAGCCGTGCCGCAGCCAACATGTAAAGTACTGTACTTAGAAACCGCCTGAGGCGTTAACTCGTCTTTCGATTCATATGCGTGAATTACCTTGTGCTCAGCACCGTGGTATTCAAACACTCGCCTTATATCCTTAATTCTCGATATAGCAAAAATATAAATAAGAAAAATGGTTAACCTCAAAACACCCTCAAAAAAACTAACCATAAACGTACTCGATAAATACTTATCCAGCAAAAAAGTAAGCCAACTGGGCAAAATAATAAAAAGAAAAACGCCAAAAAACATGGCTAAAACAATGCTTACGGCCATTTCTTTGCCGCTGATTTTTACATCTTCCTCCGTAGATAATTCAGCAGAGAGAGAAATAGCTTTCATTCCCACAACCAACATCTCGATAACAGCCGCGCTTCCCCTAATTAAAGGAAATTTCAAGATAGGAAACTTATTTATAAAAGAGTTTATCTTTCTTTCTTTAATGATTATTTCTTGATTGGGTTGACGAACAGCAACAACCCAATTTTGCTTACCACGTAACATAACTCCTTCTAAAACAGCCTGACCACCAACTTGAGCTCTTGAAAAAAGCTGAAAAATTGTAAGTGATATTTTTTTAACGATTTTTTTTGGACGCAAAATCATTCTCCTTTTGAGCTTGGCCCCAACCAACTCTTCTCGATGTTATAACCATCCGGATATCAAGCACCGATTTTTTAACATAACCAATTTATCAAAACTTACCTGATTTTCTTCCAGGGTTTTCCGCAACTGAATTTGCCCTCAGGGCAAGGACCGCGGTTGCAGGATGGACCAGCTTCTTTGAAGAGCAAAGGGGCTACTTTTTTAGCTTCTTCTAACATTGCAAGAGCCAAATTTTTAATTTCCCACTGTGCTCTGTTGCAACAACGAAGGCTGAAGAAATGCAGAAGTTCCCGGGCATTCATCGTAACAACCAACTTTGTTTCAGTTGAATTGGGAAGAACATACCTTGCATCTTCCGCTTTAATTCCCTCCTCAAGCAATTCGCGATAAATTCTTAATGCCATATTGTTTAATTTATCAAATTTATCTTTTGCCGAGGAATTGCCATCAATAGCCGGGGGAGTAATAAAGCCTAAACCGTGCGAATATTTCACATATCTTTGCGATTGCTGATTAAATGAAGCCATTCTATGCCTCACCAACTGATGAGAACATGCTCTTGAAATCCCGTCAACCGCAAAAGTAAAAACAGCATGCTCAACCGCACTTAAATGACCGGATTTTATGATTAGATTAACAAGTTTTTCTACTTCTTCATCCGACAAAGTTCGAAATAATTCATCTGCATCAACCGGCGCATAACAAATTCGCGCAGCAGTAGCAATAGTGCGTTCCGGTTCAGGGGTATGCTCTAATAGTTTGACGCTCAACTCAGCCATTTTTGTGCTACCGACCTATTCAGAAAGTTTCTTAGATTGCGCTTCATCTAAATCTGCCAATTTTTCAGCTTTTTCTTTCTCCGAAGGCTCCTCCGCCGACAAACCATATTTCTTCTGGAATCTTTGGATTCTTCCTCCGGCGTCCAGTAACTTTTGCTTGCCAGTATAAAAAGGATGGCATTTTGAACAAATCTCCACTTTTAAAACCGGTTCCGTTGAGCAAGTAATAAATGTTTCGCCACAAGAACATGTAACTTTGGATTTTACATATTCCGGATGTATATCTTTTTTCAAAAACTTCACCTCCAAATATAAAACAAGCAAAATATTAGCACATAAAAAACCTATTTGGCAATCTTATTAATTTATATGAGTCGTCTAAAAATTTTTACGTGGGTAGAGAGGTTTTCTGAATCTGCTGTAAAAATTCCCCATTTGAACGAGTCTCCTTAATTTTATCAATCAAAAGATTGATGGCCGCAGTCGAGTCAAGAGCATGCAAAACTCGCCTAAGTTTCCACACCTCTTGAGCCTCGGCGGAAGTCATAACAAGCTCTTCTTTTCTGGTCCCGGAACGTTCAATATTAATGGCGGGAAATACACGTTTATCAGCCAACTTTCTATCCAGGTGAATCTCCATATTCCCTGTTCCTTTAAATTCCTCAAAAATTACTTCATCCATGCGACTACCCGTTTCAACAAGAGCTGTAGCGATGATGGTGAGGCTTCCACCATTTTCAATGTTTCTTGCCGCACCGAAAAACTTCTTTGGTGGATAAAGAGCAGTTGAGTCAACTCCGCCTGAAAGAATTCGTCCGCTGGCCGGAGCGCTCAGATTGTATGCCCTGGCAAGTCGGGTGATGCTATCCAAAAGTATGGTCACGTCTTCACCTTGCTCGACAAGATGTTTAGCTCTCTCAAGAAGCAATTCCGTTACCCTGATATGGTTCTCCGAGGGTTGATCAAAAGTCGAACTAACTACCTCACCATTTACAGAGCGCTGCATATCAGTAACCTCTTCCGGCCTTTCGTCGACAAGAAGAACAAACATTATGATTTCGGGATTATTGGCGGTTATGCTGTTAGCAATCTGTTTCAAGAGCGTCGTCTTCCCCGCTTTTGGAGGAGAAACAATTAATCCCCTTTGCCCTTTGCCAATGGGAGCTACCAAATCAATAATTCTTGGGGCAATTCCGCCATTGGGAATCTCCAACCTAAGCCTCTGGTTTGGATATATCGGAGTAAGGGATTCAAAAATTTTTCGATTCCGAGCAAGTTCAGGATTTGCTCCGTTAACTGATTCGATTCTTAACAAAGCGCTGTATTTCTCATTATCTTTAGATGGCCGAACCTGCCCTGCAACTTCATCCCCTCGCCGAAGCGAAAACCGCCGGATTTGTGAAACCGATACATAAATGTCGTTATCGCTTGGAAGATAACCCTTTGTTCTCAAAAAACCATAGCCATCGTTTAATATATCAAGAATACCTTTTCTTATTATGACCCCTTCTTTTGGAGAAACAGACTTGGTTGAAACTTCCTTTGGTTCACTGTTAAAAATTGCCTCAATAAGTTCAACTTTTTTCATTTTAGCTAAATTTTCTACACCAAGTTCTTTCGCAATAAGTCTAAGCTCACTTAACTTTTTCTTCTCCAATTCACTTCTTTTAAAATTTACTTTTGTCAACCAAACACACCTTCCTTAAATTTATCTACCGTCATTCATTAATTATCCGTACTTAGGTTGAAAGATTTTCTTTTAGCTTATTCCAATCTTCCAAAAATTTATCTATTCCCTTATCGGTTAAAGGATGTTTAACCATCTCCTGAATAACTTTATAAGGAATAGTAGCTATATCTGCACCCGCTAAAGCTACATCCGTAACATGCATTGGATTTCTTATGCTAGCCGCAATAATTTCGGTTGAAATCCCATAATTTTCGTAAGCAACTACAACGTCAGATAAGATAGAGATCCCATTATGTCCTATATCATCTAGCCTCCCCAAAAAAATGCTGGAATACGAAGCTCCGGCTTGTGCTGCCAGCAAAGCTTGATTAAGAGAAAATACCAAGGTCATATTGACTTTTATCCCCTCAGAAGACACTACCTTTGTTGCGGCAAGCCCTTCTGGGGTTATCGGTATTTTTACAATAACGTTATCTGCAATTTTTGAGATTTCTCGGGCTTCCTTTATTATTCTCTTTCTGTCAAGACTCACCACTTCTGCACTTATTGGGCCGCCTACAGTTTCCGCAATTTCCTTGATAACCGAGCGAAATTCCCGGCCTTCCTTGGCACAAAGGGTTGGATTTGTCGTTACCCCGCTTAAAATTCCCCACGAATTTACTTCTCTAATATGTTCAATATTTGCAGTATCTAAAAAAATCTTCACATAACCACTCCTAAAAATTTATTCCACTTATCAAAATTGCTGCCGCGATCTCATTAGAAAGAAAATAGAACTTTACTCAAAATTGATTCTGTGATTTTTTTAATTCTCTATACATCACCACCACAAGTGACAAAACTCAGCTTTCGGGCTGAAGTAAGAATGGGTTGATATAGCGGTTTTACCAATCCTTTTAATTATCGATTATTAAAGTCGAAGGTTTTTTGAAATAACAAAAGTCACAAGTAAACTAAAATGAAAATCTGCTCATAAAATAAGAGATGTCTGTTTCAAAAACACGTCTAACAAACTCGAAACACTTACCATAACCTACCACAAGTTTACCGCCAAAATCAATAACCAAACTCTAATGAATATTTTTTAACAACCTGTTTTTATTAAAACACGGTAACAACAAACTAATTTATATTTTCCCTTTTAAATACAAACTTTTTTCCGGGAACACTATTTTTAAAACAAAACGTAAAAATTAGAGATTTTTTTATTTAGAAGGTTTCTTAACCGCACCTTTGCGAATAAAAAAAGAAGATATAGTTATTTTTACTCAAATTCTCTGTTAGGTCAATATATTTTATTCCTCCATAATAATTTTTATTTCTCCCTTTTTCTTAAGAACCATGAAGCTGGTTACTCCATTCTCACGGCGGAATGAGATATCTAAAGTAGCTTTGCCAACTTTTAGACCCTTTAATTTAACATCCTTTAGCCAAGTTGGAAGAAACGGCCTATTCACGTAAAGTACATTGTTGGGAGCGTCCGGACTTATGCCAAGCAATGATTGCAACACCATAAATACGCTTCCGGCTGACCATGCCTGTGGATTACAAGCAACAGGATAATCAACAGGCCATCCTTCTCCTTTACGAGTAAAACCACAAAAAAGTTCAGGCAGCCGCATATAGGCATGATGAATGGCGGACCCGTACAAACCAGTTGCCACTTTTTCGGAAGCCCAATTAACTCCGTATCTTTTAAGACCTCTAACTATCAACGCATTATCGTGAGGCCATATGGTTCCGTTATGATAACTCATGGGGTTATATGTCTTTGCTGTTTTGCTTACGGTGCGTATTCCCCAACCGGAAAACATATCCGGCTGCATAAGACGTTCTACAACCCTTTGAGCCTTATCCTCATCTAAAATACCCGTCCACAGTACCTGCCCGGGATTTGAGGTAATTGTTTTAACCTGCTTTTTGTTGCTATCGAGAGCCATGGCAAGAAAACCCTCTTTTTCCATCCAAAAATCTTCATTAAATTTTTTCTTAAGAGCCATTGCCCAAGACTCCAAAGCTACGCCTTTTTTAAAATCTCCGAGCACATTATAAATTTGGCTCATCCTTTTTAGGGCATAATAAACGTAAGCCTGAACTTCAACGAGGGCTATAGGAGGTTTTACCAACTTCCCGTCGGAATAGCAAACCGAGTCGAAAGAATCCTTCCAGCCTTGATTTACTAACCCTCTCTCCGCTTTTCTCTCATACTCAATAAATAAATCGCCGTCTTTATCCCCATAATTTTTTATCCAGTCTATGGCTCCATCAAGATTATTCTTAATTTCTTTTATTAAACTAATATCACCCGTCCACTTTAAATACTCTGAAACGAGAATTAAAAACAGAGGGGTTGAGTCAATTGAACCAAAATAAGGTGTATGGGGAATTTCACCTAAATTTGCCAATTCCCCCCTTCTTAGTTCATGAAGTATCTTTCCCGGCTCTTCGTCCCGCCAGGTATCCTCTTTTTTGCCCTGAAATTTAGCTAAAAATTTAATGGTATCCTTAGCCAAGTTACTGCACAGGAGCAAAGACTGAATTGAAACAATCGCGCTATCTCTACCAAAGGGAGCCACAAACCAGGGAATTCCGCCAACTATTATTCTGCCTTCAGGCATCTCGGTTACTAAAGCACGAATATCATTTTTGCCTCTTGCAATTAACCTATCAAATATCGAGTTATTGGTATCTATGCGAAGACACTTTTTATCATGGTTTTCATAAGACTTCTTAAGACCGTTTAAAGCTAAGCTAAAGCTGGGCATGGATTTTCTTTTCTTACTTTCACCAACAACAGGCTCCACATAAAAATTAAAACTAAACTTTGAAAAAGGCTCTATCGACAAATCAAAAGCTAACGTAACCCCCCTCAAGTTGATATCCACAGAGTTCGGCTCAAACGAAAAATACAATTTTGTTTGGCGAAAAACCTCGTCTTTGCCCATATAGGCAAAGACGAGAGCTCTGTTATCAAACTGAGGACAGAGCAATTTCCCTCGGCTTTTGCGCTTTAACCCTCTAACTTCAAAAATATCCGCGAAATCGGAGTTAAATTTTAATTGGAGAGTTAAATTAACGGGAAAGCAATTATAGTTTTTAACCCTAATTTTATTATGCAGCCCGTCTTTTATTAATCTCAACTGTCTTATATTTAAAGTCTCTTGTGGAATTTTAATTCCATTGTTTTCAATATCAGGATTACTGCATTCAATATGCTCTAAGTAATTTAATTCCACCGTTGAAGACAAACAAACGGGAGGTTTGCCGCCAATCAAAAGCTCCATGCAATTTAAAAAACGGGTGTCCTGGTAATAAAAGCCAAACCCCCGAGTATTTCTCCACGGAATATCCCCTTCCGTGTTGGTAAGCAAAAAATAATCCCCTTCTTTGGTGGTTAAAACTTTTTCCCTTACATCTACAATAATGAAAGGAATGCCTTCATTCAATATTCTGTTTGTGGCCTCAGTTTCCTCTTCAAAAACCCTGCCCTCTGGACTTACAAATCTTGTCAACGGTCCCACTCTTTCAAACAATCATCTAACTTTAATCATCTTTCGATAAATCGCTTCGTAATCATCGGCCATCCTTGCCGAACTAAACCTTTTTTCGGCATAATCACGACACTTAAAAAAATCTATTTTTTCCACCTTTGATACAGCTTCTACCATTTCTTCAACGTTATTAACGATGAATCCGGTCTCACCATCAATAACGATTTCGGGAACGCTACCGTATGGAAAAGCGATAACGGGCGTACCTGAAGCCATCGCTTCTATCATGACCAACCCGAAAGGTTCGGGCCACTGCAACGGGAAAATAAATGCCTTGGCGTCTTTCAAAAGTTCCTTCTTTCTTTTATCGGTAACTTCTCCAAGAAACTTAATTTGTTTTCCATCAATTTGCGGGTAAATTCTTTCCTCAAAATATTCTGTATCAGACCCGGGATCAATTTTACCGGCCATAATTAAATTTATTCCCGCTTTCTTGGCAACATCTATCGCTGTATGTGCTCCTTTATCCGCAGTAATTCTACTCAAGAACAAAAAGTAATCCTTTTTCTTGCTCTTAAATTTATAACGATCAACATCAATTGCGTTATAAACGGTTCCGATATAATTAAGACCGGGCAAGCCTTTCCTTTGCGAATCACTGATGGAATTATAATAAACAGCGTCTTTAAATGTTTTAAAAAATCTCTTGTTTTCCGCCGTAAAAGGACCGTGAAGTGTAGTTAATATAGGGGTTGAAATAAAATTAGCCAACGCAATTCCACAATAACCAGCATGATTATGAATTATATCAAATTCATCTGCCCGCTTGAATGCCGAAGCAACATGGAGTAAATCGGGGACCAAATCCCCTCCCACTAATAAATTCCTCGGTGGCCGAGTAGGATACGTTGAACTTAATTTAGCGCTGGTTTTTGAATCTCCCGTTGCAAAAAGCGTAACATCGTGGCCTCTTTTCACGAGTTCCTCCGTGAGAAGATAAACAACCATCTCTATTCCTCCGTACCTCACTGGCGGAACTCTTTCCCAAACGGGTGCCAATTGAGCAATTCTCGTTTCAGCCTCCTTATTTTTTAAGAAATAAATCCATCAACCGATATCCCTCTTTTAAGTGTAGGGAGCCCAACTTTGCCGCAAATTCATCGAAAGATTTAACCTCATCCGATTTAATGTCTCTTCCATAAATAGCGAAAGGTACGGGCTTATTAACGTGTGTTCTAATAGAAATCGGAGTTGGATGATCGGGCACAACCATGATTTTGTATTCGGAATTCTTTAACCCTTTAAGTATCGTGCCCACCACTTTGTTATCAAATTTTTCTATAGCTTCTATTTTTGCATTTACGTCACCGGCATGACCTGCTTCGTCAGGAGCTTCAACGTGAACAAATAAAAAATCTAATTCTTTAAGCGCAGCCAGCGCATAGTTTGCCTTCGCTAAATAATCGGTATCGAAATAACCCGTTGCACCCGGAACATTTATAATTTGAAGACCCGCGCATTGACCTATCCCTTTAATTAAATCGACAGCAGAAATTACTCCGCCTTCTATGCCATACTTTTCACAAAACTTTGGTATAGAAGGCGTCTTACCTTGCCCCCAAAGCCAAATCATATTTGCAGGGTTTTTCCCCATCCTTTTGCGTCTAAGATTTATTTCATGTTTTTCAAGAATTTCCCTGGAAGAAATCATTAATTCCCTTAAAAAAGAAGACTCTTTCCCTTTGGGAAGATTTTCCTCGATAGATTGCCCCATAATATTATGAGGAGGAATACATAATGTCTTGGAATAATCGCCCTTCATTACCATAAGATGACGATAGCTAACCCCCGGGTAAAAACACAACTTCTTTGTTCTGAGCTCTTCATTTAAAAACTGAATTAAAATTTTTGCTTCGATACTAGATACGTGCCCCGCACTGTAATCCGCAAGAATATTATCTGAGACCGTAACCAAGTTACATCTGAAAGCTACCTCATCTTCTTCAAGATAAATGCTCATGCTTGCCGCTTCAAGTGGAGCCCGCCCGGTATAATATTTTTTGGGATCATAACCAAGCAAAGACAAATTTGCTACATCACTTCCCGGTTCCATTCCGTCGGGAACAGTTTTTACCGTCCCCATGATTCCGTTTCTTGCAATAAAATCCATATTGGGCTTTTTTGCTGTTTGTAGTGGTGTTTTGTTACCAAGTTCCTTTATGGGATAATCAGCAGCGCCGTCCGGCACAAGTACAACATATTTCATAAAACCTCCGGTTAGTCCCGCCAGAGGCGGGCAAGCGTTAGTCGGTAGTAAATTAAAAAATATACATCAGCCCTTAACTATCTGCATTAGCCTTAAGCTAAAAACAAGTTCAACTAACTTTGCGTTCCATACGCTCTATTTTTCCCGCTCTCTTTTTTCTTCTGCCAACAATAATTATTACTCCTTTTGCTTCATGCCTTTAAGCTCTTGCTCTTCCTGAAGGCTGAAGACTGGAGGCTGGGAGCTGACATTAGAATATAACTTTTTCTACCGCTTCCACAGTTGCTTCAGTTTTAATAACTCTTTCACTTAATTTTATCGCATTATCGGGATCTTTTAACCCATGACCGGTAAGCACGCAAACCACAGTTTTTCCCTTTTCAATCTTTTTCTCGGCCACAAACTTCCTTAGGCCTGCCACCGAAGCCGCGGATGCGGGTTCAACAAAAACCCCTTCCCGCGCAGCAAGAAGCTTGTAGGCTGAAACAATTTCACCATCGCTAACCATATCTATTGTTCCTCCGGAGGACGAAGAAGCATCTTGAGCTTCTTTCCATCTTGCAGGATTCCCAATTCTAATAGCCGTAGCAATTGTCTCCGGGTGTTTTATGGGGTACCCCCTTACGATAGGGGCTGCTCCCTCGGCTTGAAATCCCATCATCTTAGGAAGTTTGGTGGATTTACCAATTTGATAATACTCGTTGAAACCCATCCAATACGCGGTGATATTTCCCGCATTCCCCACTGGAATAAAAAAATAGTCCGGGGCATCTCCTAAATCATCACAAATTTCAAAGGCCCCCGTTTTTTGTCCTTGAATCCTATATTGGTTAATCGAATTAACCAAAGTTATCGGATATTTGTCGGTAATTTTCCGCACAACGTCGAGAGCCTCGTCAAAATTACCCTTAACTGCTACAACCTTCGCTCCATGCATAAGCGCCTGAGAAAGTTTCCCCAAAGCTATCTTTCCTTCTGGGATTAAAACAATGCACTTAATGTTTGCCCTAGCAGCATAGGCTGCTGCCGAAGCAGAGGTATTGCCCGTAGAGGCACACATCACAGCTGTAGCACTTTCTTCAAGCGCTTTGCTTACTGCCATAGTCATACCTCTGTCTTTAAAAGACCCGGTGGGGTTCAACCCTTCATATTTTAAGAATATGTTTAGTCCCAATTCCTCACTCAGACTCTTTGCAAAAATATGAGGAGTATTCCCTTCAAGCAGTGTAACCACAGGAGTTTTGTTAGACACAGGAAGAAAATCGCGATATGTCTCAATTACACCTTCCCAACTACTCATTCTGACACTCCTCCACTCTTATAACATTACAAATCTCGTCAATTGCATCAAGCTCTCCTATTTGATTAAGAGCTTTCTGGAAATTCTTTTCTTTAACCAAGTGAGTAAGACACATCAAATCAGCAGTTGATCCTCGTGAACCCTTTTGAATAACGCTGGCTAAGCTAACATTGTTGTCTCCAAAAATTTTTGCTATTTTTGCAAGAACTCCCGGTTTATCTACAACTTTTAAGAGAAGATAATACTTCGAATTAATCTCCTCTATCGCTTTTACTTTCAAATCTCTAAAGCAAGTACAACCGGTTTTCCCACTCGAGCCATATTTTATATTTCGCGCGACTTCTATCACGTCGCCAACAACTGCGCTGGCAGCCGGCATACTTCCGGCACCCGGTCCGAAAAACATAACTTCTCCAACGGCATCTCCCTCAACAAATATTGCATTATATACTCCATTCACAGAAGCTAATGGATGTTTGGCCGAAACCATTGCGGGGTGAACGCGCACTTCCAATTCTTCATCTACTTCTTTTGCTACCGCAAGAAGTTTTATCACATAATCCATTTCTTTAGCATAAAGGATATCCTTCGCGGTAATTTTTGAAATTCCCTCCACAAAAACATCAGAACTTGTGACCCTGCTATTAAATGCAATTGAAGCTAAAATTGCAATCTTTGCTGCCGCATCTCTTCCTTCAATGTCGGCACTTGGATCCCTTTCAGCATAACCCTTTTCTTGAGCTTCCTTTAGGGCCTCCTCAAAAGAACAGCCTTCTTCGCTCATCTTAGTTAAAATGAAATTTGTTGTACCATTTACAATACCCATAACCTTTAAAATTTTATTACTGACCAAACATTCTTTTAAAGGAAGAATGATAGGAATTCCTCCCCCGACACTTGCCTCAAACAAAATATCCACGCCATTTTCCTCAGCCGTTTCCAAAATCTCCTTGCCATGACTCGATAGAAGTTCTTTGTTAGCAGTCACCACATGTTTTCCTCTCTTCATGGCTTTGAGAATAAAACTTCTTGCGGGTTCTGTCCCGCCAATTACCTCAACCACTATATCAATGTCAGGATCTTCAATTAAAGCTTCGGCATCAGTTATCAATTCTCTATCAGCTCCAACCATATCGGCCCTTGCCAGATTTCTTTCAGCAATAGCTTTTACCACAAGATCTACTCCGGTCTTTCGTCGAAAATCTTTTTTATGCGCAGTTAAAATTTTATAGACTCCTGAGCCGACTGTCCCCAAGCCAATTAACCCTATATTTATAACATCTTTCATTCACTCATCTCCCTTTATTAGCCCCTTAATTCATTGAGACTAATAGTAATTTATAGTAATTCATTGTAATTAATTTGAAATCTCCACTTAATCCAATCAGTCGGGAGTCTCTTAGTGGGGAGTCTCTTAGTTTTTTCCATACTCCATACTCCACACTCTATACCCCATACTCTCTCTCCACTCTATGCTCTAAACTCTCTGCTCCGTGCTATATTAATCGATAAGTCGGGAGCTTGTTAGTCAGGTTGCGATTTTACTATACTCTATACTCCATACTCTATCTGCCATCTAAGTGGCCTTTCCAAACGCACTACATCCTCATAAGTTTCACGTCTAATTATTTCCCCGGCCCTTCCCTCTTTTACCAAAATTACGGCTGGTCGAGGTTGCATATTGTAGTTATTTGCCATCATGTATCCATAAGCACCGGTTGCAGGTGTACACAATATATCCCCCACCTCAACCGGGGACAGTTTAATCTCTTTGATTAAAACGTCTCCAGATTCACAATGTTTACCCGCAACGGTAACCTTCGCTTTAGGTTTTAAGTTAGCTTTATTGGCAATTAGAGCTTCGTATTTGGCACCGTAAAGCATTGGACGAAGATTGTCTGACATTCCTCCATCCACCGATATATACGTTCTGATGCCCGGTATTTCTTTAATCGTGCCAATCGTATACAGGGTAACACCGGAATTTCCAACTATTGAGCGACCGGGCTCAACTAAAATCTTGGGACAAACCATACCGTATTTCTCAGCTTCTTTTTGAATCCCTTTGACTATCACTTTAGCATATTCCTCTATCGTGGAGGGCTCATCCTTTGCTTCATATTTTATGCCCAAACCTCCGCCAACATTGATTTCGGAAATACTAAAACCGGTTTCATCAAGTATCTGCTTGGCAAAATTCATTATTATTTCAATTGCTTTAGTGTAGGAATGCAAGGCAAATATCTGCGAACCTATATGCACATGAAGACCTCTCAAATACACATTTTTAAACTCCAACGCTTTTTTTATTGCTTTTAAAGCTACACCATCAGCCAACCCAAAACCAAATTTAGAATCAACTTGACCGGTCTGTATATGGTTGTGGGTAGAGGGTTTAACCCCGGGGGTTATCCGAAGCATTATCCCAGGATTAATTCCTTTTTCGGCCGCCATTTTATCCAGCCGTTCCAATTCGTTTTCGCTATCTACCACAATACAACCTATGCCCATTTCAAGAGCCAAATCTAATTCTTTAGGAGTTTTATTGTTGCCATGCATAAAAATCTTTTTAGGTGGAAAACCTGCTTTTTTTGCAAGATAAAGTTCTCCGCCTGAAGAAACATCCAGCGATAACCCTTCTTCTTGGATAATTTGACACATTGCGAGAGAAATGAATGCTTTGCTCGCATAAATTACCTCGGTATCTTTGTTAAGCTTTTGAAAAGAGGAAAAATATTTCTTGCATTGTGTCCTTATGGTCACCTCATCCATCACAAAAAGAGGTGTACCAAACACCTTTGCAAGATCAACCACATCACATCCCCCAATTTCAAGGTGATTGTCTTTATTTATCCCGGCAGTTATAGGCAAAACCATAAAATCCTCCATAAAAAATTCAAATAAATTAATGCACAACATCAGGTTTTCCCAGTTTAACATAGGAAATATTGACGAGTCAAAATTAATTCTTTTCTTCTAAACTCCTTATTAAATCCAAATTTCTTATATCATCTTCCTCACTCATGTGAGGTGTCTCAAGTATGCAAGGTAAACTTTTTAACATGGGGTGATTAACAATTCTTCTAAACCCATCTATCCCAATATAACCCTTACCGATATCTGCATGCCTGTCTACTCGGGAATTAAGCGGATTCAGGGAATCATTGGCGTGAATTAAAAACAACCTCTCCATCCCCAACTCCCTGTCCAATTCTTTTAAAGTATCATCCAGACCATCTTTTGTGGATACATCATAACCCGCAGCCAACGCATGACAAGTATCAAAACAAATCCCAAGTTTTTTATCCCAGTTAAGTTCTTTGAAAATAAACGCAATTTCTTCAAACCTACTCCCCAGACTATAACCTGAACCGGCGGTATTTTCTAAAAGCACCTTCAATGAATCATCAAACCTTAAAAGTAAAGTTTTCAATGATTTGGCAACTTTTACAAGGCCATCCCTTTTTCCCATTCCCCTATGGCTGCCCGGGTGAAAAACAAGATAAGAGGCGTTAAGTTTTTTTGCCCGCTCGATTGAATCGAGCATCGCCTCTACAGATTTTGAATGAACCTTCGCATCCGGAGAACCTAAATTTGCAAGATAAGGCATATGTATCGCCAGAGGAACAATCCCGGCTTTTTTGCGTCGGAAGTTAAATTCACAGATATCGTCATCTAAAGCTTGAGGACTTCTCCAGCCACGAGGATTACCCGAGAATATTTGCATCGTTTCGCAACCCCGAATAATGGCTCTATCCACAGCCAAATATATCTTTCCTGCAATAGATACATGACAGCCAAATTTCATACCCACCAATCCATATCTTAGAAAAAGTAACCTCGTCTTAAGTTACTTTTTGGAACACTATCTGACAACCGTTTCTTATGAGATTGCTCTTTTGAAACTAATTGTAATTTATGGTGATTCATTAAAATTAATGGTAACTGATTGTAATTAATTTGAAATTTCCACTTAATTACTACTTAATTTCCACCTAATCTCTATTTAATCTCCACTTAATCCAATCAGTCGAGAGTTATCTGGTCCCTTGGTTTCTTGGCTACGTGGCTGCTTGGTTTCTAAGTCACTATGTTACTATGTCGCCAGCTCCCTTTACCCTATACCCTTAACTTATTCCCTGCTCTATGTTTTTAGCTATTTGCCATCTGCTATAAGCTATCTGCCTCCCCGCCAACCCGCAGCGGGTCATAGACGTAGGCAGGCGGGGAGGCATCTACATCTTCTTGGGAGCACTTATGCCCATAAGATTTAAAACATTATTTAAAACCTGACGAACACAATCCACCAAAATGAGCCTGGCCTTGCTCAATTCAACATCCGCTTGCTGACAAGCAGAATCATCGTTTATCACACGACATTTAGTGTAAAAGACATGAAATAAAGAGGCCAGTTCCTCAGCATACTTGGTTAAACGGAAAGGGATCAACTTCCGCACGGAAACCTCAATAACCTCTTCGAACTCCATTAGTTTACGCATTAAATCTAATTCAGATTCCTCACACAACAGATTAAAATTAACATCCTCGATGTTAGGAAGAGAAAAACTTTTTTCCTCGGCAAATTTAAGGATGTTACAGATTCTCGCATGAGCATATTGGACATAATAAACGGGATTGTCACTGGATTGGCTCTTGGCCAATTCTATATCAAAATCAAGCGCTGTATTCGTACTTCTCATAAGAAAAAAATAACGAGCTGCATCGGAACCCACTTCTTGTAAAAGTTCCTCCAGGGTAACCATCTCTCCGGTTCTTTTAGACATACGAACCAATTCTCCACCCCGCCACAGATTAACAAGTTGTCCAATGATAATCTCAAGTTTTTCTTTCGGATATCCCAAAGCTTGGATGGCTGCCTCAACTCTCTTAACATAGCCGTGGTGATCCGCTCCCCAGATATCAATCAACTTATCAAAATCACGATTTAATTTATTTTTATGATAGGCAATATCAGCAGCAAAATATGTCGGTTTCCCATTTTCGCGGACAAGAACCCTATCCTTGTCGTCCTCAAAATCGGTAGTTCTAAGCCATAGAGCTCCGTTCTCCTTGTAAACGTAGCCCTGTTTTCGCAACTCGGATATTGCTTCATCAATAGCACCCGAATCATGCAAAGGAGTTTCGCTAAACCAAACATCGAACTTTACCCCCATGGTTAAGAGAACCTTTTTAATATGAGCCAACACTTGACGATAAGCAATTTTTCTAAATATCTTGCTCCTCTCCGAAGAGGAGAGAGCAAAATGCTTGTCTCCTTCCTTCTCGACAATCTCCTGTGCTATCTCCTTAATGTATTCTCCTCGATAACCATCTTCAGGGAAAGCAACTTCCTCACCCAAAAATTCAACATATCTTGCCGCAACCGAATCACCAAATATTCTCATTTGATTCCCGTAATCGTTAATATAAAATTCCCGGGCAACATTGTAGCCGGCTGCTGTCATTAAATTAGCAAGGGCATCCCCCACAGCGGCCCAACGCCCGTGACCAACGTGCAACGGACCAACCGGATTCGCACTCACAAATTCTATTAGAACTTTTTTGCCGTAACCCATATCAAAATAGCCGAATTTTTCACTCTTTTCTTTTATTTCCTTTAAAACGCCTCTAAACCATTTATCGCTTAAATAAAAATTAATAAACCCCGGCCCGGCTATTTCAACTTTTGAAAGAAAATGCTGCTTATCATTGAGATGTTTAACTATGAAATCAGCTACTTTTCGAGGAGACAGATTGGCTTGACTTGCTAAAACCATCGCCACGTTTGTAGCCCAATCACCATGTGTCTTATCCTTTGGATGTTCAAAAAACGGCTTTACATCATATGAAAACGATATCTCTCCCACCTTTTTTGCCTGTGAAATAGCATCAGTTACAAGTTCTGCCAAATTCTCTTTCAAACCATTGCCCCTCCCTAAAAAAAAGGAGCTGAGCTCCACCTCAACCCCATTTCAAAAACCTATAAAAGTTTAAAAAGCTTTTTATTGTAAAACACGACGCTTTGCCTCAATTTGAAGTATTCTGGAAATAATATTAAGCCTGGTGATTTTATCATTTAAACTTTCCAAAAATAAATCAACCTTCTTTTGCAATTCCTCATCTAGAGCGCAATAAAAAACTGAATTGCCATTCCTTTTAATTTCATCAATCAAACCGGATTTTACCAAACTTTTAAGTTCTTTTTCGATATCCTTCGGCTTTCTTCCAATATAGCAGGCTACTCCCTCCATGTTATCGCAAACAGAAGGGTTCTCGGTAAAAAATCGAATTATTTCCAACTTAACAAGGGAATTTGCAAAATTTAACACAAAATTTTCCAGGGGCTCCGCTAAAGCAAAAACCTCTCCGGTATCGGTTTTTCCCCGCCTCAAATTTTTATCAGACAATTTTACTCCTAATTTATTTAATGACTTGAGGTTTTTCTTCCAGCTTCAATTCAACTTCCATTCTATCGCCATTTCTAATATAATCAACCTCGACTAAATCCTCTATATTTTTCTGTCTTATTTTAACAATGAGATCATCCATCGACTCTATGGACTCACCATCAAATTTCACGATAATATCTCCCCGTCTCATTCCTGCATTCCATGCGGGACTTCCTTCAACAACATCTACAACTATAGCTCCTTTATCAACCGACAAATTTAAGCTGATTGCAACCTCTTTATCAAGCGTTTTGCCCACTATTCCCACATAAGGATGACTAACCCTGCCTTTTTCAATCAGCTGCTCGGCAACATTCTTCGCTAAATCTACCGATATAGCAAAACCAGCCCCCTGACCATATGATTCCGCAATAAGAAGAGCGTTTATACCGATCACTTGACCATCGGAGTTTACCAATGCGCCCCCGCTGTTCCCCGGATTTATCGCCGCATCAGTTTGAATTAAATCTGTATAGGTACGAGTTACTCCCGTTTGATCAGGCAAACTAATCATTCGATGTAAAGCGCTGACTATCCCGGCAGTAACAGAATGTTCAAATCCAAATGGGCTACCAATAGCAACCGTTAATTCGCCAACTTGAAGTTCTTTCGTCGTTCCAAATTCTGCCGCCGGCAAATTATTCCTTTCAACTTTAACAACAGCTAAATCGGTATCCGGATCGGTGCCTACAACCTTTCCCTTCACGTCATCCGTTCCTATGGTTACCCAAATTTCATCCGCATCTTGAACCACATGATTATTGGTTATAATGTAACCATCCGTGGTAAAAATAACCCCCGACCCAATACCTTGCTGGATGGTCTCTCCAAAAAATCCAGGAACAGTTTTTTGTATACGGATATTAACAACCGATGGCTGCACTTTTTTAGCTACATCAATAATCGATCCCGAAGAGACACTTGCTTCTTCCCCTTTTTTAATAGCTACTTCCCCTACTACTTTGGGACGGAAAAGTTCGCCTTTCAATAATTCCTGAGGCCCCACGCCAAAAATAAATGGGATTGCAAGAGCTACAATCAGCCCACCAATGACAGCACCGGTCAAAGCAGCGAGAAAAATCTGATTCCAATTAAAGTTGGAGCGTTTTTTTTCAACGGAAACCGCAGCCTTTTCTTTTTCATTTTCCTCAGACAAAGAAGTCACATCTGCTCCTTTTCCCATATTTAACTTCTATATAAAGGATAACAAATTTTCAGAGCAATTTGTATAAACCTATTTAAATTCTAACCTTTACGTAAATTTCTACTCGACTATTTTAAGAAAAATTACGCAATGCAATTCTGTTAAATACGCTGAAACCACAGCGCAAACAATTAAGGCAACAAGGTAACTAAAAGGTAACTTGAGCAAACCAAAGATTATAAGTGAGGTAAGAATGAAAATTAAACCCATAATAATTATGTATATTCCCAATTTAAAAGGATGGTGCAAAAAAAGCTTTATGCTTCTTAAAATGGCTTTTGGAAAAGATTCATTTTCAAAAACGACAAAAGCATCGGCAAAAAAAGTAAACATTGAAAGCAATATAAAAATAAATGCTAAAATAAATGCTAAATAAGAGGACATGGTTTGAGCCAGGCCAAGACAAAAAGCTGATAAAAACAGTAAAACGATATACCATCCCGAAAGTAAAACCGCTCCCCCAAAAGCTCTCTTTGCTACTTTAAATGGTTTATCAATCTCATCTCCTTGTTGATGGGAAGCCCCTGCTCGTCTTAAAGCCCAGGCAAGACCAAACACCCGCGTAAAACTACCGATAAATAACACCGAAAGCCACATCAATCCAATTAAAAAATAAAGAAGCCATGCTGCATAGACTGGATAAAAATAATCAACCATAGCCCATGAAACCAACAACACCAAACCACCGGCAATAAAATTTATCGCAACCGGCATATAATCCGTTAATGTATATTTAAGAGCTTTAAGATAACCCCCTCTTGTCGAGTGAGCTTTGGTATCATTTTTCGTAAACAAAGCTGTGACTGCTGCCGATTTTTCTTTACCAAAAACCCCATAGAAAAAAATTAAGATTAAAATCGCCCAAGAACACAGAGCCGAAGCTAAAATCATAATTGGCGCAACCGGAGTCATCATCGAAGCACAAAGATAACCGGCAACCGATGCCGCCGGAGTATAACGCAAAATTACCTTACTCGCCTTCTTTTCAACCTCAGAAGTCCCGGCAAACTCAACTTGTTTAGCCTTATTCTGTTCAACAAAACGCATGATGAGTCCGAGTGGCCAAGTAGCAATGTTTTTAATACTCTTATCCCCAAAATCCGAAAGAATATAATCAGCAGCTTCGGCAATTTGTCCAACGCTTTTTTTAACCGATGCGTTTCCTTTTCTGCCCATTACTCTGATTAGAACTCCTGCAGACAAACCTTTTTTAAAGGCAAGTACATCTAAATTTGTTTTGCCTTCTTTTTTAACGTTGGCCCCCACATACACCATCTCTTTTGCAAAGGTAGCAGAAGTCACAAAGGAACCCTCGGTATCATAAGCCCAATAAATATCTCCGGTTGCAGAATCCAACGCATACAACTTACCATCGTTTGAGCCCACATAAAGCACGGCATCGTCTACAATCGGTGAGTTAATCATAAAACCCTCGGCGTAAAAGGTCCACTTAAGCTCACCGTTCTCGACGTCCAAAGCAATTAGCTCACCATTACTTGAGCCAATATAAACGGTGTTTCCGAAAATGGCAGGCGAACTGCTTGCATCGTTTCCAATATTATAATTCCATTTAAGTTTTCCGTCTTTTGTATCAAGGGCGTATATCTTGTTATCGCTTGAACCGACAAACAAGGTTCCATTGGAAATTGCAGGAGCAAAAAAGATCCCGTCATTACACTTAAAAGTCCAGATTAGTTCACCCGTGCTTTTTTTTAAGGCAAAAACCGTACCATCTATTGCCCCAACGTAAACTGCATTTTCAAAGACGGCGGGAGGAGATGATATAAAAGAGTTGCTTGGTTTATAAATCCACCTTTGCTTACCATCTTTATTTAAAGCGTGAAGTGTCCCGTCGGGTGCGGTTAAATAAACTAAATTATCATCAGAAACAGCGGGAGAAGTGTAATAATAAATCTGCGCAAGGGGAGGATAGGTTTTTCCTGCGGTCGCTACATATTTCCATTCCTCTTGACCGCTAAAAGCATTTAAGGCAATGAGACTTCCATCATTTAAAACAGTGTATGCTTTCCCTCCCTTAACGGTTACACAGCCTCCCAGCTCTTCCTTGGACTCCGGTTCAACTTCATATTTCCACTTCGGTTTGCCATTCAGGCCATCGATGGCATAAACAACCCCCTCATTTGAATGAAAGTAAACCATTTTATTTGCAGCGGCCGGGGGGGAGAATGTTTTACCTGTTGCGGTATAAGACCACGCACTTGAAACAGGCGACTTGGGAGCAGCTTCAACTAATGGGGTGCTTAAATTAAGAAAAAACAAAGATGCTGCGAAGATAGCAATTAAACGCTTATTCAATGCTTTATTCCACCTTAACAATCAACTAATACGAATGGAGCCGGATGCCGGATTCGAACCGGCGACCTACGCATTACGAATGCGTCGCTCTACCAACTGAGCCAATCCGGCCAATGTAATCTTCTTTACCAATAAAACACAACCATTATCACAAAAACACCAATAAATTTAAATATAACAGGCAAGCACCTGCTGAGTTACGTCGGCACCCTAACTTATTATAGTTCATAGTTCGTTGTTCATAGATTTTATCAGCTTGGAGCTCGGAGCTTAGGGCCTAGAGAAAAACCTCACTGCTCTATACCCAGTTTCCAATCTCCACTTTTAACCTTACCCCCTACCTATTATTAGTCGGGAGTCTATAATAAATTAAAAAATAAAAATGCCGTGCCTACCGGCAGGTAGGTAAAACTATATAGAAAAATAAAAAGATTTCCCAGATGCAAGCATTGTAAAAATTCTTTAAAACTTTTTTAATTTTTAATTATCGTTTTTATTTTTTCATTCTACTTTTTTATTTCCCTCTACTCTTTACCCATTACCTCTTGCCCTTATTTTTTCTCTCTGCTCTATGCTCCGCGCTCTATGCTTTCAACTATCAGCCCCGTCAGAGGCGGGCAAGCATCTGCTATTTGTCCCTTTTTATCTTCTCTACCTCTTCCAAGGACATATCATATCTAAAACCATCGCTTACCTCAACAACAACTTTTTCTCGAGGAACATTGTAACCTACAACCACACCATTACCATGGGCGGTTTTAACTTTGGTTCCTTTTTTAGGAGCTTGCTTCTTAAAATCCTTATAAACACAATATTCATATTTTAAACAACACATCAGCCTTCCGCAAACCCCCGAAATTTTAAACGGGTTTAAAGGCAAATCCTGCTCTTTAGCCATACGAATAGAAACAGGCTCAAAATCCTTAAGAAAAGTTGTGCAACAAAGTTTCCGTCCGCAGAGACCTACTCCACCTATCAGTTTCGCTTCATCTCTCACTCCCACCTGCCTAAGCTCAATTCGAGTGCGAAAGACCGATGCTAAATCCTTAACAAGCTCCCGAAAATCTACTCGATTCTCGGCAGTAAAATAAAATGTGGCTCTACTTCCATCAAATACATATTCCACATCAACCAACTTCATTGGCAACTTATACTTTTCAATTTTCTTCTCACATATCTCAAAAGATTCCTTTTCTCTTGCCTTATTTTCCTCAAGTTGAGCTTCATCTTTGTTTGTAGCTTTGCGCAAAACCTTTTTTAAGGGTGCCGAGATTTCTTCTTCGGGGATATTTTCAGGAGCTATAACAACTTCACCGAACTCCGTCCCTTTGGAAGTCTTAACAATCACATTATCCCCTAACTTTAAATCAAGCTTATCAGGATCAAAATAATAATTTTTTCCGGCTTTTTTAAAAACCACTCCGACAACTACCGGCATTATGTTACCTCCTCAAGTCCAAACAACATCACTTCCAAAACCAGTTGCTTATTAACATTAAATCTTAAAATACGCCTGGTTTCTTGAATAATTTCAAGCGCACTTTGAGCTTTTTGCAAAGAAAAACTTTTGCTTAAATTTTTTAGTTTCTCCACGTAATCCACATTAACCAGTAAATTTTCTTTTGAGCACTCTGTAAGCACCAAAACATCCCTGTACCAAGATGAAAGGACATCTAAGATATCCTTTAAGGCTCCCAATTCTTCTTTGTTTCTTTCTCGTTTATGTTTTTCGACCAATCTCTTTTTGATACGAGATACACAAGCTCGGTCAACGACAATTTTCTCGACCTCTGCCAACTCTGCCTCTTGCTTCAACTTAAGTTCATCTAAAAAATCTTTAATTTCTGCAATCAATTGATTGGCCCCATCGGCAAGCTCAAGAGCATCTGAATTATTTAGTTTCTCCACCAACGATAATACAGATTCGCGTCTTTTAACTCTCCTTTGAGAGTTAACCATCTCAATCGCATTACCAAAAATACCACCGCTTATTTTTGCCACCAATTTCGCTTTATTTTCATCTGTCTCATACCGCCGCATAATCTCAGAAACCATTAAATTTGTTGCAATCAGCCTAAAATAAACTTGATAGCAGCGAGAAACGATGGTAGAAATAACCCCTTCTAAATTGGAAGTTATAAGTATAAAAATTACACCACTCGGAGGCTCTTCCAAAATCTTAAGTAAGGCATTTGCCGCCTCCATTGTCATTTTTTCAACTTCATCAATTATGTAAACTTTAAAATTAGCCTCAAAAGGCTTCAGGTTAGCTTCTCTCTTTATCTCTCTAATCTGCTCTATAGTTATAAAATTTCCCTCTGGAGCAAATTGAAACACATCAGGGTGAATCTCACGAGCTATTTTATCACAACAAAGGCACTTCCCGCACCCTCCATCCGCACAATTAACAGCGGAAGCAAAAACTTTTGCCGTAGTATATTTTCCAACACCTTGAGGGCCTGCAAATAGATAAGCATGACCCAAGTTCCCCGAAGATATAAAACGCTTAAGCTTGCTTATAGCTTCAATCTGACCAAATATATCTTCCCAACAAGTTGCTACCATAAAAATTCTTCTAACACCTTTAATATTTTTTTATGAACTTCTTCTTCGCTTCCGGCAGCATCTATAACTTGATAACGGTCGGGATAAAGCTGAGCAAGATTTAAAAATCCATCCTGAACACGACGGTGAAACTCGATATCCTCCTGCTCCATCCTATCAGTTTTCTTAACAGTAGCTCTCTTTAAACCATCTTCCGTTGGAAAATAAAGAAGGATGGTTAAATCAGGATTTATATCCTGCGTTGCCCACCTGTTAATATCGATAAGCTTGCTTAAAGGAAGACCTCGTCCAAAACCCTGATAAGCAAAAGTTGAGTCAATATATCTGTCGGAAAGAACCATCTTACCTTCTTCCAAAGCAGGAGCGATAATTTCTGAAACAAGCTGAGCCCGACTGGCCGTATAAAGAAGAACTTCCGTCCTGTAATTCATCTCCTTTAACTCCGGATTCAACAAAATATTTCTAACTTCATCTCCTATTCTGGTTCCACCCGGCTCCCTTGTCACTAAAACATTAAAATTCTTGTTGCGTAAATAACCTGCAAGGAGATCAATTTGAGTAGTTTTTCCGCAGCCCTCTGCCCCTTCAAGGGTTATAAAAGTTCCTCTGTGCATTGAAGCAACAACCTCCTTAAAAATTGTTTTTTTCTTGACTATATACTTTTAAAGATTCTACATAAAAATCTTTACCCCTGTAATCAATGGCAACAATTACGGGGAAATCTTTCAGTTCAAGTTCGTAAACCGCCTCGGGACCTAAATCTTCATAAGCTATAACCTTAGCCTTTACAACATGCTGAGAAAGCAAAGCCGCCGTCCCCCCCGTCGCAACAAAGTAAACAGATTTGTTTTTCCTTATTGCTTTCCTCACTTCCTCTGAACGGGACCCCTTGCCTATCATACCTTTTACCCCACAAGCAAGAAGAGTGGGCGTAAATGAATCCATGCGATAACTTGTGGTTGGCCCAATTGAACCAATAATCGCTCCCGACTTAGCCGGAGCCGGCCCCGCGTAAAAAAGTACCTGCCCTTCAAGATTAAAAGGAAGTATATCCCCTTTCTCAAGAGTTTCAATGAATCTTTCATGCGCCTTATCCCTTGCTGTATACACAACGCCGCTAATGAGAACCTCATCACCTGCTTGAAGACCAAGAATTGCTCTATCGTCAAGAGGCGTATTCACTTTAATCATTTACCGGTCCTATCCTCTCATTATTAATTTTGACATTTTTAAGGGCTAAAGCTCCCGCGCCAATCACAGCAAAGCCACTTAGCAAGAGAGTTATTCTCGAACCATTAAAACGGGCTAAATAAACCAACTGCTGTTGCTCAACAACATTTTCCACTAAATTTTTAAGTATCCAATTTATTATATCCGCGACAATTCCCGAAAGAGCTAAAGACATCAATAAAAAAACTTTTATCACCGATTGGAGGATACTAAAAACCCTGCCCCTCAAAGAATCATCGATATTTTCGTGAAGAATCGTATAACCGGTAACATTTAAAACCGCAAGATTTAAACCAGCAAATACAATTATAGCAATTACCATTTTGTAATAGGAAATACTGGAAAAAGCCACCATCGCTACTCCAAAGGCCAAGATGGATAATCCAAATAATTTATCTTTTGCAACCAACCTTGCCAAAACTCCCGAAACGAGGGCACCAATAACCAAACCAACTCCTAAAGCTGATATAAGGTAGCCGAAACCGGCTTCTCCAATTTTCAAAACTTCGGTGGAATAGACAACTCCCAAGGAGTATATCGAACCCCCTCCCAAAATTGCTACGCCGATGCTTAAAATCATGTATTTAAGCATTTTGTCTTTTCCTATAAGCGAAAATCCACTAAACAAATCCTCTTTAATATGAAACCATTTTATCTCACCAACTTCATGTAATTCCTCCGGCGGAAGAACCATAAAAGAAAGAGCTGCGGCAGAAAGAAAAAATGTTGCTGCATCTATATAAAAGGCTGCACCTGGACCCGTTAAACGTTGAAAAAAAGGCAGATACCCCCACACCGATTCAACTAACAAAATTATGGTAGCCCCAAAAGCAGAGCCAATAATCATGGTCAGATAATTTGTTGTGTGTGAAATAGAGTTTGCGGCAAGAACATCTCTTTGTTCAACAATGTTCGGGATACTTGCGTCCTTGGCGGGCATAAAAATAAGAGAAAAAGTTTCCAACAAAAAAGCAATGACGTAAACCCCAAAAACATTCCTGATAAAAGGGAGCGTTAAAATCAGTAAACCTCTGGAAATATCGCACACAACCATCAAACGTTTGCGATCAAACCGATCAACCATTACCCCCACAAGTGAACCAAAAAAAAGAGCGGGCAAGGTCTTAAAAATCATCAGTGTGCCCACGGCAAAACTAGATTTTGAAAGCTTATATACCAAGGTAATCAATGCAACAATAATAATCCAGTCGCCAAAACTGGATATTGCCTGGCCAAACCAAAGTAAAAGAAAATTTCTGTTCTTAAAAAGCTTAAAACGAGATGGCTTTTTAATCTGTTGATGCCCCCTTTTAAATAACTCTCTCAGCTGATCTTAGAGCACAACATCCAAAATTTACCGCAACGGGCAAGCAAGCCATATGGCAAGGATAGGTTTCGATATTAACCGCCAGTGCCGTAACTCTTCCCCCTAATCCTCCGGGGCCGATACCCAAATTGTTTATTTCTTCAAGCAAACCAAGTTCAAGGGCCTTGAATTTTTCATTGATATTTCGAGCGTTAATGTTTCTAATAAGCGCTTTTTTAGCCAAAAATCCAACGCTATCAAAAGTACCCCCAATCCCCACGCCGACAACAATGGGAGGGCAAGGATTTGCCTTTGCATTTTTTACAGCTTCCAAAACGGTACTCTTTATCCCCTCTGGACCGGTTCCGGGAAGAAGCATTTTAACCACGCCCACATTTTCGCTTCCCCCGCCCTTCGGCATAACAGTTACCCTTACCGAATCTCCAGGTACCATTTTTAACGTTATGATTGCCGGAGTATTATCACCGGTGTTTTTTCTGTCAAAACAAGGATCATCGACCACGGATTTTCGAAGAAACCCTTCTTCATACCCAATCTTTACACCCTCATTTATAGCTTCTTCAATGTCTCCTCCAACTAAAAGAACGCCCTGACCGATTTCAACCAAAACATTAACAATTCCACAGTCCTGACATATTGGCAATTTTTTCTCTCGAGCTATTTCGGCATTCTTTATTATTTGTCGAATAACAGTACAACCAACTTTAGAGCTCTCCGTATTAAGAGAGTTTTTTAAAGCAAAAAAAACATCTTCTCTTAAATTATAATTTGATTCAATACAAAGCTCTTTGACTGTTTGAGTTAATTCTCTCGCCTGCAATTTCCTCAAAACTACCCCCGTTTAGATCTCTAACAGCGACAGGCTTTTGATACTCTCTTTGATTGACTCAGCCGATTCATTTAAAGCTGCCCGCTCTTCAGAGTTTAGACTTAATTCAATTATCTTCTCTATTCCATCTTTTCCAATTTTAACCGGAACCCCTAAGCAGATACTATTCAATCCGTATTCTCCTTCAAGATAAACACACGCGGGAAGTACCTCTTTTTTATTCCTTACAACCACTTCCACCATCTTTGCCGCAGAAGCAGCCGGAGCATAAAATGCGCTCCCATTTTTTAAGTAGGCAACTATCTCCGCTCCCCCTCTTTTTGTCCTCTCGACAATGTGATTGATTCTCTCTTTGGACAACAGCTCAACCAAGGGAATACCCGAAATGCTTGAAAAGCGAGGAAGAGGAACCATCAACTCGCTGTGACTACCAACAACCAAAGCGGAAACATTATCAATTGAAACATCTAATTCATCGGCAATAAAATGTTTAAAACGGGCAGAGTCTAAAACCCCGGACATACCAAAAACTCGATTTTCTTCAAAACCGCTTACTTTTAAAGCTAAGTAAGTCATAACATCGAGAGGATTTGTAACCATAATTATCTTAGCATTTGGCGCAAATTTGACGATATTCTCGGTAACATTCTTAATGATTTGAGAATTCTTTGCCAATAAATCAAGACGAGTCATCCCGGGTTTTCTTGCAAGCCCGGCGGTCACCACAACTAAATCAGAGTCACAAATATCTTTAAATTCGTTCGTTCCGTGCACTTTTTTATCAAATTTCTCAACCGAAGATGACTGCATCATATCAAGCGCCGTACCGTGAGGAAGTCCCTCAACAATATCCACCAATACCACATCTCCCAGTTCTTTTTGAGCAATCAAGAAGGCACACGTGGCACCCACATGACCTCCACCTATTATACTTATCTTCACGTTTACCTCCTAAAAATTTAGCACTTTCACCCACTCCGACTCACAAACTACCGGAGTGCAGATTTACAAATCTTTATCTCAAAAGTCAACCCTTTAACTTTAATGCTTGCCTCATCCTTAAAAACCATTTCATCAAGTATTGCTTTGATTTCATCTGTTCGATAACTCTTATTTACTGATCTCCTTGATTTCTCTACATCGATCGGATGGAAACCCCGGGTAACCTCATCAAATTCTTCAAGAGAAACATCTCTCCTGGAGTCTACAAGATAAGCACAACCACCTTCAGATAAAACGCGATAAACCTCACCTAACATTTTTCGAACATTAGAAACACATTTTATCATACCGTGAGAAACCACGATATCAAAGTAACCGGCTTCAAAAGGAATTTCTTGAGCATCGCCCAATACAAAATCTAAATTTTTTAAACTTTTATTTTCAATAAAAGTTTTGGCGTATTCAATCATATCAGGAGACAAATCTAAACCCACAACGGATGCACGGGAAATCTTCCTGGCAAATTCCGCTGCCAAAAATCCAGGACCCGTACCCAAATCCAAAATTCTACGAGGAGATTGAATTCTTTCAGATAATATTCTATCAATTAAAGGATGGTAAATTCGCTTGATCTTATCTTTACGTCTAAGAGACTTAACATATCGCTCAACTCTGTCTTTTCCGATAAGGGGGCCTTTGAAATCCTTAAATTTCATTTCTAAAACACCTCTCATGTTCAAATCTTTGTTTTAAAACTCGGATGTGACAACAGTTTCCTGCGAATCTCTAAATTTAAAAAATCAAGAATAATCTATCTTTACAACCATAATATTTTCTTCGTTTGTTAACTCCGCTTTACCCCCCCCCTAAAAAACAATAAGGCCGCTCTTAAGATAAATTAAAAACAAAGGAAAGCTTAACTTTCGGCGGAAGTTTTTTTCGAAGGACAATCCAGATTTAAACACAAAATCCAGGGTCTTTTTTTGCGAGATACTATTTTAATCTTAGGCGCTCCACAAACTTCACAGGTTTCATTGATGGGAATAATATCTCCAAATTGAGGTAACGAATAAGTGGTTTTACAATCGGGATATGAAGCACAACCAACAAATCTTTTTTTTGTCTTTTTAGAACGTATTATTCTAAGCTCGTTTCCGCACTTAGGGCACTTACCTACTATCTTGCCTTCCTTTATACCATTCCTTATTTCTTGAGAAACTTCCGCTTCTCTTTCTTTGAGAACTTTAACAATATCTCTAAGCATATCCCTTGAAATATCGACAACAGAATCCTTTTCCGCTTTCCCCTCAGTTATCAAATCCATGTCTTTTTCCAACTGCGCGGTCAATTCAGGATTTGTAACTGCTTCAGCATTTTTTCTTAAAGTCTCCGCCACGGCAATACCTAATTCCGTAGGAATCATGGGATCGCTGTGAACATATCCCCTGAAATAAAGGTTTTGTATTATAGAGTGCCTGGTCGATTTGGTTCCAAGGCCCAACTTCTCCATTTCCTGAATCAACCGACCCTGGCCATACCTTTTTGGTGGCTGAGTTTCCTTGGATTCTAAAATCGATTTTTTGACAGAAACAATATCGTCCTCGTTCAAATTGGGAATATCTTCGTCTTTTTTTCTTCCATAACTGTAAAATTTAAGCCATCCTTCGTCAACAACACGTGAACCCTGTAAAAAGAAAGGCTCTGAGCGTTTAAGAGCGGGGCATTCAACGTTAATATCAACCCTTGCGCTTTCCATAGAAGCCGAAGGAGCCAAGGTTGCTAAAAATCTCCTCACCACCAGCTCGTAAATCTTCCATTCCTGCGGCTTTAAATCCTTTTCATTTGCCGCACCGGTCGGATGGATGGGAGGATGATCAGTGGTTTTTTTCTTCCCCCTTGTGGGAACAATTTTATCCTGAGCTAAAACCAGCGCAGCCAAATTTCCCAACTCTTTGCTTTTCTTCAAATCAACCAAAATCTCCCTTAAGTTAAGGGATGAAGGATATACCGTATTATCTACTCTCGGATAACTAATTAGTCCTTCCATATATAAACCCTCAGCGATACGCATGGCATTAGAGGCAGAAAAACCAATGGACGAAGCCGTAGCTAAAAAAGAAGTGGTACTAAAAGGGGTAGGTGGAGAAACCATCTTTTTCGTTCTTTTAGAACTTGTCACCAAACCTATTTTACCAAGATTGGAGACAATTTTCTTTGCTGCTTTTTCTTCCCAAAACTTATCGGTTTTATGTTGAGCTAAAAATTCTTTCCCTTGTTCTGTACCAAATAACGCCTTAATTTGCCAATAAGGCTTCGATATAAAAGCCCGGCGTTCCTTTTCCCTGGCCACCACAATCGCAAGAGTGGGACTTTGTACTCTCCCTACGCCTAAAAACTGTTTACCCAGCCTTTTTGCGGCAAGAGATATGGAACGGGTTAAAATAGCTCCCCAAATAAGATCAATATCTTGCCTTGTTTCACCGGCTTTTGCCAAATTTACATGTATGTCCTCAAGATTGCTAAAGGCTTTTTTTATCTCATCCTCAGTCAAAGCAGAAAAGTGTGCTCTCTTCGTTTCGACTCTGGAATTTACCTCTTTGATTTTATTTAACGCATCTACTCCAATAAGTTCACCCTCACGGTCAAAATCAGTGGCGATAACGATTTGCACAGCGTCTTTGGCTTCTTTTTGAAGAGTTTTAATAATCGACTTTTGGGTCGGAATTTTAACTATCTCGACATCAATCAACTCAATTGGTTCCACTTTCTGCCAGTTATTATATTTTTCAGGAAAATCAACTTTTAAGATATGCCCCTTAAGACCAACACAATGAACATCCTCTTGTTTGTTTTGAAAAATATAAACAGGGACACCATAAGATTTTTTCACAGTTACTTTTCCGTCTGCCAAAATATTAGATATTCTTTTTGCCGCATTATCTTTTTCACTTACTATAAGCTTTATCATAACTAACTACCTACTCTCTCACACCTTAAGTCAATTAACGGCATATAATAGCACAGTCTTAAATAAGTTGAAAGTGAAAGATAGAAATTGCTGATAGCAGATGAGCACGGAGCTGAGAGCAAAATAAGGGTAATAGGGTAAAGGGAGCTGGCAACATAGTAACATAGCAACTTAGAAATCAAGTAGCCAAGAAACTAAGGGACCAGAATGGCAACGTAGTGACGTAGAAACCAAAATGGTTACATAGAGATATAGTTAAAAGTTGGGAGCACGGAGTTTAGAGCACGGAGCGGAGAGAAAAACCAGCAAACTAACATACAAAAAAGCCCCCGAAACGGGGGCTTTTTAATTTCAGCGCCAGACTAATGAGCATGTCCTTCTTCAAGATGAGATTTCCATTCCTCTTTAAGCCCCGGGAACTTCTTCCAAAATACCCAATGCATCATAATCAGAAAACCTTCATGAACCGAAAGATAAACATGAATAGTTGTAAATATTACAAATACCCACATTCCAATATAATGAAACACTCTCATCCAGGCTGCCGCAATGGCAACCCCGCCAAACGGGCCTGCACACCAGCTAAGCAACTCTTCTCTCCACATTAAAGAAAATCCGGTGAAGCCTTGAATTAGTAAAAGTACCCAAAATACATCGTAAGTTACTTTCTGAAGAGAAGCATAACTTGCTACATTTGGATAATCGTCTTTCATGTGAGCATAATACATGAGGACAGCGGGCGTATTTTTGATATCTTTCCATCCGATAGCAAGATCTTTATAAGCTCCTTTATCTACGGTGAAGAAGCAGTAAATTATCCTCAAAATTAAATTTATTCCCACTACATACATCAATACATAATGAATCCATTTCATGGCATCCATGCCCCCGTAAAAAAACGGGAACCGTATATAAAGCCCTGAAATAGTCAAACCAACAATACAAATCAAATGAATAAAATGCGCCATTCTCCGCGGTTTCGCGGCATAATGAAGTTCGGCCACAATTTCACCTCCTGAATTTAATTAATGTTTATGGGCAAGCTTTTCCCCAGGCTTTCCTTTGTATTCTCCTAAGACCGTCTTAATTTTAACATCATGTTTACCTAATACAAGATTAGCAAACTGTCCAGTTATCGTTATACGAAGGAAAAAATCAAAAATCCAAAAAACGGCTATAACAATAAACCAAACTCCAAAACCAATAATATCAGACCAAATATTAACCGTCTGAAGTAGTGTCAAGCTCTACACCCCCTTCTGTCAGATCTTCTTTTTTCTTCTTTTTTAATTTCTTGTACCACCACGCCAATACAATACTAAATTCATACAACAAAATCATCGGCGCAGCAAAAATAGTCATGGTAACGGGACTCCAATCGGGAGTCACAATTGCCGCAAACAACAATATAATTATATATGCTATCCGCCAATTCTTACGCAATGATTTTGGCGAAACAATACCAAGCATCACCAAAGCCAACACAAAAAACGGTGTTTCAAACGATATCCCAAAAGCTAATAAAAACAAACTGGCATACGCTACATACTTGTCAACCATTAAAATAGGGCTTATTTGCCCTTCCGCTTGGCCTAAAAGCCATTCCGTTCCAGCCGGCATAATATATTTATACCCAAAAACCACGCCACATGCAAAAAGAATTACAAACAACAAAACCATCGGATATATCGTCTTCTTTTCGTTTCTCTTTAATGCGGGCGCTATAAAAGAAAACACTTGATATATAATTACGGGAAGAGCAACAAAAATTCCTGCAAAAATCGCAATTTTAAATTTAATCATAAAAGGATCCAAAACATTTACAAATATAAGATCTATATTGCCTGCAGGTTTCTTTAAAATGTTTAAAATGGGGTAAGCATAATTAAAGCAAATTGCCGCTCCAATTAAAACTGCAATTGCAGAGATTATTACGCTCCTTCTCAATTCGTCAAGATGATCTAAAATGGAAATTTTCTTGTCAACCACTAATTGTTCCCCTCGGTAACTTTTTTCTCTTCGTTTTTATCTTGCGTCTCAACTTCTTCAATTTTTTCTTGTTTCTTGGCTTCCTTTTCCTTTTCTTGTTCCTTTTCTTGTTCTTTTTCTTGTTTTTCTGCTTCTTTAAATTCCATCCTCACTTGATTCTCAATTTGTTGAGACGCCTTTCTAAATTCGCGAATAAATTTTCCGGCCGTTCTACCAACTTCGGGTAGTTTTCTCGGACCAAAGATAACAAGAGCTATCACCATTATGAATAAAATCTCAGGCATTCCGAGCCCAAACATCTAAAACACCTCCACGTCTTAAAAACTATTATTTATAATATCTGTTAAAGTTAGCTTTATCAATATTTATCTACAGAACATACAAAGGTTGATTTTTATTCTACGCTGTATTCATTTAAAACCTTAATCACTTCATCATCGGTCGTCTGGGGAAAATTTGAATAGAACTGGCCTACCGCATAGAAAAATTCGGGGGTATGAAGACAAACTAACTCATCAACCTCTTTTTTTAAGCGTCCATAAGTATCTTTGGGCGAAACAGGAACCGCTAAAATTAGCTTTTTAGGCCTTTTTGCTCGAACTTCTTTTATGGCCACAGAAGCTGTGTAGCCGGTCGCCAAACCATCGTCCACTAAAATTACAACTTTATCTTTCAAATCCAAAGGAGGCCGGCTACCTAAATACTTATCCCGGCGTCTCTCGATTTCCAGCGCCTGTTTCTCGATTTCCTCTTTAATATAATCATCCGAAACACGCAAACTATTTTTCAATTGTTCATTTATCATTACCGTATCTTTGCTCGCCAACGCCCCTATCGCCAGCTCAGGGTTTCCGGGAGCACCAATCTTTCGAGGGATAACTAAGTCCATGGGAACATTTAAAGCTTTTGCGACTTCTTTAGAAACTACAACCCCGCCACGAGGAATCCCCAACACAACAACATTTTTCCCTTTATAACTCGTCAAAGATTTTGCCAGTTGCTTTCCGGCATCGGTTCTGTCAATAAACATGAAAACTACTCCTTTTAGTCGGGAGTCTCTTAGTAGGGAGTTAGAAGTTTATTAGCTGGTCCTTTACTCTTTACCTTTTTATCAATCTCTACTTAATCTCTCTACTTAATTTTTACTGAGTGCTGATATTGAAATTCGTTGAGACTAATTGTAATTTCCACTTAATT
>Ga0209121_10000221_pt1 | contig 59953 bp, 52 predicted proteins | sample Cruoilmetagenom3_FD_187292 | JGI IMG/M metagenome (GOLD analysis project Ga0209121, IMG submission 187292) | Oil polluted marine microbial communities from Coal Oil Point, Santa Barbara, California, USA - Sample 3 (SPAdes) (version 2) | ecosystem: Environmental > Aquatic > Marine > Oil seeps ...
TTCTCGGACGGCATGCTCGACAAGGCGCTCGCGTCCAACCGCGCCTACCGTGCGGTCGAGATCCCGACGGATGTCTACGGCACCAGCGCGGCGGCCTCGACGATGCCCATGCGCCTTACCCACGTGATGCTGGCCTTCTCGCTCCTGTTCGCGATCTGCCCGGCGATGAAGCGCCGCCCGGACGCACGCTGGAACGACATCCTGACCCTCATGCTGGCCGTCGCCACGGTCGCCGCGAGCGCCTGGATGCTCACCCGCTGGAAGCCGATCGCGGTCATGAAACGCGAAGGCTACAAGCCGCACGAGGCCGGGGCCATCGAGGCGGTGGCCTCGACCGGCGGGCAGATCATGCCGCCGGTGATGGGCGCCGCGGCCTTCATCATGGCCGAGATCGTGGGCGTGCCCTACACGCAAGTGGTGGCGACGGCGATCCTGCCCGCGCTCCTGTTCTTCGGCTCGGCCTTCATCAACGTGCATTTGATGGCGATCCGAAACGGCATCCAACCGCATGACCACGGCGAGGTCGAAGACCGTCCGATGGGCGTTCTGTTGTGGGAGGGCGCGCCGTTCATCGTCGCTTTGGGGCTGCTCATCACACTGATGCTGCAAGGCTTCTCGCCGTTCAGGGTCTCGCTCTGGGCGATGGTCGCGCTGATCGGGCTCGACCTCGTCAAGCGCTGCCGGATCGACCGCGAATTTCTCGCCAACATCTTCGGCGGGGTCGCCGAGGGCGGGCGCAGCGTGGTGACGATCTTGGCCGCCTGCGCGGCGGCGGGCATCATCTCGGGCACGCTCGGGATCACCGGGCTCGGGTCGAAGATCGCTCTGCTGATCGACCTCGCCTCGGGCGGCTATCTGTTCCTTGCGCTGTTCTTCACGATGATCACCTCGATCGTGCTGGGCATGGGCCTGCCGACCACGGCGGCCTACCTGATCCTCGCCACCGTCGTGGCGCCCGCGCTGGTCAAGCTCGGGGTGCCGGTGCTGTCGGCACATTTCTTCGTGTTCTACTTCGGCTGCATCTCGACGCTCACACTCCCCGTGGCGCTCGGGGCCTACGTGGCGGGTGGATTGCCGATGCCGATATCAACAAGGTCGGCTGGACGGCGGCGTCCTACGCGCTCCCCAGTTTCGTGCTGCCGTTTGCCGTCATCTTCGGCCCGGGGCTTCTGCTGCAGGCCGGGCTCGCGAACAACCTGATCGCGGTGGTGACCGGGTTTGCCGGGATATTCGCGGTGGCGGTGGCGGTGGCGGTCTCAGGCACGCTGGGGCGCCGGCTCGGCTGGCCCGCCCGGACCCTGGCGGGGGCCAGCAGGCTCGCGCTTTTTGTTCCAGGAGCCCCTGTCGAGCCTGGCGGGGGCGGCGGGCATGGCCGGGCTCATCCTGTTCGAGCGCCTGCGCGCGCGGGACACAGCACCACAAACCTGAGGAAAGGAAACCAAGGTGCGGGAGTTTGGACGGTCGTCACCGGGCACGACCAAAACGGCAAATCCGTTGTGGTCAGCGACGAGACCGCGACGCAGTACCTGGAGCGGCCGAACCGGCCGGGGGTGCGGCTGATCAACTTCTGGATCGGGCGCGGCAGTCCGGCCGAATAGGACGGCCCGACAGAGACCTGCACCGGCGATTTCGTCCTGCATCCGCCGCACCTGGGCAGCACCTTTCGCTGTGTCGAGTTCCTGCCCGAAAACCCCGACGTGCTGGCGAACCTCGACGGCAAAAGCGCCTTCGCCGAGATGGGGGCGGGCGCCAACATCGTCGAAGATGCCCGCCACCCGTTCTTTCACCGCACCAATTCGCTCGACTACGCCATCGTGCTGACCGGCGAGATCTGGATGGTGATGGACACCGAGGCGGAAGACACGTCGCTCAAGGTCGGCGACGTGGTGATCCGGCGCGGCAACGGACACGCCTGGTCGAACCGCGGCACCGACCCTTGCGTGATCGCCTTCGTGCTGATCGACGGTGTGACCGGGCGCGACGCAGCCCCGGACAGCGCCAAGGGCATCCCGAAGCGATGAGCGTGCCGCTGGAGCTTTACCACGGGGCCACCAGCATGTGCTCGTCCAAGGTGCGCATCGGGCTGGCGGAGAAGGGGCTCGACTGGATCAGCCAACCGGTGAACCTCAAGACAGGCGAGCAGAACGGCCCCGACTACCTCAAGCTCAACCCGCTCGGGGTGGTGCCGACGCTGGTGCACGGCGACCTTGTCGTGGTCGAGAGCAGCGTCATCCTCGAAACATCGATGGGCTCGCCAGCCCGCATGTGGCCGCCGCCTTCTTCACGCTCAGGCGGATGTTCGACGACATGCAGGGGCTGCTTGACCAGGGCGCGTGGCTGTCGGGCGCGGCCTATTCCATCACCGACACAGCACTTCTCTCCCATGTCGACCGGCTCGACCGGCTCGGCTTTTGCGGGCTGTGGGCGGCGACGACGCCCGCGGTCGGCAGCTGGCTCGCCGCCTCGCGGGCGCGGCCGAGCTACAGCGCGATTGCCGACTACGCCGGACCTGTGGAGACGGACCCGCTGTATGCGAAGGGCAACGCGCTGTGGCCCGAGGTGCGCGCGCGCTGGGAGGCGTGGCGGGCCGACTGACCGCCGACTGACCGCCGACTGACCGACGACTGACCGCGCCCGGTTCGGGCTGGTACTCGGCCAGCCCCTTCGCTGCCTGCTTGGCGAGCGTGCGGATGGTGCTCTACGCCGCGACATTGCCGGTCTCGGCAAAAATCTGGAGGTTGTTCGAGATCCGCTTGAGGTCGTAGAGGTAGTTCACCATCACGCCGCGCGCCTGCTTGATCCCGTTTTCCGATACGTCGGCACCTGCGTGCACCGCATGGATCTGCGCGCCGTTCGAGAGATGGAACCGCGCCACCGGGTCGAGCGGGCGGCCGTCGGGGCGTTTCTGATCGGCGAGATAGTGCGCGGCGAGCTGCTTGAGCGCGGTGTCGTCGATCTCCGCCTCGCCTTTGCCCGCCTGGTCGAGCCAGCGGGCGAAACCCGGGAACGGCGAGAGGGTGACGAAGGTCTTGAGGTTGGGCAGATCGCGCGCGAGGTCGCGCGCCACCTGCTCGATGAGCGAATATCCGAAGGAGATACCGGCGAGGCCCTTCTGGCAGTTCGAGATCGAGTAGAACACTGCGGTATCGGCCTCGCCGTCGCAGAAGGCGGCGTAGTTTTTGGGCGAGGGATCTTCGGCGTAGGCCTCGGCAAGCTCCGAGATCCTGCGCGGTCGAGATCGAAGCCATTGTTGAGGAAGCGGAAGAACTCGAGCTTCCGTTCCGTGTCGAGCTCGCGGTATTTCTGAAACACCGCGGCGGCGGCCTGGGTGCCGGACAGCTCGCCTTTTTCGGCGAGGACAACTCCGCAAAGCTCTTCGATGGTGCGCACATCCTGTTCGAACCGGGCGCGCAGCTGGCGTTCGAACAGGGTCGACAGCGATTCGCTGAGCGAGCTGGAGGCCGGCATGATCCCGGTCCTTGCGTTCATGACAATTTGGCCCGGCCCGTCGAGAGGCCGACGCTGATGGTCAGGCTGCCTTCGTTGACGAGCCATTTTCGCAAGGTGAAGCTGCGGGCGCCGCTCACATGCATCGGGTCGGCCTCGGCGATCGCGCGGGCCTCCTCCACCGACGCCGCGCGGTAGACGATCATGTCTTGTCCTTGCATCTCTTCCCCGGTGGCGTCGGGCACCGGGCCCGCGAGCACCATTCGGCCCTGTTCCTGCATTTCGCGTTGGTAGGCGAGAGGATCGGGCAGCGCGGCTTTGACCGCCTGCGCGACGCGCGCTCGCACTATGCCTGGACCGAAAAACCGGTGTCCGAGGAGATCCTGCGCGAGGTCTACGAGATCACCATCGCCGGCCCAACCAGCATGAACACCTGCCCCGCGCGGTTCGTCTTCGCGACCTCGGCCGAGGGCAAGGACCGGCTCGCCAAGTCGCTCAAAGCCAAGAACATCGACAGGATGAGGGCCGCACCTGTCACCGCGATCATTGCCCATGACCTCGAGTTCTGGCGCGAGTTGCCGTTCTCGTTTCCGCACGAGGACCGGCGGCCGCATTTCGAAGGCAAGCCCGACCATGTGTAGACCACGGCGTTTCGCAACGGCACGCTTCAGGGCGGCTATTTCATGATCGCCGCGCGCGCTTGGGCTCGATGTCGGGGTTCTCCAACGCGGTCGTGGACGAAGAGTTTTTTGCCGGGACGACGCGGCGGTCCAACGTCCTGTGCAACCTTGGCTACGCCGACGAAACCGCGCTCGCAGCACTTGTGGGGTGTGTCAACGTGATCGGGCACAAATGCGCCGCTGAGATGGGTGTAGACATCGGCCATCTCGAGATCGACGCGGTTTGTGCGTTCGACCGGCGCGGTGTGACACTGGCCGAAGAGATCGACGTGCCGTTCACGGCCGTTACGCTCACCCTGCGCGCCGACGGCCAAGCCAATGACGCGGCGCTGGCCCGGGTCGGTGTGGAAACCGAAAAATTCTGCCCCTAGTCGAAGCTCTTTCGCGCGGCGGGCACGACGTTGGACGTCACCTGGCGCAAAGCCTGACGAAAAAGCCAAAAAAAAACATTCAAGGGAGGAAAGAATGAACGTTTGGTGGAAAGGAACCGCAGTTGCCGCGCTGATGGCCGGCGTGGCTGCCGCTCCGGCTTTCTCGGCCGAGACGATCTAGGCGGTCGTGATCGACGGCTGCCCGGCCAAGGCGCTGTGGGTGAAGGAGTTTTCCGGCTTCTTCATTCCCGAGGTCGACATGCGGCTGGCCGAGGCCGGCAATTACGAGATGGACTGGCAGGAGAGCTACGGCGGCTCGATCGAAAAGCCCAAGGGGGTGCTTGAGGGCATCCAACCGGGCCTCGGCGATATCGGCATCGTGACCACGATCTTCCACTCGTCGAAACTGCCGAGCCAGGCGATCTCGGCCGTGATCCCCTTTGTCGCGGCCGACGCGCGCGCGGTGCTTGGCGTGGTCTCGTTCGTGTCGATCTGGCTGATGCGCGACAATTTCGAGCTCGCGATGAACCTCTTGAAGATCGCGGTCAGCGACTCGGTGATGGAATATACCTTCGCCACCGTGCCGCTCTTCACCTTCATGGGGCTGATCGTGTCCAAGGCGGGGTTGGGGTCCGACATCTACGAGGTGATGAGCACCGGCTTTCGGCGGGTGAAAGGCGGGATCGGCATGGCGACCGTTGGCGCCAACGCGGTGTATGCCGCCGTCACCGGCTCGTCGATCGCTTCGGCCTCGGTGTTCTCCAAGGTCTTGGTGCCGCAGATGCTGCGCCATGATTACAACCCGCGGTTCGCCGTGGGCGTGGTCGCGGGCTCCTCGGTGCTGGGCATGATCATCCCGCCCTCGGCGATGCTCATCATCTCTTTCTTCGTCGCCGAACAATCGGTGGGCGACATGTTCCTGGCTGGCGTCGTGCCCGGTATTCTGCTGGCTCCGGCTTACGTGGGGGCGATCTGGTTCATGGGGCGGTTCACGCCCGGTTTCGTCGGCGGCCACGACGCCTCGGAATTCGAGCCGATGCCCTGGGGCGAGATTGCCGCCAAGACCCTGCCGATCCTCGGGTTGATCGTGGTCGTGCTCGGCGGCATCTACACCGGCTGGCTGACCCCTGTGGAGGCTGGCGCGGCGGGCGCGGCGCTGGGCCTGGCAATCGCGCTCATCCGCCGCAAGATGTCGGTGAAGCTGTTCTGGGACGCGCTCCTGGAAACCGGCCATGTCACCGCGGCGATCCTGTTCCTGATCACCGCCGCCTCGATCCACAGCCGGATGCTGGGGCTCGCCGGGCTGCCCAACGAGCTGGGCAAGCGGCTGGCCACCAGCCAGGCCAGCTTCTTCTCGATCATGGTGATCTACGTCGTGACGATGCTGTTCCTGGGCACCCTGCTCGACACCGCCTCGATCATCCTGATCGTGGTGCCGCTGTTTTTGCCGCTGATCGAACCGATGGGGCTCAGCCTGGTCTGGTTCGGCATCGTCACCATGGTCGGCGCCGAGATCGGGCTGCTGACGCCGCCGCTGGGGATTTCCTGCTTTGTCATCAAGGCGACGCTCGACGACGACCGGATCACGCTCAAGGACGTGTTCCTGGGGGCGCTGCCCTTCGCCGCCGTGATGTTCACCGTCCTGATCCTGCCGATCCGGTTCCCGGCCCTCAGCCTTGCCATTCTGAACGAGGAGGACGCGCCGATGCGTACCGTCACCGCCGACAACATCACCGAGGTTTTCACCGGCTACTTCGGCGAAGACACCGACCCGCGCGTGCGCGACGTGCTCACAGCCCTCGCGCAGCACATCCACGACTTCGTGCTGGGGACCAGGCTCACGCATGACGAATGGCGCAAGGGGCTCGAATCTCTCGAATGGGCGGCCCGGATCACCGACCCGGAGCGCAACGAGTTCGTCCTGCTGTCGGACGTGATGGGCCTGTCGTCACTGGTCGACATGGTCAATTCCGTGCCCGGAGCCACCAGCTCTTCGGTGCTCGGGCCGTTCCACGTGTCGAACCCGCCTCCCTTGGAGATCGGCGGCGACATGAGGCGCGATTTCGAGGGCGAGGTGGTGCTGGTCGAGGGCATCGTGCGCGACATCGACGGCGCCCCGGTCGCCGGCGCCGAGATCGACATCTGGCAGACCGCGCCCAACGGCATGTATTCGAGCCAGGATCCGGCGCAGGACGTGCATTCGTTCCATGCGCTGATGACCACGGATGCGACCGACCGCTACGCCTTCAACACGGTGAAGCCGGTGAGCTACACGGTGCCCAATGACGGGCCGGTCGGGCAGATCCTCGACGCCGCCGGGCGGCACCCGTGGCGGCCCTCGCACCTGCATTTCATCGTCAAGGCGGAGGGTTGCCGCGACCTGGTCACCGAGGTCTTTGCCGCCGACGACCCGTATCTCGACGAAGACACCGTCTTTGGCGTGCGCGAAGACCTGGTGATGAGCTACACGCCGCAGCCCGCCGGGAGCTTCCCGGACGGGTTTACGATGTCGGGCAAGGTGCCGGGCGAATACTCGCGGGTCGACATCGACTTCAAGCTCGCGCGGGGGTGAGGCATGGCGCGCTGTGTTCTCGTGAGTTCCAGCGCTGAACGTTAACGGAGCGTTACTGCGGGCGCACAGTCAAGCCATTGTAAAAAAAGACAATCACCTGCGCGGCCGCAACCGGTTTCCTAGGAAACCGGTCGGAGCGGCGACCTCAAAGGGTCTGCAGGAACACGACCGGGTGGGAATCGCCTCGGCCCGGCGTGTGTCACACCGGCCCCCCCGGCGGGCCGCCCCCGCCTCGGTCGATCAGCTCGGACAGGAAATCGCCGGTGTTGCGGTAATGCGTCCGGAGCAGGTCGGATGTCTTCTCGATGTCGCGTTCGATCGCGGCATCGAGGATCGCCCGGTGCTCTTCTTCGACATGCCGGTTGCTGCAGGACTTGGCGGTGCCGGCGAGATACCGGTAGCGCACGTTGAGATCGTAGAGCTGGCCGCAGAACCTGAGCAGGATCGGCGATCCGCAGGCGGCCAGCAGCGCCATGTGATAATCCTTGTGCCTGGCCTCGAACTCGTCGGTGTGCTCGCGGTCGCTGCGGGTCAGCCGGTGATGCGCCAGCACCAGCGCCTCTTCCCAGTCGAGGCCGCCCGCGGCGATGCTGGCACGCAGGGCCATGTCCTCAAGCTGGCAGCGCAATTCCAGGATCTCCTGGAATTGCTCGCGGCTCGCCCGGGCGACGCGAAAGCCGCGTTGGTCGATGCGTTCGACGAGCTGATCCGAGGTCAGCAGGCTCAAGGCCTCGCGCACCGGCGAGGCGCCGGTCGACAGCGTGTCTTTCAGGGTCTCGACCTTGAGCCGCTCGCCAGGCGGGATTGTCCCGGTGATGATCGCGTTGCGCAGGTCGTGATAGGCGCGCTGCGTCGATGACTGGGTCGAGCGTTGGGGTTTGACGGGTTTGTCCATGGACCAAATCTAATGGCTCGGTGCCGCAATCTAAAATAATATCGATATTACGCCGAAAAATTTGCCCGAAAACACGCCTCGGCAAGGGGACGGGACCGCCGCGGGGCCGTCAACCCGTTTCAAACGCGGACAAAAAACCCCGCGACTGCGGCCCGACCCCGCGTGGGGATGCTGGCCTGGCGCCGTCGCGCGGGGTCCAGAACCGGGTTTGGCGGCGAAAATATCGGTTTTTTTGTTGGCGACGAAAATACTTGAGAAATGTTGACGGGACAAGACAACACAAGACGGCGACCTGACCGGGAGGAATTGGCATGCACGAGAATTATTTCGAAGACGGCAAGTGGTGGGTCAGCCCATACAATTTCGTCCCCGAAGTCCGTCAAGGCCTCGAACTGCCGCCAAAGGTCCAGATCCACGACGCTGCCTTGCGCGACGGTGAGCAGACCCCCGGCGTGGTCTTTTCGATCGACGACAAGATCCGCATCGCCACCAAGCTCGACGAAGTCGGAGTCGAGCGGATCGAGGCGGGGAGGCCCGCGGTGTCGCCGCAGGATGCCGAGGCGATCAAGGAAATATCCAGGCTCGGGCTCAATGTGCGCATCCACACCTTCGCGCGCGCGCTCAAGCAGGACATCGACATGGCGATGGAATGCGGCGCGCACGGGGTCATCATCGAGGTGCCAATCGGCTAACCGAAGATCACCAAACAGTTCGGCTGGACCTGGGAAGATGTGTTCAAGAAGAGCCGCGACGTGATCAACTCCGCCCGCGAAAACGGGCGGCACGCGGTGTCTTTCCCTATGACACGACACGCGCGCGGCCGAGCGATCTCGAGAACCTGTGCAAGGGCGTGTTGAACGAAGGCCCGCCCGACAGCATCGGCATCGTCGACACGATGGGTTGTGCAACGCCCGAGGCGATCAAGTACATGGTGCGCTGGGTCAAGGGCATGACCGGCCTGCCGATCGAGATCCACACCCACAACGATTTCGGCATGGGCGTGGCGACCGAACTCGCGGCGGTGACGGCAGGGGCCGAGGTGGTCCACAGCTGCGCCAACGGCCTCGGCGAGCGCACCGGCAACGCGGCGATGGAAGAGCTGATGCTGGGCCTGCATCTGCTCTACGGCTACGATACCAACTACAAGTTCGACAAGCTCCCGGAGCTTGCCGCGATGCTTTCCGCAATCGCCAATATTCCGATTGCGCGCAACAAGCCGGTGCTCGGCTCGGGCAATTTCATCCGCGAAAGCGGCATCGCCATCCAATACGTGATGCACGACCCGCTGGTGATGTTCGGCACCCACCCGGCGCTGACCGGCAAGTCGGGCGAGGTGATGCTCGGCAAGAAGAGCGGCAAGGCCTCGGTCGTCTACAAGCTGGGCGAGCTGGGTCTCGGCGAAGCCGAAGACGACCAACTCGCCGAGATGCTCACCCGGGTGAAACAGGTGGGCATCGCCAAGCGCGACATGCTCTCGGATGCCGAGTTCCGCGAGATCGTCGACGCGGTACGCGCGGGCTGAATGCTCCGGGGCGCGGCGCGGGGGGATCGTGCCCGACCCGGATTGGTCCGCAGCCCGGAGGACGCCGACGCGCGCTGACCCATGGCAACGCATTCGCCGACCGGCCCGGGCCGCGCCTGTCCGGTGCGTCCCCGCGCACGGTCCGCACCGATTGCGCTGGCGACTTGACCGGGTGAATTGACCGGGCGACTTGACCGGGTGAATTGACAAGCCGCCCGCCCACGACCACCGTGGCCCGGCACACGCAACGCCGCTCGCTGAAGGACAGGATCCTTGGCAAAAGTTCACGAGACCACGCCCGCCGCCGACGGGTTTCACATGCCAGGTGAGCATGGGCCGCAGGCGGAGGTCTGGATGGCCTGGCCCGAGCGTCCCGACAACTGGCGCGACGGCGCCAAACCCGCCCAGGCCTGTTTCGCCGTGGTGGCACAGGCGATTGCGGAGGTGACGCCGGTCACGATGGCCGTGTCGGCCGCGCAATACGCCAATGCCCGCGCGCGCCTGCCGGACCATATCCGCGTGGTCGAGATGTCGGCCGACGACAGCTGGATGCGTGACATCGGTCCGACCTGGGTGGTCGACGTCAAGGGCGCACGGCGCGCCGTCCAGTGGGATTTCAACGCCTGGGGCGGTCTGGTGGACGGGCTCTATTTTCCCTGGGACCGTGACGCGCAGGTCGCCGGCAAGATCTGCGAGATCCACCGCGCCGACAGCTACCGGCCCGGCATCGTGCTGGAAGGCGGCGCGATCCATAGCGATGGCGACGGCACCCTCTACACCACCGAGGAATGCCTGTTGCATCCGTCGCGCAATCCCGACCTTACCCGGGAAGAGATCGAACAGGGGCTGAAGGGCAACCTCGGCGCCAAAAAGGTCATCTGGCTGCCGGAAGGGCTGTTCAACGACGAGACCAACGGCCATGTCGACAACCTGCTCCACGTGGTGAAACCGGGCGAGGTCGTGCTGTCGTGGACCGACGACGAGCATGACCCGCAACATGCGATTTCCAGGCGTGCCTATGACGTGCTGCGTGCCGCGACCGACGCGAAGGGGCGCCGCCTCAAGGTCCACAAGATCCACATCCCCGGGCCGCTCCATATCACCGAAGAGGAGGCGGCGGGCATCGACGTTTCGGACGGGATGAGACGGACGGCGGGTGCGCGGCTGGCCGGATCCTACGCCAATTTCCTGATCACCAACGGACGGATCATCCTGCCGCTGCTCGACCCGACATGGGACGATCAGGCCCGCGACGTGTTGAGCGGTGCTTTCCCTGCGCATGACATCGTCGGCGTGCCGGCGCGCGAGATCCTGCTCGGCGGCGGAAATGTCCACTGCATCACCGGGCAGGTGCCGGCGGTGTGACGGGCGCGCCGCTGCGGGCTGCGTCTGCGCGGCCCCGCCGCGGATCCGGGGCTGGTTCGACGTCGCCCCTTTTCACCGCCCGCGGCGCATGGTCAAGTAAACCGAAGCATCGCGCGCCCGGGGCGCTCGGATGACGGCATCTCCATCGGTGACGGACCCGTGCGCCACTCCGGCTGTGGCTGGACGCAACACTGAGGACCCACCGATGAAACTCCTTCGCATTGGAAACCCCGGCCGGGAGATCCCCTGCATCCTCGGTACCGACGGGCGCGCCCGCGATGTCTCGAGCCTGGTGGCCGATTTCTCGCCGGAAACGATCCCTGGCGTGGTCACGGCGCTGGACGCCGCCGACATCGCCAGCCTGCCGGTGGTCGAGACCGAGGGCGCGCGGATCGGTACGCCGATGAGCCAGCCGCGCAACATTCTGTGCATCGGGCTGAACTATTCCGACCACGCCGCCGAGACGGGCATGGAGCCCCCCTCCGAGCCGATCCTGTTCAACAAGGCGGCCGGCAGCTTCTCGGGCCCGAACGACCCGATCCTCTATAGTCCGCAGATGACCAAGCTTGATTGGGAAGTGGAGCTTGGCATCGTCATCGCCAAGCCGACGCTGGGTATCGACAGGACGCAGGCGCCGGGTCACATCCTTGGCTACGTGCTGGTGAACGACGTCAGCGAACGCGCCTGGCAGATCGAGCACGGCGGGCAATGGGCGAAGGGCAAGAGCTTCCCCAATTTCTGCCCCACCGGCCCGTGGATCGTCACCGGCGACGAGATCGGCGAGACCCAGGCGCTCGACATGTGGCTCGACGTCAACGGGACGCGCATGCAGAGCGGCAACACCGAAAAGATGATTTTCGACCCCGCGACCATCGTGAGCTACCTCAGCACCTTCATGCGGCTGGAGCCGGGCGATCTGATCTGCACCGGCACGCCTCCCGGCGTGGGCATGGGCAAAAAACCTCCGGTCTGGCTCAAACCGGGCGACCGGGTCGGACTCGGGGTTGAAGGTCTGGGCGAACAGGCGCAGACCGTCGTGGCATTGTAAGGACAGACGCATGAAACTTCGGTCGCAACAATGGTTCGACAACCCCGAAAACCCGGGGATGACCGCGATCTATCTGGAGCGATACCTCAATTTCGGGATCACCCGCGAGGAGCTTCAGTCCGGCAAGCCGATCATCGGCATCGCCCAGACCGGCTCCGATCTCAGCCCCTGCAACCGCCACCATATCGAGCTCGCCAAGCGGGTGCGCGAGGGGATCGTCGCGGCGGGCGGCATCTGCCTCGAGTTTCCGGTTCACCCGATCCAGGAGACCGGCAAGCGTCCGACCGCGGCGTTGGACCGCAACCTGGCCTATCTGGGGCTGGTCGAATCCCTCTACGGCTATCCGATCGACGGTGTCGTGCTCACCATCGGCTGCGACAAGACCACGCCAGCGTTGCTGATGGCCGCCGCGACCGTCGATATTCCCGCCATCGCGCTCTCGGTCGGCCCGATGCTGAACGGCTGGCACAAGGGTGAACGCGCGGGCTCCGGCACGATCATCTGGCAGGGGCGCCAGAAACTCGCGAGCGGTGAGATCGACTACGAAGATTTCATGGAAATGGCCGCCGATTCCGCCCCGTCGGTCGGCTATTGCAATACGATGGGCACGGCCTCGACGATGAATTCGCTGGCCGAGGTGCTCGGCATGCAACTGCCCGGCAGCGCCTCGATCCCCGCGCCCTACCGTGAACGCGGGCAGATCTCCTACGAGACCGGGCGGCGGATCGTCGACATGGTGTGGGAAGACCTCAAACCCTCCGACATCATGACCCGCGCGGCCTTTGAGAACGCCATCGTCGTCAACTCGGCGCTGGGCGGTTCGACCAACGCGCCGATCCACCTGGGCGCCGTCGCCGCGCATCTCGGTCTGCCGCTCAGCAACGACGACTGGCAGGCGCTCGGCCACGATATTCCGCTGATGGTCAACATGCAGCCGGCGGGGGCCTATCTCGGCGAAGATTTCTACCGCGCGGGGGGGGTTCCTGCGGTGATCGGCGAGCTCATCGCCGCCGGCGCGTTGCCGCACCGCCAGGAGAAGCTGGTGACCGGGAAGACCATTGAAGAGACCTACGCGGGCCTCGCCTCGACCAACCGGGACGTGATCCGGCCCTTCGGCGAGCCGCTCAAACCGGCGGCCGGGTTCGTCAATCTCACCGGCAACCTGTTCGACAGCGCGATCATGAAAACCTCGGTGATCTCGGAGGGGTTCCGCGCGCGCTATCTCTCCAACCCCGACGACCCCGATGCGTTCGAGGTCCGCGCCGTGGTGTTCGAGGGCCCCGAGGATTACCACGCCCGGATCGACGACCCTTCGCTCGGGATCGACGGCGATTGCATCCTCGTCATCCGCGGCGCCGGGCCGATCGGCTATCCGGGCGGGGCGGAGGTGGTGAACATGCAGCCGCCCGCCGCGCTCATCAAGGCGGGGATCACCGAGTTGCCGACCATGGGCGACGGGCGCCAGTCGGGCACCTCCGGCAGCCCCTCGATCCTCAATGCCAGCCCCGAGGCGGCGGCGGGCGGCGGGCTGGCCCTGATCGAGACCGGCGACATGATCCGGGTGGATCTGCGCAAAGCGACCGCGAACATGCTTCTCGACGCGGGTGAGCTCGCCCGCCGTCGCGCGACGCTCGACGCGGCGGGCGGGTTCCCGATCGCGCCGCACCAGACGCCCTGGCAGGAGATCCAGCGCGACATGGTCGACCAGTTCGACAAGGGCATGATCCTGAAACCGGCGGTGAAGTATCAGCAGATCGCCGCGAAGGGCCTGCCGCGCCACAATCACTGAACGGGCGCCACCGGGGCAGGGCGGGGCGGCGACGGTCCGGGATCGGGCTCTAATCGTCGGCAAACCAGGCGCGGTTGTCGTCGCGGATGCGCTCGATCAACAGCGTGATCCGGGAGAGGTGCGCGCGCATCATGCGGACGGCCAACGCCTGATCGCGGGTCTTCAGAGCCTCGAGAATGCCCTGGTGATCCTCGAGGGCGACTGCGGACGCGAATGACAACGACAGCATCCGCACCCTGTCCATATGCCCCTTGTTGCCGGCGATGAGGTCCCAGGCGAACCCGAGGCCGGCCCTTGTGCAAATCTCGTGGTGGAACTGATCGTCGAGCTGGTGGAAGGCGGTGCGGTCCTTGGCCTCGACGGCCTTGCGCTGCCGTTCGAGGTTATCGGCAAGCGCCTCGATATCGGCTTTTGTGAGAGCGGTGGCGGCGACCGCGACCGTCTCGACTTCCAGCGCTGTCCGGATGAACCGCGCTTGCAGGACCGCGGCCTGCGAGATCAGCGTAACCGTGGTGGCGCGTTGCGGGCGAATCAGCAGGAAGCCGAGCTTGGACAGCCGGTAGAACGCATCGCGCACCGGCTGGCGCGAGACGCCGAGGGTTTTGGCAATCTCGACCTCGGAAATCCGGGTGCCGGGCGCAAGCTCAAGCGCCAGCACCTGCCGCTGCAGTTCGTCGAACACCTGATCGGCGACCGAGGGACGCGGCAGGGTCGCATGCTGCCCCATCATCACAGGACCGGCCATCTGAATTCTCCGTTGACAACTGATATGCTAGAATACTAGTACAGAAACACGGACCCGTCTACAGCGACGACCACAAACGGGAGGGGACGTTTTCCATGGCATTGCTCCACGAAGACCGGCTGTTGCCGGTCGAACCTTCGGTGAAAAACCTGGCGCGGGCCCTTTATGATACGGTCGCAGATGCCCCGATCATCTCTCCCCATGGCCATACCGACCCACGCTGGTTTGCCGAAAACGCGCCCTTTGCGGACCCCGCGCAATTGTTCGTAACCCCCGATCACTACGCCTTCCGGATGCTCCACAGCCAGGGCGTGCCGCTCGAGGCGATGGGGGTTCCCCGGGTCGATGGGGGCGCTACGGAAACCGACGGTCGCAAGATCTGGCGCCTGCTCGCCGAAAACTACCACCTGTTCCGCGGCACCCCGAGCCGGGGTTGGCTCGACCATGCCTTCCAGGAGGTTTTTGGCCTCGACGTGCCGCTCTGCGCCAAGACGGCCGATCACTACTACGACCACATCTCCGAGAAGCTCAGCACGCCGGAATTTCTCCCCCGCGCGCTGTTCGAGCGGTTCAACATCGAGGTGATCGCCACCACCGAAAGCCCGCTGGATGAGCTGAAATGGCACAAGATGATCCGCTCTTCCGGTTGGGGTGGCCGCGTTATCACCGCCTATCGTCCCGACCCGGTGGTCGACCCCGATTTCGAGGGATTCACCGGCAACGTCGCGCAATTCTGCGCGCTCGCGGGTGTGCCGGGCACGAGCTGGCAGGACTACCTCGACGCGCACCGGGCCCGGCGCGCCTTTTTCAAGGAGATGGGTGCGACCTCTACAGACCACGGCCACCCGACGGCGTTTACCGAGAACCTCGGCGCGGCGGAGGCCGAAGCGCTCTATGCCAAGGTGATGTCCGGCAAGGCCGACGCCGCCGCGCGCGAAGCCTTCCGTGGCCAGATGCTGACCGAGATGGCGAAGATGAGCCTCGACGACGGGCTGGTGATGCAGATCCACCCAGGGTCTTACCGCAATCACTCGGACCCGATCCTCGCCAGCTTCGGCCGTGACAAGGGCTACGACATTCCGACCCGCACCGACTATGTGCACGCGTTGCAGCCGTTGCTCGACGTGGTCGGCGAGGAGCCGGAGTTCACCCTCATCCTCTTCACGCTCGACGAGACCGCCTATGCCCGCGAGCTTGCCCCGCTCGCAGGTGTCTATCCGGCGCTGAAGCTCGGACCCGCCTGGTGGTTCCACGACAGCCCCGAGGGCATGCGGCGCTACCGCGAGATGACGACCGAGACGGCCGGGTTCTACAACACCGTCGGCTTCAACGACGACACCCGCGCCTTCATGTCGATCCCCGCGCGCCACGACGTGGCCAGGCGGGTCGATGCCGGTTTTCTCGCCACCCTGGTCGCCACCGGGCGGCTCTACGAGGACGAGGCCTTCGAGGTTATCCAGGATCTCGCCCACAGGCTTGCGCGCCAGGCCTACCGGCTTTGAGGCAGACGGTGGCGCAGATGGATCGGGGCACATCCGCTGGCATGGCAATATCCCGGTCGCAACCCGTTCGGCCCCGTTGCGCCCTATCCGCAGGCCAAACCCATGACCTCATCCGCGCCGCGTCCGGCGACCAAACAGACAGCTTCATACCCCGCCGCGACGATATACCCTGAAAGGACCCCCGATGCTCACCGTTGAAACTCGCCACGCCATTCACCCCGACCATGCCCGCACCATGGGGACCGACGAATTGCGCCAGAACTTCCTCGCGACAGGCCTGTTCGCCGATGGCGAGATCCGCCTGGTTTATACGCATTACGACCGTATGACCGTGGGCGCCGCCGTGCCTGCGGGCGGCGAACTGGTGCTCGACAAGGTCGATGAAACCCGCACCAGTACCTTCCTCGAACGCCGCGAGATGGGCATCGTCAACATCGGCGCGACCGGCACCGTCGCCACCGGCGACCAGAGCTACACGCTCGAGAAGGGCGACGTGCTCTACCTCGGCAAGGGCAATGGTGCTGTGAGCTTCGCAGGTGAAGGCCGGTTCTACATCACCTCCTGCCCGGCGCATGCCAGCTTCCCCAACCGGCTCGTCACCCTCGGCGAGGCGGCCAAGGTGGAGCTGGGCGCGGCCGAAACCTCCAACAAGCGGGTCATCAACCAGTTCATCCACCCGTTGGTGATGGAAAGCTGCCAACTGGTGCTCGGCTACACCGAGTTGCTCGAAGGCTCGGTCTGGAACACGATGCCGTGCCATGTGCACGACCGCCGGATGGAAGCCTATCTCTACTGGGGGATGGAGCCGGAGGCCCGTGTCATCCACCTGATGGGCGAACCGCAGGAAACCCGTCACCTCGTCGTCGCCAACGAACAGGCCGCGATCAGCCCGACCTGGTCGATCCACTCGGGCGCCGGCATCGGCTCCTACACGTTCATCTGGGCGATGGCGGGCGACAACGTCGACTACACCGACATGGACTTCATCCAGCCCGGGGACATGAAATGAACCCGTATTCGCTTGAGGGTCGGCGTGCCCTCGTCACGGGTGCCAACACCGGGATCGGCCAGGCCATTGCCGTGTCGCTCGCCGCGCAGGGGGCCCGTGTCACCTGCGCCGGGCGGCGCGGCTCGGAGGCGACGGTGGCGCGGATCATCGAAGCCGGTGGCGAGGCGGACGCGATGCTGCTCGATTTCGCAGACCCGATGGCGGCGCGCGACGCCTTTGCGGGCGCGGGTTACTCGATCCTCGTCAACAACGCGGGCGTCATCCGGCGCGAAGACAGCGTCGATTTCTCCGAAGCCGACTGGGACGACGTAATGGACGTCAACCTCAAGGCGCTGTTCTTCACCACGCAGGCCTTTGCCAGGGCCTGTCTCAAAGACGGGAGCACGCCGGCGGCCGTCGTCAACATCGCCTCGCTGCTGTCGTTCCAGGGCGGAATCCGCGTGCCGTCCTACACCGCGTCGAAACACGGCGTGGCGGGGCTGACCAAGGTGCTCGCCAACGAATGGGCGGCGAAAGGCATCAACGTCAACGCCATCGCGCCGGGCTACATCGCGACCAACAACACCACGGCGCTGCGTGCCGATCCGGTGCGCAACAAATCGATCCTCGAGCGCATCCCCGCGGGCCGCTGGGGCGACCCGTCTGATATCGCAGGGACCGCCGCTTTCCTGTGCTCGCAAGCCGCGCGCTATATCCACGGCGCTGTGCTCAACGTCGACGGAGGCTGGCTTGCCCGCTGATCGTCTGACCCGAACCGCACCCGCGCCGGGCGCTGGCATCGTCCATCTCGGGCTCGGCGCCTTCTTCCGGTCGCACGGCGCGATCTACACCGAGGAGGCGATCGCCGCCTCGGGCGGGGATTGGGGCATCACCGGCGTGTCGCTGCAATCGACGCATATGCGCGACGCGCTCACGCCGCAGGGCGGGGCCTACATCGCGCTCGAACTCGGGCCCGAGGGTGAAGTGGCCCGCCGGGTGGAGGTGGTGCGCGATGTGCTGGTCGCGCGCGAAGACCCAGGCGCGGTGCTCGCGCTGATGGCCGACCCGGCCACGAAAATCGTCAGCCTCACGGTGACCGAGAAGGGCTATTGCCATGAGCCCGCCACCGGCGCGCTCAACCATACGCACCCGGATGTCATCCACGACATCGCCGCGCCGCTGCCGGTCTCGGCGCCGGGGTTCCTGGTGCGTGCGCTGCAGATGCGCCGCGCCGCCGGGCTTGCGCCCTTTACCGTGCTCACCTGCGACAACCTCCCTTCGAACGGCGCGGTCGTGCGCGGGGTCGTGCTTGCCCTGGCGCGCGAGATCGACCCACGGCTGGCCGGTTGGATCGAAGCCGAGGGCAGGTTCCCCTCGACGATGGTCGACCGGATTGCGCCGGCCACGAAGCCCGAGGACATCGCGCGGGTCGCGGCCCTGACCGGCTTTCATGATGCCGCCCCGGTGGTTCATGAGCCGTTCCGGCAATGGGTGATCGAGGACAGCTTCGTGGGCGACCGGCCCGATTGGGGCGCCGTCGGGGCGCAGATGGTCGACGATGTCACGCCCTACGAGCACATGAAGCTGCGGATGCTGAACGGCACCCATAGCCCGCTCGCATATCTCGGCTATCTCGCCGGGCACGAGACGGTCGCCGATTGCATGGCCGACCCGGTCTTCGCCCGGTTCGTTGACCGGCTTTGGGACGCGGAGATCATCCCCGCCGTCGAGGCGCCGCCGGGGGTTTCGCTCGCCGACTACGCGGCGGCGCTGCACAAGCGTTACGACAACCCGGCGATCCGCCACCGGACCTGGCAGATCGCCATGGACGGCAGCCAGAAACTGCCGCAGCGCATCCTCGGCACAGTTTCCGAGAGCCTTGCCGCCGGGCGCAGCACCCCGGGGCTGATCCTCGCGATCGCCGCCTGGATGCGTTACGTCTCGGGCGTGGACCTGAATGGTGCGCCGATTGATGTGCGCGACCCGTTGGCCGACAGGATGAAGGCGCTGTCGGACGCGGCGGATACGCCCGAAGACAAGGTCGCCGCCCTGCTCGGCCTGCGCGAAGTATTTCCGCCAGACCTCGCCGCCCTGCTGGGTGGCCCGGTTGCGGCGTCCTATGCGCTCCTCGCCGACGAGGGCGTGCACAAAGCCATGGAGGTTGCAGCCCGATGAGAGAAACCTGGCGTTGGTACGGACCCGGTCTCGACCCGATCGGGTTGGGCGACATTGCCCAGACCGGGGCAAGTGGCATCGTGAATGCGCTCCACGAAGTACCGTACGGCGAAGTATGGTCTCGTACGGCAATCACTGAACGCAAGCGGGTGATCGAAGCCGCGGGCCTCACCTGGGACGTGGTGGAAAGCCTGCCGGTACACGAGCGGATCAAGCGCGGCGACGGCGATCTTTCACAGCTGTTCGCCAACTACCGCCAGTCGATGGCCAACCTGGCCGCCGAAGGCGTGACGACGATCTGCTACAACTTCATGCCGATCCTCGACTGGACCCGGACCGATCTTCAATCGCCCACCGCCACCGGCGCGACCTGCCTGCGTTTCGAGGCCTATCGGATGGCAGCTTTCGAAGTGTTCATGCTTGAACGCAATGGAGCGGAGGCGGATTACCTGCCGCAGGTGGTCGAGCGCGGCAGGGTCTGGTTCGAGGCCTCCACGCCGGACGACCGCGCGGCGCTGCTTGGCGCGATCATGTCCGGCCTGCCGGGCGCCTTCGACCGCTACGATATCGACGGGCTCAAATCCCAGCTCGCGCTCTACGACGGGATCGGCCACGACGAGATCCGGGCGAATTTCAAACGTTTCCTCGACGCGGTGGTGCCCACCGCCGAAGAGCTCGGCGTGAAGCTCGCGGTCCATGCCGACGATCCACCGCGCGACATCCTCGGGTTGCCGCGGGTGGTCTCGTCGGCGCAGGACGCGGCCTGGGTGCTCGGGGCCCATGACAGCATCGCCAACGGGCTCACGCTCTGTTCGGGCAGCTTCGGCGCGCATCCGACCAACGATCTTCCGGCAATGGCGCGGCGCTTCGGTCCGCGCATCCATTTCGCCCACCTGCGCAACGTGGCGAAAGACCCCGACGGCTCATTCGAGGAGGCCGCGCATCTCGACGGCGACACCGACATGGTCGATCTCGCGAAGGCGCTCCTGGACGAAGAAGCGCGTCGGCGCGCCGAGGGGCGCCCGGATTCGCAGATCCCGTTCCGGCCCGACCACGGCCACGAGATCGCCTTCGACCACGACCGCGACAACGTGCCGGGCTATCCGCTGATCGGACGGCTGAGGGGGCTTGCCGAAGTGCGCGGGGTGATCCGCGCCCTGGAGCACGCCGGTGCCTGACACCCTCGTTCTTCACCCGCGAGACAACGTGGCGGTGGTCACCCGGCGGGCGGAGGCCGGGGAAGACCCGCTGGGCGTCGGCCGGCCGCTGGACCGCGGGTTGTCCGCGGGTCACAAGCTCGCCCGCCTGCCTGTGACCAAGGGCGACCCCGTGTTCAAGTTCGGGCAGGTGATCGGCGCCGCGACCGCCGCCATCGTCCCGGGCGAGCATGTCCACACGCACAACTGCGCCTTCTCCGACCACGACCGCGGCTATGACATCGGCGCCGACATGGCGGCGGCAGAAGCGGCTGTGCCGGGCATGGAACCTGCGCAGTTCATGGGCTACCAGCGGGCCGATGGACGGGTGGGCACGCGCAATTTCCTCGCGCTCTGCGCCACGGTGAACTGCTCGGCGACCGTGATCAACCGCGCCGCCGACGAGCTCACGCGCGAGGGCGCGTTCGAAGCCTTTTCCAATATCGACGGCATCGCGGCTTTCGCCCATGGCACCGGCTGCGGCATGGCGGCGACGGGCCGGGGGGCCGATATCCTCGAGCGCGTGCTCTGGGGCTATGCCACCCATCCCAACGTCGGCGCGGCTGTCTTTGTCGGGCTCGGCTGCGAGGTCATGCAGATCGCCCGGTTTCAGGCGCGTCACGGCGCCGCGGCGCCCGGCCAGGTCCACGCCCTCACCATCCAGGAGACGGGCGGCACCCGCGCGACGATTGACGCGATCAAGGCCCGTGTGCGCGCGATCTTGCCGGAGGTGAATGCGGTGCGCCGCACGCCCTGCCCGGTGTCGGCGCTGACGGTCGGGCTGCAATGCGGCGGCTCCGACGGGCTGTCGGGCATCACCGCCAACCCCGCGCTGGGCGCGGCGTCCGACCTCATCGTCGGGCAGGGCGGTAGCGTTATCCTGTCGGAGACACCGGAGATCTACGGCGCCGAGGGGCTGCTGCTCGGGCGCACCGATCCGCAGACCGCAGACCGCCTGCTCGCCTGTCTCAGATGGTGGGAGGACTATACGGCAGCGAATGGCGGCACGATGGACAACAACCCCTCGCCCGGCAACAAGCAGGGCGGGATCACCACGATCCTCGAAAAGAGCCTCGGCGCGGTGGCCAAGGCAGGTGCGACGCCTCTGCGGGGCTTCTACGACTACGCCGCGCGGGTCGACCGGCCGGGGCTCGTTTTCATGGATACGCCGGGGTACGACCCGGTCTCGGTGACCGGCCAGATCGCCGGCGGCGCGCAGATCGTCGTCTTCACCACCGGGCGTGGCTCGGCGTTCGGGTCAAAGCCCGCGCCGACCCTGAAGCTCGCCACGGGCGACCGGCTGTTTGCCGAGATGCGCGACGACATGGACATCGGCTGCGGCGATATCGTAAGCCGGGGCACGGAGATACCCGCCAAGGGGCGGGAGATCTACGATGCGATTGTGCGGGTGGCCTCGGGCGAGGTGACGAAAAGCGAGGCGTTGGGTCTGGGCGCGCAGGAGTTCGTGCCCTGGCAGATCGGCGCGGTGATGTGAGAGGGCCCTGATGAAGGTAGTCTGTGCCGGCGAGGCGATGATCGAACTCAGTATCGACGCGCCCGGGCGTCAGATCGGCTTTGCCGGCGACACGTTCAACACCGCCGTCTACATGGCGCGCGCCCTGCCGGAGGGGGCGGTCGACTTCGCCACCGTGGTCGGCGAGGACGCGCTTTCGAACCGGATGCTGGCCTTCTTCGAGGCCCAGGGCGTGGGCACGGGGCTGATCCGGCGGCACCCGGTGCGGTTGCCGGGGATCTACTCGATCGCGGTCGACGCGGACGGCGAACGCAGCTTCGCCTATTGGCGCGACCAGTCGGCGGCGCGCACCCTGTTCGCCGATGGGTTCGACGCTCTGCACGGGGCGGACCTGGTGTATTTCTCAGGCATTACGCTGGCGATCCTGCCGCCCGAGATCCGGACCGCGCTGATCGCCTATCTCGCGGGGTTTCCCGGCAAGGTGGCGTTCGATAGCAACTACCGGCCGCGGCTGTGGCCCAGCGAAAACGTGGCCCGCGACGTTATGGAGATGGCCTGGGGCGTGTGCGACATCGCCCTGCCATCGCTCGACGACGAGATGGCGCTGTTCGGCGACGCGGACGCCGACGCGGTTCTGTCGCGGTTCCACGGCTACGGGCTGACCGAAGGGGCGCTGAAACGCGGGGCGACGGGACCGCTGCCGCTCGACCCGGACGCGCCGGTCGGCGACTTCCCGAAGGCCGAAAAGGTGGTCGACACCACCGCTGCCGGCGACAGCTTCAATGCCGCCTATCTTGCCGCGCTGCTGGGCGGGGCTTGCGGCGCCGAGGCGGCGCAGAAAGCGCACGCCCTTGCCATGCAGGTGATCGCGGCGCCGGGCGCCATCGTGCCGACGGCGTAGGCGCGCCGGGGGCCGTCCGCCTCCAGCCCGCAGCCGCTGTCACAACAGTTGCGACAGAAACTGCCTGGTGCGCTGTTCTTGCGGGTTGTCGAAGATCTGCGCGGGCGGGCCGGCCTCGATAATGCGGCCGCCGTCGAGAAAGCAGACCTTGTCGGCCAGCTCGCGCGCGAAGCCCATTTCGTGGGTGGCGAGGATCATCGTCATCCCCTCCTCGCGCAACCTTCGCAGCACGTCGAGCACCTCGGCGACCAGTTCGGGGTCGAGCGCCGAGGTGATCTCGTCGAACAGCAGGATCTCGGGCTGCATCGCCAGCGCCCGGATGATGGCGACCCGCTGCTGCTGGCCGCCGGAGAGCTGATCGGGATAGTGGCCCATGCGGTCGCCCAGCCCGAACCGTTGAAACAGCTCGGTCACCGGTGCTTTGAGCTGCGCCTTGCGCAAGCCCTTCACCCGGCCCGGCGCGAGCATCACGTTGGCCTCGGCGCTCATATGCGGAAACAGGTTGAACGACTGGAACACCAGCCCGATCCGCTGGCGGATTGGCTGCGGGTCGAGCCCTGGCTCGGCGATGTCGACCCCGTCGAAGACAATCTCGCCGTCGTCGATCGGGTCGAGCAGATTGATGGCGCGCAAGAGGGTCGACTTGCCGGATCCGGACGCGCCGATCAGGCAGACCATCTCGCCCGCGTCGACATCCAGGTCGATGCCGCGCAACACATGGTGGGTACCGAAACTTTTCTGGACGCCTGCGAGCCGCAACATCGTCCTCATTGCTCGATCCGCCTGCGTTTGTGCATGAGGTAATCGGCGTAGCGGGTCGCGGGGATGGTGATGATCAGAAAGATCAGCGCGGCGCCCACGTAGGGCGTGAAATTCGCGTACAGCGACTTGTAGACGCCCGCCTGGCGAAAGATCTCGACCGGGCCGACGAAGGACAGCAGGGCGACGTCCTTCTGCAGCGCGATCACCAGGTTCATGTTGGCGGGCACCACGTTGCGCAAAGCCTGCGGCAGGACCACGAAACGCATGGTGTCGCCCGAAGACAGGCCGAGCGAGAGCGCGGCGGAGCGTTGGCTTCTGTGGATCGATTCTATCCCTGAGCGGATCACCTCTGCGACATAGGCCGAATAGACCAGGATGAGCGCGAGCGAGCCCCAGATATACGGGCTGTTCCAGGGCCGCGGGAGCCCCAGGCCCGGCACGCCGAAGCCGATCAGATAGATCACCAGGATCACCGGCAGGCCCCGGAAGATATCCGTGTAGAGCGTCGCGAAAAGCTTGAGCGGATAGAGCGCGGGCCGCTGGATGTCGCGGCAGATCGCGACCACGAGCGACAGGATCGCGATCAGCGGCAGCGACCAGGCAAAGATCGCGATGTCGAGCAGGAAGGCGTCGAGCAGGCCTGGGAAGGTCTTGGAGAAGACCGGACCGTTGAAGAAGCTTTTCTTCACCGCCTCCCAGCCGGGGGCCAGCGGCACCAGGAGGACGATTGCGAGGAGGACAGCGGCGGTCGAGGTCGCGGCGATCCGCATCGACCGCCTGCGCAGCGCCGCCTCGAAGACCGCACGCCGTCCCGGGCGTGCGGTCGTATCGCTTGTGTCGGTCATCGAGGCTGCGGGCCCCCTTCTTTCTCGATAACCGGTCTTATTCGATGACCGGCACACCCGTGGCCGCGGCCAGCCATTCCGCTTCCAGCGCGGCGAGCTGCCCCGAGGCCGTCAGCGCCTCGATCGCGGCATCGACGCAGGCCTTGAGCGGGTTGCCGTCTTCCATCAGGATCCCGAACTGGTCGGGGTTCTGGCTCCGCTCGGCCGGGAACTGCCCGAGCAGCGCGCCATTCTCGACGGTCACGGCCGACAGATAGAGCGCGGTCGGCAGATCGAAGAGGGCTGCGTCGATCTGACCAGCCTGGATTGCCTGGGTCACATCGGTGTTGTCGTTGTAAAGCAGGATGTCCTTTTCGGGTCCGATGGCATCGTCGATCATCATTGCCCCGGTGGTGCCGGCCATGGCGCCCCAGAGCAGGCCCTTGAGGGCTTCGGGCGCCGGGTCGCCGACCGCCTCGACCACGGTTGCGGTGGTCAGGATGGCCATGGCGGAGGTGTAGTAGGGCAGCGAGAAATCGACCATTTCCTCACGCTCGGGCGTGATCGAGTATTGCTGCATGTTGATGTCGAAGTTCTTGGCCCCGGGCTGGATCGCCTCGTCGAAGGAGGTGCGCACCCAGCTCACGGCGTCGTCTTCGAAGCCCATTTCGTTCGCGATGGCATAGGCGACGGCCGCCTCGAAGCCCTGCTTCGTCTCGGGCGCATCGTCGATCACCCAGGGAAAGTAGGCCGGGTTGCCGGTGGCGATGGTCAGCACGCCGTCTTCGAGCGTCTTGCCCGCGGTGCAGTCGTTTCCGGCCGTTGCGGCCGTGGCAACGAGCGTGGCGCAGAGTGCGGTCACAATGGTCTTCATGTCGTTTGTCCCCCGTGGCGATGATCTATGGCGCATGTCGCCACTATTGCCGGCGATTGTCCAGACGTTCTTGCGGCCAAGAGACAAAGGCCGGCCCGTGACGGACCGGCCCCTTTGGCGTTCGCTGGATATCCGGTCAGCTGCGTCCCTTCCAGGGCACCAGGACGCTCTCGGCCTTGCGAACGAGAATGTCGATCCCGAATCCGACGATCCCGATCACGATGATCCCCATCAGCACGATATCGGTCTGCTGGAATTTCGAGGCCGCCATGATCATCATGCCGATCCCGTTTTCCGCGGCGACGAGTTCGGCGGCCACAACGGTCCCCCAGCACACCCCCATGGCGACCCGGGCGCCGGTGAAGATCTCGGGCAGGGAATTGGGCACGATCACGTGGCTCATGATCTGGTGTTTCTTCGCCCCCAGCGAATAGGCGGCATGGATCTTGGTGATGTTCACCCCGGACACCCCCGACCGGGCCGCGATCGCCATGATCCAAAGGGCCGCGAGGAACAGCAGGATGATCTTCGACACCTCGCCGATCCCGAACCAGATGATCATCAGCGGGATGAGCGCGAGCGGCGGGACGGGCCGCATGAATTCGACGATCGGGTCGAACCAGCCGCGGAACCAGTCCGACAGGCCCATCGCATAGCCGAGCGGAATGCCGACCAGCGCGCCGAGGAAGAAGCCCGCGATCACCCGAAACAACGAGATCCCGAGATGCTCGTGCAACAGGTAGTTGCGAAACCCGTTGCGGCTGATGTCGATGAAACGTTTGACCACGGCTTCCGGCGGCGGCAGCCAGATCGGCTCCATCTGAAGCCCGCGCGGCGGCGCGAAGCTGATCGCACCTTTGGCCGTCAGCGCGAAGCGGCCGGCGTCGGTGCGAATCGGTGCGTCCGGGCCGATCTCGACTCCGTCGATCGCAACCACCTTGGCGCCCGCTTTGCGGTCCACTTCGTCGTTCTTGTCGAACAGGATCGTCGCCGAGCGCGACGCGGTCATCGTCACCGCATCGTCGCGCGCGAGCCCGACGCCGGGGTCGACCTCGAAATTCGCGACATCGTCGCCGAAATCGAACACCCGTACATGTACCACTGCGTCGTCGCGGGCGCCGTCGGGGCCTTCGAGCGTGTAGGTGAACGCGGTCTCGCCCGCGAACGGCGCGGGGGCGTGCGTAAAACCCGGCACCCAGGCGGAGCCGGTGAAAGATCCCCAGATCAGGAACACGGTCGCCACGGAGATGACCGAGGCGATCCGGTTGGGCCGCACGGTGCTTTCATCGCCGAAAGTGACGGTCTTGAGCGAGGTGTAGTCCTTCGTCGTGCGATGCACGAAGAACTTCACCGCCAGCGACGAAATGACGAAGATCGCGATATAGACAAAGAGAATGAACAGCCCGGTCATTGCGCCGCCTCCGTGCGTCCCATAATTTCCTCTTCCATGTCCCAGATCATTTCGAGGATCTCCTCGCGGGTCTGGTTGTATCCGTCGGCGTGTTTCACCTCGCGCAAGTCGGCGTTCACGCCCATGTCTGCGAAGGGAAGCTGGTATTCCTTGTGAATGCGCCCGGGGCGCGGGGCCATCACGATCAGCCGTTCGCCGAGCAGGATCGCCTCCTCGACCGAGTGGGTGATGAGGACGATGGTCTTGCCGGTCTCCTTCCAGAGCTTCAGCACCAGCCCTTGCATCTTTTCGCGGGTCAGCGCGTCGAGCGCGCCCAGCGGCTCGTCCATCAAGATCACGTCGGGGTCGTTGGCGAGGCAGCGCGCAAGGGCCACCCGCTGCTGCATCCCGCCCGACAGCTCGTAGATCGCCTTGTCCTTGAAATCGGCCAGCCCAGTAACGTCGAGCAGGTGGTCGACATGCTCGCCCCACTGCGCTTCCTTCTGGCCTTTCATGCGCGGGCCGAAACTGACGTTGTCGCGCACGTCCATCCATTCGAACAGCGCGCCCTGCTGAAACACCATACCGCGTTCGGCATCGGGGCCGGTGACATTGTGGCCGTTCAGCACAATCTGTCCGCCGGTCGGCGCGAGAAAGCCCGCGACGATGTTGAGCAGCGTGGTCTTGCCGCAGCCAGAGGGGCCAAGCACACTCATGAGCTCGCCCTCTTTCAGATGCAGCGACACATCCTCAAGGGCCTGGACCGAGCCGCCGTTCGGGATGTCGAACCGCATGGAGATGTTTTCGATGGACAATCCGGTCATGGAACCTCCTGTTTTTGCGGACCGAAGTCCCATGCAGGGTGGCAAGGCCTTTCGAAAGGCCTTGCCGACGCGATTTCGAAATCGCGTGATAATCGGCTTTCAAGCCGATTGTTGAAGCCGTTTCGAAACGGCTTCGACCGGTCTACATACCGCCCAGCGTCGAGAGCGGGCCGGTGTTGACCGCGTTCTCGTAGGTGTCGAGCGCTGCGTCGATCGAGCCCGCTTCCACGAAGACATCGGCGACGCCTTTCATGAACGCCGGCGCGCTGCCGCCGAGCCAGGCTTCGCTCAGCTGCTCATCGACGGTCGGGAAGACGAAGGTCGCGATCGTCTCCATGGTCGCGTCCTCGTCCATGCCCGCATCCTTGGCGATCACCGGCAGCATCTCGGCCTGGTTGGCCTCGTCGGCCCACATCGCGTTGGCGTCGGCGGTCACTTTCAGGAACTTGGCGACCAGCTCTTCGTTCTCGGCCACCCAGTCGGCCGGGCCCGAGGTCACGTCGAACACCAGGATGCCGAGCGCGGTCTTCTCGGCGCCGGTCAGCAGCACGTTGCCGTGCTCGACCGCCCGCCGCAGCGCGCCGCCCCAGCCGCAGAACATGTCGACCGCACCTTGCGCGATGGCGGCGGCGCCGTCGGGCGGATCCATGTCGACCACGTCCATCGAGGCGATGTCGACGCCGAAATGGCTCATCTGCTTGAGGAAGCCGTAATGCGCGGCGGTGCCGAGCGGCACGGCGACCTTCTTGCCGGCAAGCTCGCCCGCGTTGGAGGCGTCGATCTCGAGCTCGGCGCGCACGACGCAGTTGTCGTTGTCGGCATAGGACACGGCAACGTCGAGGATCTGCAGGTCCTGCCCGGCCGAGGTCGCGACCACGAAGGGCGGCACGCCCTGGCTGACCGAAAGCTGCACGTCGCCCGAGGCCATCGCCGCCGACATCTTCACGCCGCTCTCGAAGCTTACCCAGTCGATCTCGACACCCATCTCTTCTTCGTAGGTGCCCATCTGCTTGGCGTATTCGAAGGGCATCGGCCATTCGAGGAAATAGGCGACGGTGATGCTTTGGGCAGCGGCCTGCGACGCGCCGAAAAGCGCCGTGCTGGCCGCAAGCGCGGCAAGGGTCTTTTTCAGTGTATCCGATCTCATTGTGAACTCCCTGTTCGTTCTGGCCTTCGGCCTTGTGTTTCTGACCCATTTCACTACGGGCTCGGGACATCTCGCAACTTTTTCGCGCGTCGCGTCCAAAAAAACCCTAACATGTCACAAATGCGGATCAAAGTTCCGAAGTTTTCGAATTTAGGGTCCGGATCGGGCGCAACGGGGATCATCGCCTATGCAACGTGCAAACCTGAGCCTGCGCGGGCTCGAGATCTTCCTCGCGGTCGCGCGGTCGGGGTCGGTGCGCAAGGTGGCGGCCGAGACCGGGCTGTCGGCCAGCACCATTTCGCATCACCTGCGCGGGGTCGAGGACAGCCTGGGCGTGAAGCTGCTCGACCATTCCCGCCGGCCGATGGTGCTCACCCCGTCCGGCAGCGTGTTCGCGCGCCATGTCGAGGAGGGGCTGCGGTCGATCCGGCGGGGTGAAACGGAGCTGATCGCCGGCGACCTCGCGGAGACCCGCGAGCTCCGGCTCGGCACGGTCGACGATTTCGACAGCGAAGTCGCACCGGATCTCGCGCAATTCCTCGCCCGCGCCATGCCCAAGTGCACCTTCATGCACCACACCCGTCCGAGCCACGAGATCATCCGCCTGCTCTATGAGCGCAAACTCGACGCGGGCGTGGCCACTCATCCCGCGTCAGACACCTCGGGGCTCGTCGAGCACCCGCTTCTGCGCGATCCTTTTGTCCTCGCGTTGCCTGCGGAAAACGCACCGGACCCGGAGGCGCTGACGTCCGGGCAGGGCAAGCTGCCGCTCCTGCGCTACTCGCGCAACCAGGTGATCGGCAATCTGATCGAGGCGCATCTGCGCCGCTCCCGGATCGGCCTGCCGAACCGGTTCGAGCTTGAGAGCAACCAGTCGATCATGGGCATGGTCGCGGAAGGCAGCGGCTGGGCGATCACCACGCCGACCTGCTACGGGCGGGCGCGCCGGTTTCATGACCGCATCGTCCTGTGCCCGTTCCCGGGCCGCGAGTTCACCCGGACCCTGTCGCTGTTCACCACCGAGGATTATCCCGCCAACATGGCGGCCCTGATCGCCCAATCCCTGCGGCGGCTGATCAACATGCATTTCGTCGATCCGGTGACCCAACGCTACCCGTGGCTGACACCGGGCTTTCGGGTGCTCGAAGGTGGCGATGCGGCGCAGTGACCGCGGCCTTGCAGGGCGGGGCTGGGAGGACACGGCGCAAACCGATGCGTTGGTATCCGATTTTGCAGGGACCGTCACAAGTTGATCCGGTTAACAAGAGATTGGTGGGAGGATTCATGTAACCCTTTGGAACCAAGACAAAACACCCTGGCGGATGAGGGTCGGTTTCCTAGGAAACCGACCCCTGTTTCCTAGGAAACCAACAGAGCTGGAACCGGGGAAGCGCGGCGTTCCAGGTCCTCCCGGGATGTTCAAGGCACCTGATCCCCCTATCCCGACAAGATCCGGAACCGCTCGCGGATTGCGTTTTCCTCGGCGGCGCTCAGGTAGCGCGGATGATCGCTCTGCAACAATTCCCGCGCCCGGTCCGTCGCCCTTTCCCACGCGGTCCTTGCCCCGGCGGCGGCCCAGGCATCCGGTGAGGTGCGATCGGCCAGCGCCGGATAGAAAAAATCGCGCTCCATCGCCGCCATGGTCTGGTCCGCGCTCAGGAAATGCCCGGTGCCGAGCACCGCCTCGATGATCGCATCCGTATCCAGCGTGTCGGGCCCCACTTCGATCCCGCGCAGAATCCGGTAGTTGGCCGAATGCATTTCGTCGTCGAGTACGAAGGCTTCGAAACTCGCGCCGAGCAGCGAGGCCGTCATGCCGGAGCTCTCATAGACCATGTTGGCGCCCGCCAGCGCCGCGGCGAGCGAGGTCATCCCCTTTTCCATCCCGTATTGTGCATCGATTGCCTTGGCGTCGGTCATCGAGGCGGCCACGCCCGAGGGCAGGCCGAGCCAGTTGATAATCTGCGCCGAGGCGGCGTTCATCAGCGCTGTCTCGCTGCCGCCGCCGGCGAAGGAGCCGGTGCGCAAGTCAACGACAAAGGGCCAGTTGGAGAACACCATCGGGTGGCCGGGGCGGATCGCATGCACCATGACCAGGCTCGCCAGCGTCTCGGCGAGCGACTGGGCGAGGAAACCGGCGAGCGGCGCGGGGGCCGTGGCGCCCGCCTGCGCGGCGGTGATGCAGGTGAGCGGAATGTTGTGGCGGATGCATTCGAAGATCACCGCCACCGCGTCGGCGCCGTAGCGCATCGGCGAAATCACCGGGCTCACATGGGCCTTGACGAACGGCCGTCTGGCGAAAGCGCCCTCGCCCCCCGCGGCAATGTCGAACATGGCCACAATGGGCGCGACGTGGCTTGCGAGGGTGAAGGCGGTGGCCACGGGTTTGGTGGTGTTGGCAAGCAACGCGTAGGCGGTGTTGACGTCGAGGTCGAACGGGTCGGCCACATCGGTGGCGATGCAATTGCGGGTGAACCAGCTGATATTGGTCAGCCTGTCCTGAAGCCGGGCGAAATCGTGCAGATCGGCCAGCGTGGCGGCCCGGTAGAGGCCGGTGTCGAGGTCGAGCACTTGGACGGCGGCGCCGCCAGTGCCGAAATGCACCGTGCTCCCGCCGACCTCGATCGAGCGGTCGGGATCGCGCCCGTGAAATACAAAGCGCTTGCAGGCGCCGGCGATCACGTCTTCGCACAGGCTGCGGGGAAACAGAATGCGCCCGCCGTCGCCGGGCACGGCGCCAGCGGCCAGAAGCCGGGTGGCCAGGCGTTCGGGCACATCGCCCATGCCCAGCTGTTCCAGGAGGTCGAGCGCGGCCGCGTAGATCGCGCCGATCTCGCTTTCGGCGAGCGGCGCATAGGCGCCGCCGATCTGCCCGGGCGGGCATGGATTCTCGGCCGGGCCGCGCGCTCGGAGTGCCAACCGCGCCTGCCTGCCCGCCCGTTTCGCTTTGTCGCGCGTCATGTATCCGCCTCCCGATCCGGCATCAGAGCACTCCGGTCGCTGTCTTTTGGCAAGACCCCTGTGGGCCCTAGCGATTCATCGAAACCTTGTTTTGATATTTTCGCATCTAACGACCGCCCGTTGACCGCTGGCCTCGCAGCGGATTTCTGAACCCCAAGCAGGAGGTCGCTCATGAAACGCACGACGCGCGTGGTGGTCATCGGGGGCGGGATCGCCGGGTGTTCAACGCTCTACCATCTCACGCAGGAGGGGTGGTGCGACGTGGTGTTGGTGGAGCGCGACGAGTTGACCAGCGGCACGACCTGGCATTCGGCGGCGCAGGTCACGAACTTCGGCATGACCCAGACGATGGTCGGGCTGAAGAGCCATTCCATCGCGCTCTACAAGGAGCTGGCGGACGATCCCGACTACCCGATCAACTACCATCACGGCGACGGCGGCATCCGGCTTGGAAACACCGGCGCGCAGATGGACGGTTACCGCCATTTCGCCTCGATGGCGCGCGGCATGGGGATCGAGTTCGAGGTGATCGACGCTCAGGAATGCGCCCGCCGCCACCCGCTCATTTCCACCGACAACCTGATCGGGGGCTTGTGGGATCCGCTCGACGGCGACATCGACCCGGCCCAGCTCTGCCAGGCCCTCGCCCGGCGCGCCCGCAAGGCCGGGGCGGAGGTCTACCGCCATACGCCGGTGACCGGCCTGACCCAGCACCCGGACGACAGCTGGACTGTGCACACGGAAAAAGGCGACATCACCTGCGAGATCGTCGTCAACGCGGGCGGCTACCGGGTCAATGAGATCGGCGCGATGATGGGGGTGCATCACCCGGTCGCTTCGATGGAGCACCAGTATTTCCTTACCGAAGAGATCGAGGCGATCAAGCAAGCCGGTCACCGGATGCCGCTCATCCGCTGCCCGATCAGCGATTACTACTGCCGGCAGGAAAAGAACGGGCTGCTCATTGGTTTCTACGAGCAGGGCTGCAAAAGCTGGGGGATGGACGGGATCGACCCCAACTTCACCAACGCGCTCTGTCCCGACGATCTCGACCGGATCACGGATGTGCTCGAAGGTGCGTTCGCGCGGATGCCGGCGCTGATGGACACCGGCATCCATACGGTTGTGAATGGTCCGATCACCTACACGATCGACGGTGCACCGCTGGTCGGGCCAATCCCGGGCAAGCGCAATGCGTTTTGCATCATCGGGCTGCGGGCCGGGCTCGGCGAGGGCGGCGGCCACGGCTGGCTGCTCGCCCAGCAGATCGTGCACGGCGAGGCGATATACGACACCTGGGTGATCGACCCGCGCCGCTTCACCGGCCACGCCAATGTCGAGCTGACCGCGCTCAAAGCCATCGAGGATTACCAGAACGAGTTCCGCTTCCATTTCCCCAATGAACACCGCCCCGCCGCGCGGCCCGCCAAGACCACACCGCTCACCCCGGTGCTGGCCGCCGAGGGCGCCGCGTTCACCGTGGTCAACGGCTGGGAGCGGGTCGAGTTCATCAAACCCACGCCCGACTTCCACGTCACCCCCTCTTTCCGGTTCGACGAGGCCTTCGACATCGTCGGGGGCGAAGTGGCGAACCTCGCCGGGAATGTCGGGCTCGCCGAGGTCAACGGCTTCAACCGGTTCGAGATCACCGGAGAAGACCGGCATGCCTTCCTTAATGCGATGTTCTGCGGCAATGTCACCAAGCGCGACGGGCGGGTGGGGCTCGGCTACCTGCTCAACACCCACGGCATGCTGAAGGGCGAGGCGACGGTGGCCAACCTGCCCGCCTCCGACCGCGGCCCGGACCGGGTCTGGTACGGTTCGGCGGCGGCCGCTGAGTTTCACGACATGGACTGGCTGACGCAGCATCTCGACCCCGCGCTGGACGTCCAGATCAGAAGCCTCACCAACGACCAGACCATCCTGGTACTGGCCGGGCCGAAAGCGCGCGACGTGCTCTCCGCCGTCTCCCGCGGCGACTGGTCGAAAGCCGCCTTTCCCTGGCTTTCGGCGCGCGAATGCTTCATCGGGTTTGCCCCCGCGACGGTTCTGGCGGTGAGCTTTTCGGGCGAACGCGCCTACGAGATCCACGTGCCCAACGCCTCCGCTTATGCCGCGTATCTCGCGCTCAGAGAGGCGGGCGAAGCGCATGGGCTGACGCTCTTCGGTGCCCGTGCGGTGGAGGCGATGCGGCTCGAGAAGGGCTTTTTGCACTGGAAGGCCGACATCCTCACCGAGTTCGACCCGTTCGAGACCGGGCTCGACCGATTCGTCAAGCTCGAGAAGGGCGACTTCATCGGGCGTGAGGCACTTCTGAAACGCCACGCAGACGGCCCGCGCCGCAAGTTGGTGAGCCTCGCGGTTGACTGCACCCATGCGCCCGCGCCCCCCGGCGCCTCGCTGATGCGGGGGGCGGAGGTGGTCGGCACCGTCACTTCCGGCGGTTGGGGCTACCGCACCGGGCTCAATCTGGCTTACGCTTTCGTCCAGCCCGCGCTCGCCACGCCCGGCTCCGAGACCACCATCGACATTCTCGGCGACCCGATCCCCGCACAGGTGATCGCGCCGAGCCCCTATGACCCAGACTTCGCCCGCTTGCGGGCCTGACAAAACAAGGAATACCCCATGCACCTCGCCCGTTTCCCCCGCAAACACCTCGCGCATCTGCCGACTCCGTTCGAACCGATGAAGCGCCTCTCGAAGGAGCTCGGCTGCGAGATCTGGATCAAGCGCGACGATTGCACCGGCATGTCGACCGGCGGCAACAAGACCCGCAAGCTCGAGTTCCTGATGGCCGAGGCGCTGGAAGAAGGCGCCGACATGGTGATGACCCAGGGCGCGACCCAGACCAACCACGGCCGCCAGACCGCCGCCTTCGCCGCCAGGCTCGGGCTCGACTGCCATATCCTGCTCGAAGACCGCACCGGCTACCAGGACGCGAACTACAACCACAACGGCAACGTGCTGATCGACCATCTGCACGGCGCGACGACCCAGAAGTTCCCCGGCGGCCACGACATGGTGGCGGAGATGGAGAGGGCGGCTGAAAAGAAGCGCGCCGAGGGCCGCAAGGTCTACGTCATCCCCGGCGGCGGCTCCAACCCGACCGGCGCGCTCGGCTATGTCAATGCCGCCTTCGAGCTTGTGTCACAGGCCAACGACCGCGGGCTGGTCATCGACCGCCTGGTCCATGCCACCGGCTCATCGGGCACCCAGGCCGGCCTCGTCACCGGCATGTGCGCGATGAACGCGCAGATCCCCGTGCTCGGCATCGGCACCCGCGCGCCGCAGCCGAAACAGGAACAGATGGTCTACGATCTCGCCTGCCGGACGGCCGAGAAGCTCGGCTGCGCCGGCGCGGTCAAACGCGAAGACGTAATGGCCAACACCGACTACGTGGGCGAGGGCTACGGGCTGCCGACCGAGAGCGGCATCGAGGCGATCCGGATGTTCGCCGAGCTTGAGGGCATCCTGCTCGACCCCTGCTATAGCGCCAAGGGGGCCGCCGGGCTCATCGACCTCGCGCGCAAGGGTACGTTCAAGGATGAACGCGTTGTCTTCCTGCATACGGGGGGCAACGCGGCGCTGGGCGGTTACGATTTCGCCTTCGACAATGCCGACCGCTGGGTAACCCTCTAGGTGCCGCGCACGGTCGGCATATTGGGCGGCATGGGCCCGGAGGCGACGATCCTGCTTCAACAGAAGCTGATCGCCGCCGTGCCGGCGCGCGACGACGCCGACCACGTGCCGCTGCTCATCGACATGAACCCGCAGGTGCCCTCGCGCATCGCCCATCTCATCGAGGGCGACGGGGAGGATCCGGGGCCGACGCTCGGCGCCATGGCAAAGCGGCTCGAAGGCGCCGGGGCCAAGGCGATCGCAATGCCCTGCAACACCGCGCATCACTACGCGGAGGCGATCCGCGGGGCGATCGGCGTGCCCTTCCTCGACATGGTGGCGCTCGCCAGCGATCACGCGGCCGCCCGCCTCGGCCCCGGCGGGCGCGTCGGCCTGCTCGCCTCGCCTGCCGTGCGGATGACCGGCCTTTACGAAGCGGCGCTGGGCGTCCGTGGGCTCGACACGCTCTGGCCGGATGACGACGCGCCGATGCTGGCCGCGATCCGCGAGATCAAGGCGGGGGGCGGCGAGGACGCCGCGAAGGCGGTTGTCGCAGCGGCGGACGAGCTGACGGCCCGGGGCGCGGGGCTGCTGTTCGTTGCCTGCACCGAGTTTTCCCTGATCGCGGACCGGCTCGCGCCCGCCGTGCCGGTCATCGACACGCTCGACATCCTCACGGACGAGATCGTCGCCTTCGCGCAAGATGCAAACCCAACGGAGCAGTCCGGATGACCGTCACCTACCTCAAGCGCGCCGACCCCCGGCCAGGGCAGGAAAGCGCCGATCTGCGCGATACCGTGGCCATCATGCTCGCGCGGATCGAGCAGGAAGGCGAGGACGCGGCGCGCTCCTACGCACGCAGCTTCGACAAGTGGGAGCGCGCGGTGGTGCTCGACGACACCGCGCGGGCAGAGGCTGTGCGCCGCGTCCCGCAATCGCTCCAGGACAATATCCGCTTTGCCCATGACAACATCCGCCGCTTCGCCGAAGCGCAGAAGGCGACGCTCACCGATTGCGAGCTGGAGCTCCTGCCCGGGCATTGGGCGGGGCAGAAACAGATCCCGGTGTCTTCGGCTGGCTGTTACGTGCCCGGGGGCCGCTACGCCCATATCGCCAGCGCGTTGATGACCGTCACTACGGCCCGGGTCGCGGGCGTGGGTCATGTCACCGCCGCCTCGCCGCCCCGGAGCGGGGAAGGCATCCCCGACGCCGTGGTCTTCGCGATGGATCTCGCGGGCGCGGGCACGATCCTCAATCTCGGCGGCGTCCAGGCGATCGCCGCGATGGCCTTCGGGCTCTTCGGGGTGACGCCCGCCGATATCCTCGTCGGCCCCGGCAACGCTTTCGTCGCCGAGGCCAAGCGGCAGCTGTTCGGGCGGGTCGGCATCGACATGGTCGCGGGGCCGACCGACACGCTGGTGATCGCCGACGCCAGCGCCGACCCCGAGACGGTCGCCTGGGATCTCGTCGGTCAGGCCGAGCACGGGGCCGACAGCCCGGTCTGGCTGGTGACCAGCGACCGGCGGCTCGCCGAGCGGGTCATCGCCCGGGTGCCCGCGCTGTGCGACAGCCTGCCCGATCCCAACGCCTCGGTCGCGCTGCGCGCTTGGGCTGACCGGGGCGAGGTGGTGCTGTGTGACACAAACGAGGAGATGGCCGCGACCTCGGACGGCTACGCGCCCGAGCATCTCCACGTGATGGCGGCGGACCTCGACTGGTGGCAGGGCCGGTTGACGGCCTATGGCTCGCTGTTCCTCGGGGACGGCACCACCGTGCCCTTTGGCGACAAGGTCTCGGGGCCGAACCATGTGCTGCCGACCGGCGGGGCCGCGCGTTACACCGGCGGGCTGTCGGTGCAGAAGTTCACCAAGACCGTGACCTGGCAGCGCACGACAGGCGGCGCTTCGCAGGCGCTTGCCCGCGCGGCGGGCGATCTCAGCCGGTTCGAGGGCATGGAGGGCCACGCGCGCTCCGCCGAGTTGCGTCTGGGGCGGCCCTCGGTTCGGTCGGCCTCCTGAGCGGGCCGTTTTGGACTTATGTGAAGACCTGATCTGGCCCTAACGGGGCTCGGGGATTCGTGGCCATGTCGGGGCGCGCCGCCTGCCGCGGCAAGGAGTCTCCCCGATGAACATCGCGCCCGCCCCCAACGACATGTCCACGCTCGTCGCCGCCGACAAGGCCCATGTCTGGCATCATTTGTTCCAGCACGCCGGGTTGGACAGCGCCGACCCCCGGATCATCACCGACGGTCGCGGCATGCGGGTCTGGGATCACAACGGGGTCGAGCTGCTCGATGCGGTGTCGGGCGGCGTCTGGACGGTCAACGTCGGCTACGGGCGCGCGCGCATCGCCGATGCCGTGCGCGACCAGCTCCTGCGCATGAACTATTTCGCGGGCTCGCTCGGCTCGGTCCCGGGGGCGGCGTTCTCGGCAAAGCTGATCGAGAAGATGCCGGGCCTCACCCGGGTCTACTACGCCAACTCCGGGTCGGAGGCGAACGAGAAGGTGTTCAAGATGGTGCGCCAGATCTCGGCGCGCCATCATGGCGGGCGCAAATACAAGATCCTGTACCGCGAACGCGACTACCACGGCACCACCATCGCCACGCTTGCCGCCGGCGGCCAGCCGGAACGTGCGGCCCAATACGGGCCGTTCCCCGACGGGTTCGTCGCCGTGCCGCATTGCCTCGAATACCGCAGCCAGTTCCCGGATGCGGCGGATTACGGCCTCGCCGCCGCGAATGCGATCGAGGAGGTGATCCAACGCGAAGGTCCCGATACGGTCGGCCTGCTCTGCCTCGAACCGATCACCGCGGGCGGCGGTGTGATCGTGCCGCCCGAGAGCTACTGGCCGCGGGTCCGGGAGATCTGCGAGACGTACGACGTGCTCCTGCATATCGACGAGGTGGTCTGCGGCGTCGGGCGCACCGGCGCCTGGTTCGGCTACCAGCACTACGGGATCACCCCCGATTTCGTGACCATGGCGAAGGGCGTGGCCTCGGGCTACGCGGCCATTTCCTGCACCGTGACGACCGAGGCGGTCTTCGAGATGTTCAAGGGCGACCCGTCCGATCCGCTCGACCATTTCCGCGACATCTCCACCTTCGGCGGTTGCACCTCCGGCCCCGCCGCCGCGCTCGAGAACATGGCGATCATCGAGGAGGAGGGGTTGCTCGACAACACCACCCGGATGGGCGACCGGATGCTGTCCAACCTCGCCGACCTCATGGACAAGCACAAAGTCATCGGCGAGGTGCGCGGCAAGGGGCTGTTCTGCGGCGCCGAGCTGGTGGCGGACCGGACCAGCAAGGAGCCGGTCGAGGAGAAGCTTGCACAAGCCGTGGTGGCAAGCTGCAACCGGCAGGGTGTTATCATCGGGATGACCAACCGCTCGCTCCCCGGGTTCAACAACACGCTCTGTTTTGCGCCCGCGCTGATCGCCACCGAGGACGACATCGACCGGATCACCGGCGCGGTCGATGTCGCGCTCGCGGAGGTCTTCGCCTGAGGCGCCAACCACCGCCTTCCCGCCGGGCGGATGCCGCGTCTATAGTCTGGCGCATGGCGATCCCGGTCGAGACCTTCTTCCTCGCCCCCGACGGCGAGGGCACGCTGCAACAGCAGATACAGCGGATGGTGGCCGAGGGCATCCTCTCGGGCCGGTTCCCGGCCGACGCGCGGCTGCCGTCGAGCCGGAAACTGGCCGAGCACCTCGGCGTCAGCCGGATCACGGTCACGCTCGCCTACACCGACCTCGTCGCCTCGGACTACGTCGAGGCGCGCGGCCGGTCGGGCTATTTCGTCTCCGAAGGCGCGCCGCGCAACCCGGTCTTCGATCTGCGCGCGGGGCCTCAGACAGGCGGCGCCGACTGGTCGCGGCTGATCGGGCGCAGCTTCATCGGCCCCGGCCGGATCGAGCGCCCCGCCAACTGGCGCAGCCACCCCTACCCGTTCATCTACGGCCAGGCCGACCCGCAGCTTTTCGACCACCACAATTGGCGCGGCGCGGCGCTTCGCGCGCTGGGTCCGCGCGAGTTCGAGGTGCTGGCGCATGATGCCTATGAGCAGGACGACCCGCTGCTGGTCGAATACATCCGGCGCCACATCCTGCCCCGGCGCGGCATCCAGGCCCGGCCGGAACAGATCCTCATCACCATGGGGGCGCAGAACGCGCTGTGGATGGCGGCGGAGATCCTGCTCGGCCAGCGCCGGGTCGCGGTGCACGAAAACCCCTGCTACCCGGGCCTGCGCCAGATCCTCGCCCACACCCGCTGCACCGCCGTCGCGCTCGATGTCGATGCCGGCGGGCTGGATCCGGAAGCGCTGCCCGACCGGGTCGATGTGGTCTTCACCACCGCGAGCCACCAATGCCCGACCAACGTGACCATGCCGATCGAGCGGCGGCGGCGGCTGCTCGCGCTGGCGGCAGACCGCGGCTTCGCGGTGGTCGAAGACGATTACGAGTTTGAAATCCCCTTTGGCACCGCGCCGGTGCCGTCGCTGAAGGCCATCGACGAGGCGGGGGCGGTGATCCACGTCGGCTCGTTCTCGAAGTCGTTGTTTCCGGGGCTGAGGCTCGGCTATGTCGTCGCGGCCGAAGAGTTCGTGCGCGAGGCGCGGGCGTTGCGTGGGCTCTTGCTGCGCCACCCGCCCGGCCACATCCAGCGCACCGCGGCCAATTTCCTGGCGCTCGGCTACTACGACGCGCAGGTCAAACGCATGGCGCGCGCCTACAAACGCCGTCGCGCCGAGATGGAGGGCAGCCTCATCGACCATCGTCTCTTCGGCGCGTCCCCCAGCCCCGGCGGCGGGTCGAGCTTCTGGCTTCGGGCGCCGGACGGCATCGACACTACGCAAGTGGCCGAAGATCTGCTCGACGACGGCGTGGTGATCGAGCCCGGCCGGGTGTTTTTTGCCCCCGAGGACGACAACCGGTCGTTCTACCGGCTCAGCTATTCCTCGATCCGCTCAAACCAGATCCGCGACGGGATCCGCCTGTTGGCGGCACGCCTGAACCCGTCTGGCCCTATCCCGGGTTGAAAACTGGCCCTATCCCGGGTTTTCTGTTCCCGGATAAGAACGAAGCGAAGCCCGCGCCAGAGCGGGCACAGAATCGCGTCCCATCCTCGGAGAAAACCCATGAAGATGACCACCGAAGAAGCCTTCGTCAAAACCCTGCAGATGCACGGGATCGAACATGCCTTCGGCATCATCGGCTCGGCTTTCATGCCGATCTCCGACCTCTTCCCCAAGGCAGGCATCACCTTCTGGGACTGCGCCCACGAAGGCTCCGGCGGGATGATGGCCGACGGCTACACGCGGGCGTCGGGCAAAATGAGCATGATGATCGCCCAGAACGGGCCCGGCATCACCAATTTCGTCACCGCCGTGAAGACCGCCTACTGGAACCACACGCCGCTCCTCCTGGTTACGCCGCAGGCGGCCAACAAGACGATCGGGCAGGGCGGGTTCCAGGAGGTCGAGCAGATGAAACTGTTCGAGGACATGGTCGCCTACCAGGAAGAGGTGCGCGACCCGTCGCGCATGGCCGAGGTGTTGAACCGGGTGATCATGAACGCCAAGCGCGCCTCGGCACCGGCGCAGATCAACGTGCCGCGCGACTACTTCACCCATGAGATCGACGTCGCGATGCCGGCGGTTGTCGCGTTCGAACGCCCCTCCGGCGGGCGCAAGGCGGTGGCCGAAGCCGCCGAGCTTCTGAGCCAGGCGAAGTCGCCGGTGATCCTGAACGGGGCGGGCGTGGTGCTCTCGCACGGCGGGATAGATGCGGCGATGGCGCTGGCCGAGCGGCTCGAAGCGCCGGTCTGCGTCGGCTACCAGCACAACGACGCATTCCCCGGCGCGCACCCCTTGTTCGCCGGGCCGCTCGGCTACAACGGCTCCAAGGCGGCGATGGAGCTCATCAAGAACGCCGACGTGGTGCTGGCGCTCGGCACCCGCCTCAACCCGTTCTCGACCCTTCCGGGCTACGGCATGGAGTATTGGCCGGCGGACGCCAAGATCATCCAGGTCGACATCAACCCCGACCGGATCGGCCTGACCAAGCCGGTCGAGATCGGCATCGTCGGCGACGCGGCGAAGGTCGCCAAGGGCATCCTCGGGCAGCTTGCCGATGGCGCTGGCGATGAGGGCCGCGCGGCCCGACGCGCCCGGATCAGCGAAACCAAGTCGCGCTGGGCCCAGCAGCTCGCGAGCATGGACCACGAGGACGACGATCCCGGCACCAGCTGGAACGAGCGTGCCCGCGCGGCCAAGCCCGACTGGATGAGCCCCCGCATGGCCTGGCGGGCGATCCAGTCCGCCTTGCCGAAAGAGGCGATCATTTCGTCCGACATCGGCAACAATTGCGCCATCGGCAATGCCTACCCCACGTTCGAGGCGGGCCGCAAATACCTCGCGCCCGGCCTGTTCGGCCCCTGCGGCTACGGGCTGCCCTCGATCATCGGCGCCAAGATCGCCTGCCCGGACGTGCCGGTCGTCGGCTTCTCGGGCGACGGTGCCTTCGGCATCGCGGTGACCGAGCTTACCGCCATCGGCCGCAAGGAGTGGCCGGCGATCACCCACATCGTCTTCCGCAATTACCAATGGGGCGCGGAGAAGCGCAATTCGACGCTGTGGTACGACGACAATTTCGTCGGCACCGAGCTCGACGAACAGGTGAGCTACGCCGGGATCGCCAAAGCCTGCGGCCTGCAGGGCGTGGTGGCGCGCACGATGGACGAGCTGACGGCGGCCCTCGACCAGGCGATCAAGGACCAGAAGGCCGGCAAGACCACGCTGATCGAGGCGATGATCAACCAGGAGCTGGGCGACCCCTTCCGCCGCGACGCGATGAAAAAGCCGGTCGCGGTGGCGGGCGTCGACGCGGGCGACATGCGCGGTTAGGCCCGGGCGTTTTTGCGCGGTTCAGCGGTCGCGGCACTGGCCCCTTCCCGATCAGGATTGTACTGATTGGGGGTAAGCGGACAACGCAGGGGTTCGGGTGCCGACGGCGGTCGCGCGCCTGGCGTAAGAGAGGATGCGAGATGATGATGGGCGACCGCAAAACGAAAGAAGCCATTCGATGGGGGATGGTGGGCGGCGGCAAAGGCAGCCAGATCGGCTATATCCACCGCTCGGCGGCGATGCGCGACAGCTATTTCGACCTCGTGGCAGGCGCGTTCGACATCGACCCCGCCCGCGGCGCGGCCTTCGGCGCGGCGCTCGGGCTCGATCCGGCGCGCTGCTACGGCGACTATGCGGCGATGTTCGCGGGTGAGGCCGCGCGCCCGGACGGCATCCGCGCTGTCTCGATCGCCACGCCGAACAACACCCATTACGCGATCACCAAGGCGGCGCTCGAACACGGGCTGCACGTGGTTTGTGAAAAGCCGCTCACCTTCACCACGGCGCAGGCCGAAGAGCTTGAGAAGTTGGCCCGCGACAAGGGCCGCGTTGTCGGCGTCGCCTATGGCTATTCGGGCTTCCCGATGATCGAGCAGGCGCGGCAGATGGTGGCGGCGGGCGCGCTGGGCGTGATCCGGCTTGTGACCCTGCAATTTGCCCACGGGTTCCATTCCGCCGCGGTCGAGGCGAACGATCCGGGCGCCGCCTGGCGGATGAAGCCCGAAACCTCGGGGCCGTCCTACGTATTGGGCGATATCGGCACCCATCCGCTGTACCTCTCGGAGGTGATCTGCCCTGAGCTCAGGATCAAGCGGCTGATGTGCGCGCGCCAGAGCTTCGTCGCCTCGCGCGCGCCGCTTGAAGACAACGCGATGACGCTGATGGAATACGAGAACGGCGCCTTCGGCACGGTCTGGTCCTCGGCAGTCAACGCCGGGTCGACGCACCGTCAGAAAGTGCGGATCACCGGTGAGAATGCGTCGATCGAATGGTGGGACGAACACCCGAACCAGCTTACCTACGAAGTGCAGGGCGAGCCGGTGCGGATCCTCGACCGGGGCATGCCCTATCTCGAAGCGGCGGCACATCAAGAGGACCGGATCGGCGCGGGTCATGCGGAAGGTCTGTTCGAGGCCTGGGCCAACCTCTATGCCCGCTTCGCCCTCGCGATGGAGGCGCGCGACGACGGCGATCCTACCCGTGTCGCGGGCATGTGGTACCCGGACGTGCGCGCGGGCGTCGAGGGTGTGCGCTGGGTCGAAGCCTGCGTGCGCTCTGCTGATGCCGGCGGGGTCTGGCTCGACTACGCCTGACGCCGGCACCGGCACCGGGGCGCGGGCCGGTCTCGACCGCTTCGGCGCTCTCCGCGGCTTGGGTGACGGCCGCGTGCCGTCGCGCTTTGGGCGGGCGGCGCGCAAAGCCCGGGAACAACAGCCTCGCGGGACCGGTGCCGCCGCGGGCCGTCGCGTGACCGGACCGCGCCAGACCGCCCGCCCTGGCTTCAGGCTATGGGCTGCATTTGACTTGCAAAGCCCGCCCGGCTCGCCACAGAGTATCCCCATGTTCGATCTGCAAGTCCCGTTCTTCATTCCGCTCTGGCGCCGCGTGGTCACCGTCGGGCTGACGCTTGGCTGGGCCGGTTTCGAGGTTCTGAACGGCGCGCCGGCCTGGGGGCTCCTGTTCTGTGCGGCCGGGCTCTATTGCGTCTACCAGTTCTTCGTCATCTGGGATCCGAAGGAGGAAGAGGACTGAGCGTGCCCCTGGACGCGCGCCCGGACGCGCCCCTGGACGTACCCCGCCGGAGCCCGGCGCCGGGTTATGCCGCTTGCGGGGCGGCGACAACGCGCGCAGACTCGCCTGAAACCCTGATCCGGAGCTTTCGCGTGCCGCAAACCCCCGCCATGCCGTGGCAACACATTCAACCACCGACCGGTGATCCGGCATGGCGGTGACGCTCAAAGAGGTGGCGGCGCGCGCGGGTGTGTCGCGCTCGGCGGTGTCGCGCACCTTCACGCCAGGCGCATCGGTGTCGCCGAAGACCCGGGCCAAGGTAGAAGCGGCGGCGCGCGACCTCGGCTACCTTCCCAATGCGCTCGCCTCCAGCCTCACCACCGGGCGCACCAAGCTGATCGGCCTGATCTCGAACAATTTTCACAACCCGTTGTTCCTCGAGGTCTTCGATCTCTTCACCCGGGGGCTTCAGGAAAAAGGGCTCCGGCCGCTACTCGTCAACCTGACCGACGAAACCGATCCCGAGGCGCCCTTGCGTTTGCTTCGGCAATACTCCGTGGATGGGGTTGTCGTGGCCTCGTCGACCCTGCCGCCGGGGTTCGCGCGTCGGTTTCGCGAAGCCGACATGCCCGTGGTTCATGCGTTCGGGCGACTTCGCACAGCACCGGCGGTGGACGTGGTCGGGATCGACAACATCGCCTGCGGCCGTATGGCGGCAGAGACGCTGGTCGCGCGTGGGTATCGGCGGGTGGCCTTCATGGGCGGGCCGGAAGAGGCCACCTCGACGCAGGATCGTCTCGAAGGGTTTCGCACTGCCCTCGCCGCGCACACCGATATCGCCGTCAGCCATTCCTTCGCCGCCGCCTATTCCTTCGAGGCGGGGCGGCGCGAGATGCTCAGGCTGGTGGGGGAAGGACCGGCCGCGGTCTATTTCTGTGGCGACGACGTGCTGTCGATCGGTGCGCTGAGTGCGCTTGACGACAGCGGGCTTTCGGTGCCCGGCGATGTCGGTCTGATCGGGCTCAACGACATGGAAATGGCCGGGTGGCAGAACATCGACCTGACGACGATCCGCCAGCCGATCCCCGAGATCGTCAGCGCCTCGATCCGGCTGGTCTGCACGATGCTGGAGGGCGAAGGCCATGTGCCGCAGGCGCACGTGTTTCCCTGCGAGATTATCGAGCGGGGCACGCTCAGGGCGCTGCCATAGGCTGAACAACCTCGACTTCTGGCGGTGCGGCGCGGTCGGGGCGGTCGCGCGGTGAAGGTGCCAGTTTCCTAGGAAACGGGGGTCGGTTTCCTAGGAAACTGGCAGCTCTTCGAGACTAGGAAAAGCACTAAAAAACAGTGATATAGATGCCCGCCGCTCAACGCGGTCCGGCGGCCGGTTAACCTTTCGATGCCGTGTTCAGGCGGCGCGCCCGGTGCCTCGGAACCAACGCCTTCGCGCTCCGCCGCAGCACCCGATCCTCCAAGGGCCAAACCGTCGCCTCAGGCGAAGCCGATCGCTTCGAGGTACTCACGGTTGGCACGGGCGTCGTCGACCGGCGAGACATCGAGCGTCGGGTCGCAATCCTGTTCGATCGTGCACCAGCCTTCATAGCCCGCGTCGAGCAGCACCTGGCGCACGCCCGGGAAATCCACTTCGCCGTCGGCGAGATTGCAGAAGATCCCCTGACCGCAGGCGTCGTAGAATCCGGTGCGGTTGGCGATCGCCGCGGCCTTCACCTTCGCGTCCGTGGATTTGAAGTGGACGTAGGTGATCCGGTCCATGTGCCGCTTCATGAAGGCCACGGGGTCGAAGCCCGCGTAGGTGCAATGCCCGGTGTCGATGCAGAGTTTCAACTCATCCGGGTCGGTCTGCGACAGCATCCGCTCCACTTCCGGCTCGAAATCCATGAACCCGCCGGCATGTGGGTGGAGTTCCGGGATCAGCCCGTAGTCCCCGGCCCCCATCCGCGCCACCGTCATGATCCGGTCGCGGTAAGCCGTCCATTCGGCATCGTCCATCTGTTCCGCCTCGGCTGGTCGCCCGGCGGTGGGCGCGCGGCGCGGCGAGATCGAATCGATCAGCACGAAATGCCGCGCGCCATGGGCTTTCAAGGCTTTGCAGGTGCGCACCGCGCCGTCCATCACCTCGTCCCAGGCGCCCGGATCGTGGAACGGGCGGAACACCACGCCGCCGATCAGCTCAAGACCGAATTCGTCGAGCGCTTCGGCGAGAACCGCCGGATCCTCGGGCATGAACCCGACCGGGCCGAGTTCTATCCCGGTGTAGCCCGCCTCGGCGCAGTCCTTGAGCACTTTGCGCCAGGCCGGGTTGCGCGGATCGTCCGCGAATTCCACGCCCCAGGAACAGGGCGCGTTGCCGATACGGATGGTCATGTTTCCTCCTCAGACCTGGGTGACGGGCGTCCACTGGCCGGACTGCGCCGAGGCGAACACCGCCTCGACCACTTCGGCCACGGCGAGCCCGTCGCGGAATGTGGGCCAGAGCGCCGCGCCGCCCGCGATGGCGGCAAGGAAATCCCTGGCTTCGATGATGATCTGGTCCTGGTAGCCGGTGCCATGGCCGGGGCCGAGGCAGAACGGCTCATAGTCGGGATGCGCCGGGCCGGTCAGGATCTTCTTGAACCCGCGCTCGGCCTCGGGCCCCTCGGCCTTGTAGAGCCAGAGCGCGTTCTGGTCTTCCTGATCGAAACGGATCGCCCCCCTGGAGCCGTGGATCTCGTAGCCGTAGCCCATCTTGCGCCCGGTGGCGGTGCGGCTCGAATAGATGTGGCCGATTACACCGGAGGCAAACCGGCACATGATCTGGGCGTGGTCGTCATTGGTGACCCGGCCGCCGGGCCGCTCTTCGTGCACGCATTCCACCTCGGCCATCACCTGGTCGATCGGCCCCATCAGGGCGAGCGCGGCGTTGATCGGATGCGGCGCGAGATCGCCCATGTTGCCATTGGCGATCCCGTCGCAGCGCCAGGAGAAGGGTTCTTGCGGGTCGGCGAGAAAATCCTCGGTATGCTCGCCGCGAAACCAGGTCACCCGGCCAATCGCGCCGTCCGCGAGCAGCTTGCGGGCGAACTGGCTCGCGGGCGTGCGGATGTAGTTGAAGCCGACCATGTTGACCACGCCGGAGGTCTCGGCGGCCGCCACCATCGCGCGGGCGTCTTTCACCGAGTCGGCGAGCGGCTTTTCGCAGAACACCGGCTTGCCCAACGCAAACGCCGCCTCGGCGATGGCGCGGTGGGTCTCCTGCGGGCTGGCGATGATGATGGCCTCGACGGCGGGGTCATCCACCAGCACCCGCCAATCCGCCGTCGCGCGGGCAAAGCCGAGGGCCACGCGGTGCCGCTCGGCGCTCGCGTCGCTGGTCGCCGCCACCATCTCCAGACGCGGGCGAAGCTTGGTGTCGAACACCGCGCCCACCGCCGACATCGCCACCGCATGGGCCTTGCCCATATAACCGCCGCCGACGATCCCGATGCCGATTTCAGCCATTCCCAACCCCCCGGCGTGCTGCCCACTTTGCAATCGGTTGCAAAGACTGTAACCTCGGCGCGAGAGTCGGGCAACCGCAATCGCCCGACCAGGCCGGCAGGCCGGACAGGAACGGGGAGGAAAGTCATGTCGGACCAGAGTGTGCGCGCCACGACGGCGCAGGCCATCGTGCGCTGGTTGGCCAACCAGTTCATCGAGATCGACGGGGTTGAACACCGGCTGTTCGGCGGCGGGTTCGGCATCTTCGGCCATGGCAACGTGACCTGCCTTGGCGAAGCGCTGAACGACCACCGCGAGGCCTTGCCGCTCTACCGTGGCCAGAACGAACAAAGCATGGGCTTCGCCGCGGCGGCCTACACCAAGACCTGGCTGCGCCAGCGCTTCATGTTCGCCACCGCCAGCGCCGGACCCGGCACCTCGAACCTGCTCACCTCGGCCGCCCTCGCGCATGCCAACCGGCTGCCGGTGCTGTTGCTGTGCGGCGACGGCTTCGTCACCCGCCTGCCGGACCCGATCCTGCAGCAGATGGAAAACTTCCATGACCCGGCCTTCGGCGTGACGGATGCGTTCAAGCCGGTCTCGCGCTACTGGGAGCGGATCGTCCACCCGGCGGCAGTCCTGCACGCGCTGCCCGCAGCCATCGCCACCATGCTCGACCCGGCTGATTGCGGGCCCGCCTTCATCGCCCTGCCGCAGGACGTACAGGGCTGGGCCTACGACTACCCGGCGGCGTTCTTCGACAAGACCGTGCACCGGATCCGCCGGCAAAGCGCCGACATGGCCGAGATCGCCGCGGCAGCGGCGGCGCTGCGGGCGGGCGAACGGCCGATGATCATCGCTGGCGGCGGGGTGCAGTATTCGAAAGCGGCCAAGGAGCTTGCCGCCTTTGCCGAGGCGTTCCGGATCCCGGTGGTCGAGACCATCGCGGGCCGCGCCAACCTGCGGGCCGATCACGCGCTCAACATCGGACCCGTTGGCATCACCGGTTCGAACAGCGCCAATACGATCGCCGAGAAGGCGGACGTGATCGTCGCTGTCGGCACGCGGCTTCAGGACTTCACCACCGGCGCCTGGACGGCGTTCGACAAATCGGCACGGATCGTGGCCGTCAACGTCGGCCGCCAGGACGCGGGCAAACACCGCTCGCTCGCGGTGGTCGGCGACGCGAAGCTGGCGCTGGGCCAGCTTGGCGAGGCGCTGGCAGGCTACGCCGCCCCAGAGCCCTGGCTCGCCTCCGCGCAAGCCGAGCGCAAGGCGTGGGACACTTACGTCGCCGAGAACGTGGCGCCCGGCGACAACCGGCCCAATTCCTACGCCCAGGCGATCGGTGTGGTGAACGATCTGTGCGACAAGCGCGACCGGATCGTCACGGCCGCGGGCGGGCTTCCGGCCGAAATCACCGCCAACTGGCGCACGCTGGATATCGGAACGGTCGATGTGGAGTTCGGCTATTCCTGCATGGGCTACGAGATCGCCGGCGCCTGGGGTGCGCGGATTGCGCAAGAGGAGATGGAGCCGGGGCAGGACACCATCTGCTTTGTCGGCGACGGCTCCTACCTCATGCTGAACTCGGATATCTACTCCTCCGTTCTGACAAGGAAAAAGCTCATCGTTCTGGTGCTCGACAACGGCGGCCATGCGGTTATCAACAAGCTCCAGGGCAACACCGGCAACGACAGTTTCAACACGCTCATCGAGGATTGTCCGACCATCCCCGAGCCGTTCGGGGTGGATTTCGAGGCCCATGCAAGGTCGATGGGCGCCGAGGTCGAGACGGTCGCCAACCCGGCCGAACTGGCCGAGGCGTTCGTGCGGGCCAAGGCCGCTGACCGAACTTATGTGATCGTGATGCCGGTCGATCCGCGGATCGGCTGGACCGACGAGGGCCATGCCTGGTGGGAGATCGGCACGCCGGAGGTGACGCAAAACGAAAGCGTCCTCAAGGCGCATCGAGACTGGGAAGCGGGCCGCACGCGCCAGCGGAAAGGCGTGTGATGGGCACCGAAGGGATCGCGCACAAACGCTTCCTCGTGCTCGGGCGAGTGGGGATGGATCTCACCGCCGAGCCCATCGGCGCGGCGGTGCCCGAGGCGGGCGGCATGATGGTGTCGATGGGCGGCTCCAGCGCCAATATCGCCGCGGGGCTGGTCAAGCTCGGCTGCGCGGCATCGCTGGTCACCTGCGTCTCGGACGATGCGATCGGGCAATACTGCCTCAACCAGCTCGACGCTTACGGGATCGGGCGGACCTATGTGCGGGCGATCAAGGGCGAGGAACGCACCTCGCTGGCCGTGGTCGATGCGCGCATCGAAGGCCACAACACGGTGATCTACCGCAACAACGCGGCCGATTTCCAGATGAGCGAACGGGATGTCGAGGCGGTCGACTACGCGGGTTTCGGCGCGCTCATCACCACCGGCACGGTGTTCGCCGCCGAACCCTCGCGGTCCGCCGCTTTGCGGGCGCTGGAGCTTGCGAAGGCCGCCGGGCTCTCGGTGATCTTCGATGTCGACTACCGGCCTTACAGCTGGCCGTCCGCGCAGGTCGCCTCGGATGTGCTCTCGCGCGCGGCCGCGCTTTCGGACGTGATCGTCGGCAATGACGAGGAGTTCGATTTCATGGCCGGTGTTCAGGGCAGGGGCCTCGCCAAGGCCCGCGATCTCGCTGCCACCTCCGGGTCTATCGTGGTCTACAAACGCGGATCCGAGGGCGCGATCACCTTTGCGAACCGCGCGCAGATTGCCACCGGCATCTTCAAGGTCGACGCGCTCAAACCCACCGGCGCGGGTGACAGTTTCATGGCCGGGTTCCTGGCCTCCCTCGCTGACGGAGCCCCCATGCAGGACGCCATCCTGCGCGGCTCGGCCTGCGCCGCCATCGTCGTCGCCAAGCCCGGCTGTGCCCCCGCCATGCCGACGCCCGCCGAGCTTGACGCCTTCCTCGCAACCCATCCGGGCCCGACCGCGCCCTGAAAGGACCGACATGCACATCGCCCCCTTCGTCAACAAGAACCAACCGATCGTGGACGCGGGCAATGCCACCGTGCCGCTCAACTACTTCAACATCGTCAAGCTGAAGAAGGGCGAGGCCTTCGAATACCGGGTTCCGGGCTTTGAGACCTGCATCGTGCCTGCCACCGGGACGGTTGACGTCGAGGTCGAGGGCGTGGCCTATCCCGCGCTCGGGATCCGCGGCGAAGACGTCTGGGACGGCGATCCGCAAGGCGTCTATGTGCCGGTCGGGGCCAAGGCGCAGATGGTCTGCGTGTCCGACGAGACCGAGGTCTTCGTCGCCGGCGCGAAGTACGACAAGGTGCTTGAGCCGTTCGACGTGCGCAGGCACGACTTCGTGCAATACGGCTCCGACGACACCAAGACCCACCGCAAGATCAAGCACATCCTCGGCCAGAAGCAGGCCGACAAGGTGGGCCGCCTGCTGGTGAGCGAGCTCTACACCGTCGGCGCCGGCGGCTGGTCGGGGTTCCCGAGCCACAAGCACGACACGGATCGGCGGGACGGCCCCGGGGGGAACATCACGGAGACGAAGCACGACGAGACCTACAATTTCCGCTTCAAGCCCAACTGGGGGTCGGGGCTGCAGATGCTCCAGCGCGAGGACGGCAAGTCCGGCGACGCCTACCACATCGTCGACGGCTCGACGATCTGCATCGACCACGGCTACCACCCCTGCGCGGTGCTGCCGGGCTACGAGATGTACTATTTCACCATCCTCGGCGGCCTCTCGCAGCGCCCGCTGGTGCAGTATTTCCAGCCGACCCACGCTTACCAGATCGAGACGATCCCGGGCATCAAGGACATGATCGCGAAGTTCAAATGACCCTCGCGACGCTCTCGGAGGTGCTCCAGCCCGCGCTCAAGGGCGGCTACGCGGTCGCCGGGCTGGTCACGCTCGGCTGGGAAGACATGCGCGCCTTCGTCGCCGCCGCCGAAGCGGAAGGCGTGCCGGTGATCCTGCAAGCGGGGCCAGGGTGCCGCGCGCACACGCCGCTGCCGGTTCTGGGCGCGATGTTCCGCAACCTCGCGGACCACGCCAGCGTGCCGGTGGTCGCGCATCTCGACCACGGACACAGCTTCGACGAATGCCAAGCGGCGCTCGACGCCGGGTTCAGCTCGCTGATGTTCGACGGCTCCCGCCTGCCGCTCGCCGAAAACATCGCCGAGACGGCGCGGGTGGTCGCATTGGCGCACGGGGCGGGGATCTCCTGCGAAGGCGAGATCGGCTTCGTGGGCTATGCCGAGGGCGAAAGCTCCGCCGGGACCGATCCGGTCGAGGCCGGGCGCTTCGCCAATGAGACCAGCGTCGACGCGATGGCGGTCTCGGTCGGCAACGTGCATCTGCAGCAAGAGACCGGCGGGCGGCTCGACGAGGTCCGCATCCGTGCGATCGAGGCCGAGACGAATGTGCCGCTGGTGATCCACGGCGGCTCCGGCGTGCCGGTCGATCAGCGCACCGCACTCGCGCGTGGCTCCAACATCTGCAAGTACAACATCGGCACCGAGCTGCGCATGGCCTTCGGTCAAGCGCTGCGCGACGCCGTCAACCGCGATCCGACCCGCTTCGACCGGGTGCAGATCCTCTCCGAGGTCCACGATCCGATGGTGGCCGCCACGCGCAAAGTGCTGGCGGCGCTGAAACCGGCGGGGTAAGGCTGGACCCGGGCTGGCCGCGCGCTTGACGGCGTTAACCTGTGGTCAAGGCGTTGACGAAGCGTTGACGCGAGATCCTTTTTAAACCATTGAAAATAAACAAATCTCGACTGCGCCAAAGGGATCGGTTTCCTAGGAAACCGGCAGGTCTTCTGCGCACGCGCCACCCCCATCCGAAACCCGAGGCGACGTCGGGCCAGAGCGCCCGCTCAAGCGAGAACAAAGCCCAAAAGGCCAGCATCCGCGCCCGGTTCAAAGTTTCGGCGCACAAGCCACCCGCGGCTGGATCGCGGCCAGGTCGGTGAGTGCTGCGGCCACCGCGTCGGGCGGGGCGCAGCGCTCGCCGGTTCCGTGCGCAACGTAGGCAAGCCGCATCTCCACCGTCGCGGCGATCTCGCCGTCGCCCCTGTGGACCCGGTGATAGAGGTGCAGCGCCGCACCGCTGGCATCCAGAAGCTGGGTGGTGATCTTCAGCCGCTCGCCTGCGCCCGTGTCACACAGCGTCGCCACATGGCTTTCGGCATGCACGAAGCGCCCGGTGCCCGCATCGCCCGCGACGCTTTGCACGAACCGCGCCGAGGCCTTGCCGGCCGCCTCCAGGTAATGCGCCGTGCCCATCGTTCCGTCCTCATCCGCCCAGGCCTGCGGCACCTGGCCCGAGAAGGTTACCGGCAGCGCGCCGTCATCGACCTGCGGGTGCGCAAGCCCGGCCTCGTGCGTGGCGATCACCCCGCCTGCGCCGCTGCCCGTGCGCTTCAGCGACCGCATCATGCCGACGAGGTTGTCGTCGCGCAGCCGTTCCAGCTCGCGGATCGACATATGCCCCGATTGCGCGTCCGATTGCCCGGCGATCAGCTCCACCAACTCGTCGGTAAACTCCGGCACGTCCATGAGCTTGGTCCAGGGCCATTTCAGCGCCGGGCCGAACTGGGCCATGAAATGTTTCATCCCGGCCTCGCCGCCGGCGATCCGGTAAGTCTCGAACAAGCCCATCTGCGCCCAGCGCAGCCCGAACCCCATGCGGATCGCCTCGTCGATCACTTCCGTCGTGGCGATCTCGTCGTGCACCAGCCACAGCGCCTCGCGCCAGACGGCTTCGAGAAACCGGTCGGCGATATGGGCGTCGATCTCGTGGTGCAGGTGCAAGGGGTACATGCCGACCGATTGCAGGATCTCGTCGGCGCGCTGGAGAATGCCGAAATCGCCCACCAACTCCACGAGCGGCAAGAGGTAGACCGGGTTGAACGGATGGGCGACGATGGCGCGCGCCCCAGCAGCATTGAGTTCCGAGGGCTTGAAGCCGGAGGTGGAGGAGCCGACGACGGCCTCCGGCGCCGCCGCGCAGATCGCGCCCAGAACCTTGTGCTTGAGCTCCAGCCGCTCGGGCACGCTTTCCTGCACCCAGGCGGCCCCCGCGACGGCCTCGGTCAGCTCGGCGTGGAAGCTGAGTCTGCCCTCGTCCGGCAAGGGCCGGTCGTAGAGCGCGGGCAGGGAGCGGCGGGCATTGTCGAGCACCTCGCCGATCTTGCGTCTCGCTTGCGGGTCGGGATCGAACACCGCCACGTCCCAGCCGTTGAGCAAAAACCGCGCGGCCCAGCCGCCGCCGATCACCCCGCCGCCGACGATCGCCGCTCTGCGTCTCATGGCCTCCCCGTTCATGGCCTCCCCGTTCATGGCACCCCCGTTCATGGCACCAATGTCTCCGTATGTCCGTCGATGGCGATGATCTGGCCGGAAACGCGCTTCGCCGCGGGCGAGGAGAGGAACAGCACCGTTTCGGCGATGTCATCTACGTTCACCCATGAACGCATCGACACGCTGCGCACGTATTGCTCGCGTACGTGGTCTTCGCTCTTGCCGCTGGCGGCGGCTTCGCGTGCCACCACCCGGTCCATCCGCGGGCCCTCCACTGCGCCCGGGCAGATCGCATTCACCCGCACGCCCGCGGGGCCAAGCTCCATCGCCAACGTCTTGGTAAGCCCGACGATGGCCCATTTCGCGGAGGCATAAGGCGACCGCAGCGGATAGCCATGCAGCCCGGCGGTCGATGAGGTCAGCACGATCAGCCCGGCCCCCTGTGCGCGCATCAGCCGGGCGGCCCAGCGGCAGGTGAGAAAGGCGCCGTGCAGGTTGGCGGCCACACAGCCCTGCCAGGCGGCGTAGTCGAGGTCTTCGATCCGGCCCGCCGGGCCGCCGGTGCCGGCATTGGCACAAACCACGTCGATCCCGCCCCAGCCGGCTTCCACGTCGGCAAGAAAGCCGTGCATCGCCGCTTCGTCGGTCACGTCGGCCTGGCGGGTGATGCTGCCGGCGGGCAAGGTGTCGCGCGCATGCGCCACCGCCGCCGGGTCCGCGTCGCAGATCGCCACCCGGTCGCCGCGGTCGGCAAAGGCCCGCGCGAGGCCGAGGCCGATCCCGCCGCCGCCGCCGGTGATGAGCACACGCTGGGGGGCGGGCCCGCTCATGTGGCCGGCGCCCGCTTGGTGAGCCCGAGCCTGTCGCGCACGGCCTCGGGGCCGATGACCTTTGCGCCGAGGGTCTCGATGATGGTCACCGCGCGCTCGACCAGCTGGGCGTTGGTCGCCAGCACGCCCTTGTCGAGAAACAGGTTGTCTTCCAGCCCGACGCGTACGTTGCCGCCCGCAAGGACCGACGCGGCGACGAAGGGCATCTGGTCGCGCCCGAGCGAGAAGGCCGACCAGGTCCAGTCCTGCGGCACGGCATTGACCATCGCCATCAGCGTGCCCAGATCGTTGGGTGCCCCCCAGGGCACGCCCATGCAGAGCTGCACCAGCGCCTGCGGCGCCAGCGTGCCCTCCTTCACCAGTTCCTTGGCGAACCACAGATGCCCGGTGTCGAAGGCCTCGATCTCGGGCTTCACGCCCAGCTCGGTCATCATCGCGCCCATCGCGCGCAACATGCCGGGCGTGTTGGTCATCACGTAGTCGGCCTCGGCGAAGTTCATCGTGCCGCAATCGAGGGTGCAGATCTCCGGCAGGCAATCGCGGATATGCGCCATCCTCTCGGTGGCGCCGACCATGTCGGTGCCGGCCTGGTTGAGCGGCAGCGGCGCCTCGGTGGCGCCGAACACCATGTCGCCGCCCATCCCGGCGGTGAGGTTCAGCACCACGTCCGTGTCGGCTGCGCGGATCCGCTCGGTCACCTCGCGGTAGAGCCCCGGGTCGCGTGCCGGTGCGCCGGTCTCGGGATCGCGGACATGGCAATGCACCACGGCGGCGCCGGCCTTCGCGGCGTCGATCGCGCTGGTCGCGATCTCCTCGGGGCTGCGCGGCACATGCGGACTGCGATCGTGCGTGCTGCCCGAGCCGGTGACGGCACAGGTGACGAAAACCTCTCGGTTCATGGCAAGCGGCATCTCTTTCCCCTCCTTGGCTGGACGGCCCGCGACCGGGCTTCCAGACGAAGTGTTAGTGAACGGGCGCGGGCGGGTCCATCACGATCCATTGTTCATCGCCCACGCCAGTGAAATGCTATCGACAGCACAGGTCTGAGGAGTAGTGTCGAGCGACACTCAATGACGAGGGAGCGGCATGCGTTATCATACTCCGCAAACGTTCGAGGAAGCGGCCCGGATCGCGGCCACCGGCAGCGGGACCACCCGTTTTCTGGCCGGCGGCACCGACGTGCTCGTGCAGATGCGCACCGGGCTGGTCACGCCGGACGACCTGATCGACCTCAAGCACATCCCCGGCGCGTACGATATCACCCAGGCCCCCGACGGTGGCTGGCAGATCGGCGTTGCCGTGAGCGGCGCGGCGCTGGGTGAACACCCGGAGCTGGGGCGCGCCTGGCCGGGGGTGGTCGAAGCGATGGAGCTCGTGGGCTCGACCCAGGTGCAGGGCCGCGCCACCCTCACCGGCAACCTCTGCAACGGCTCACCCGCCGCCGATTCTGTGCCGGCGCTGGTGGCCGCGGGCGCGGTGGTGCGGGTGACCGGGCCGGACGGCACCCGCGAGGTGCCGGTTGAAGAGATCCCCGAAGGACCGGGCAAAACCGCGCTGGTCCCGGGCGAGGTGGTCTCTGCGCTCCTCCTGCCGCCGCGCGGCGCGGCCGGGGGCGACGCCTACCAACGGTTCATTCCGCGCACCGAGATGGACATCGCCGTGGTCGGGTGCGCGGTGAACCTGACGCTGGACGGCGATGTGATCCGCGCCGCCCGGGTGGCGCTGGGCGCGGTGGCGCCGACGGTCCTGCTGGTGCCCGACGCCGCGGCGGCGCTCGTCGGGTCGCACTGGGACGACGGCGCGCGCGCGCGCATCGAAGCGGCGGCCCGCGCCGCCGCCCGCCCGATCACCGACAAACGCGGCACGGCGGAGTTCCGGACCCATGTCGCAGGTGTGCTCGCGGGACGTGTCGCCGACATCGCCTACCGGCGCGCGAAAGGAGAACAGACATGACCACGATCCGCGTCACCACGGAGGTAAACGGCGACAGGGTCGAGTTCCTCGCCGACCCGCGCGAAACCCTGCTCGACGTGCTGCGCGACAAGCTCGGGCTCACCGGCTCCAAGGAGGGCTGCGGCACCGGCGATTGCGGCGCCTGCTCGGTGCTGCTCGACGGCCGCCTGGTCTCGTCCTGTCTGGTGCTGGGCGTCGAGGCCGAGGGCCGCAAGGTCGAAACCATCGAAGGCATGGCCCCGGGCGAAGAACTGCACCCGCTGCAACGTAAATTCCTCGAACATGCCGCCCTGCAATGCGGCTTCTGCACGCCGGGGTTCCTGGTCGCGTCGAAAGCGCTGCTCGAACGCAACCCGGACCCGACCGAGGAGGAGGTGCGCTACTGGCTTGCCGGCAACCTTTGCCGCTGCACGGGCTATGACAAGATCGTGCGCGCCGTGCTCGACGCGGCGGCCGAAATGCGGGGGGCTGGGTGATGGCGAAAGACGATGTGAAGCAGGCCTACAAACTGGTCGGCACCCGGGTGCTGCGCCCCGACGGGCTCGACAAGGTTACCGGCCGCGCGCGCTACGGCGCCGATTTCGCGATGCCGGGGATGCTCTACGGCGCGGTCGCGCGCAGCCCGCACGCCCATGCCCGGATCGTGTCGATCGACGCGTCGAAGGCGCTGGCGCTCGACGGGGTCAAGGCGGTCGTGACAAGGGCCGACTTGCCTGAAGGCTTGACCGGCGAGGACTGGAACCTCCAGGAAAACGCCATGGCCGGCGAGGTGGCGCTCTACGACGGCCACGCGGTCGCCGCGGTGGCGGCCACGTCCGCCCTGCTTGCCAAGGACGCCGCCCGCCTCATCGAGGTGGACTATGAGGTCCTGCCCCATGTCACCGACGTGGACGAAGCGATGAAGCCCGACGCGCCGGTGATCCGGCCGGGCGCCGCTGACCATACGGTTCCGGATGGAATGCCACCCAACGTGGTGAAATATTTCGAGTTCGGGCGCGGCGATGTCGAGGCGGGCTTCGCCCAGGCCGATCTGGTGCGCGAACGGACCTACAGAACCGAGGCCACCCACCAGGGCTATATCGAGCCGCAGGCCTGCGTCGGCCAGCTCGGGTCCGACGGCAAGGGCGAGATGTGGGTGACCACCCAGGGCCAGTGGTACGTGCGCAAGATGTGCGCCGATCTGCTCGGGCTCGGGGTCGCGCAACTGCGCGTCACCCCGTCCGAAATCGGCGGCGGCTTCGGCGGCAAGACCACGGTATTCATGGAGCCCCTGTCGCTGGCACTGTCGCGCAAGGCGGGCGGCAGGCCGGTCAAACTGGTGATGGACCGGGCGGAAGTGCTGCGCGCCACCGGGCCGACCGCCTCGGCCTCGATGGATGTCAAGATCGGCATGAAGGCCGACGGGACGATGACCGCTGCGCGGGCCGAATTTCGCATGCAGGGCGGGGCGTTCCCGGGGTCGCCGGTGAATGAGGCGCTGGAATGCGCCTTCGCGCCCTACAAGCTCGCAGCGGTCGAGCACATCGGCTACGACGTGCTCGCCAACCGCCCGAAAGCCGCGGCCTACCGCGCGCCCGGGGCGCCGATGGGGGCGTTTGCCGCCGAGAGCCTGATTGACGAGATGGCGCGCGAGCTGGGGCTCGATCCGATCGAGCTCCGTTTGCTCAATGTCGTCGAGGAAGGCGACCGGTCGAGCTACGGGCCGAAGTTCAAGCGGATCGGGCTGCGCGAAGTGCTGGAAGCGACGAAGGTCCATCCCAATTTCTCCGTCCCGCTCGGGCCGAACCAGGGCCGCGGCGTCGCCACAGGCTTCTGGTTCAACTATAACGGCGACACCTCGGTTTCGATGGCCATTGCCGAAGACGGCACCGCACAGGTCGCGGTCGGCACCCCCGACATCGGCGGCGGCCGGGCCTCCATCGGGCTGATGGTGGCCGAGACGCTGGGCGTTCCATACGAAGCCGTACGGATCAACGTGGTCGAGACCGGCGCGCTCGGGATCAACGAACCCACGCACGGGTCGCGCGCGACCTTCGCCACCGGCAAGGCGGCCGTGCTCGCCACCGAGCAGGCGACCCGCGAGATGTGCCGGCGCGCGGCGGCCGACTGGGGGATCGACCCCGACGCGGTCGAATGGGTCGAGGGGGCTGCCCAACCCGCCGGGCCCAATGCCGGGAAGTTCCCGCCGATGTCCATCGCCGAGATTGCCGGCAACATGAGCAATACCGGCGGACCGATCGCCGGCCACTGGGAAGGCGTCCCGCGCGGCGTCGGCGCCAGCTTCGGCACCCATGTCGCCGATGTCGAGGTCGATCCCGAGACCGGCCGGGTCACCGTGCTGCGCTACCTCGTGGTCCAGGATGCGGGCCGTGCGATCCAGCCCGATTATGTCGAGGGGCAGTACCAGGGCGGGGCCGTGCAGGGCATCGGCTGGGCGCTCAACGAGGGCTATGTCTACGGCGCGGATGGCCGCCTCCAGAACGCGGGCTTCCTCGATTACCGCATACCCGTCGCCTCGGACCTTCCGATGATCGACACGGTGATCGTCGAGGTTCCGAACCCGGGCCACCCCTTCGGTGTGCGCGGCGTGGGCGAGACCGGCATTACCCCGCCGCTGCCTGCAATCGCCAACGCGGTGGCCGCTGCGACCGGCGTGCGGCTGGCGGATTTGCCGATGAATCCGCCGCGTGTGCTCGCCGCCATACGAAGCCGTATGGATGATTGAGGTCAACCTCTGGTCGGGGCTGCGGCATGTGACCGGCGGCGCCACCGTCGTGGAGGTCGAAGGCGCGACGGTCGGCGCGGTGCTGGACGCCCTGGTCGCCGCGCACCCGGGGCTCGCGCCGTTCATCGAGGCAGGCGTGTCGCTGGCGGTCGATGGTGAGATCATCACCGGCGACCGCTTCGCCGAGGTGCCCGACGGGGCCGAGGTCTTTCTGATGCAGCGGCTGAAGGGCGGGTAGCGGGCCGGTCACCCCGGATGCGGTTTCCTGGGGGGGTCCAGCCGGGACCGAAACCGGCTCGTTTCATCAATCGTTCGAACAGGGTCGCCGATCCAGAGAGGTATGGGGGGCGGGACCCTGGGCCATACCATACGGTTACGTTTGTCAGAGCGGACCGGCCTGGTACAGCTTCACCTTGAGACCACCGTGCGCAATCGGTTCCGACGCCCGCAGATCCAGGCCGGTCGCTTTCGCCAGTCCGCCGTCGTTGGTCACGAGGCCCATACGCCAACCGCCGAACCGGTCTGCGAGCACCGCGCCGAGGCTGCCGTAGAGCGCGAACAACGGTTTACGGTCGCCGATCCGCCCACCATAGGGCGGGTTGATCATCACCAGGCCCGGCGGGCCTTCGGGGGGCCTGAGATCGCTCACCGGCGCGCGGGTAAACCGGGTGAGCTGCGCCACCCCGGCCCGGCTCGCGTTCTCGGCTGCCCCGGTGACGGCGCCTTGGTCGCGGTCGGAGCCAAAGAACCGCAGATCCGTCTCGCGCGCGGGCCCGTTGCGCAGCGCCGCGATGGCCTGCCGGTCCAGGGTCGCAAGCCGTTCGAAAGCGAAAGCGCGGTCGCGCCCGGGGACGAGGCCCGCGGCGATCTCGGCCGCTTCGATGACGAAGGTCCCGGAGCCGCACATCGGATCGACCACCGGCTCGGTGCCCGTGTAGC